>Ga0075437_11728_pt1 | contig 12641 bp, 12 predicted proteins | sample MintriMetagenome_FD_74266 | JGI IMG/M metagenome (GOLD analysis project Ga0075437, IMG submission 74266) | Marine eukaryotic communities from Monterey Bay, USA to study complex ecological interactions - Minidiscus trioculatus and... | ecosystem: Environmental > Aquatic > Marine > Unclassified...
ATTACTTTTGTTATTATTTTATCATTCTAGTATGTTACCCTTGCATTGACCAGCTTAGTCACATTACAAGAACTCAAGAACACAAGTACAGAACATTCGACAAGGATAAACACATCACAGTAGCCATATCAATCAACTATAGCACTCCGAGAAGACGTGTCATCTCTACTCAATATGGAACTGCCTCGAGGCCTCTCTCAGGGCTTCGGCAGTGACTTACTCAATATCAACTAAGGCAAAAGCTGACATATCACCATACGGCCAAGTGATTAATCAATGAAGTATACCTCAAGGTGCGTCGTCGTCTTACGTAACTCCTCCACTAGCACAAATTCAATAGCCTATGACAATTAATGAGGCAGAATAGATCAAGTTCAAGTCGTCACCCTGCTGCCGTCCGCCTACCTCGAAGGCTCACACCGAGAGTGGCAGAGACTTACGACAAGAAACTTAATACACAGAGTTATATCAACAGTAGCATCCTGGCCTCTCTATCTACTCCATTTGGAACACTGCCAAGGAGGGCAATGTAGCTCCACTACAACTAAAACCTTCGATCCCATCAAGCTAGGCATGACATCATATAATTACAATCAGGTCAGACACCCTCTCACTACCTTCAATTCGAACATTCACATATGAGCTACTGGACCCATAGTCAACAAGTGAGGTGATGATCACATCCTTGCTCAGATCCACACTCAGAGTTCATTGGGTATCCTAGGATACCAGGTTGAAGGCGTGATCCTTCGACCTCTATCGTTGTCTAATATCAAGCTAATACCCTGAAAGTATAGAATGGTGCCTCTCACACGCCATTTCTATAGTTGGTTGATACGGGAGCATCTCATTCAAAGTATAGAGGATACCCCGCCTATTTTAGGCAGTACCAAGGGAGGAGAAATCTCACATCACATATTTCAAAGGTAAGTTGTTTTATCTTTCTATGCCATACATAATCGGGTGCGGTACTACCCTATTGATCGAGGCAATACATAACAATCCACCAGGCCATATATAATACTCGATAAAGTAGATGAAAACATATCATCAATGATCAAAATTGTTTAATAGTCCTTCTTAGCTCCTAATTATGTCTGTATAATTGGAAGCTCTAGACACTGCCCTTTCCATATCTTCATCCACTCTATCTACTTCATATGATACCCTAACTTTACCATAACAAATCTAGGACGAAATGTCTAACAGCACTGCCCTGTTCACTAATCTGTTCACCAATAGTTGCCAAGGAGATGACATTAAGCATTGCAAATATCCATACAGTAACAAAGAACAATACCATGGCAGTACGAATGATACCATGCCGTGTGGCCCTCTCCACCCTTGCCTTTGCTGGTGAGATACCCCACTTCTTTCTCAACATGATATGATTAATCTTTGGTCTTGGTGGTGATGATTTGTTAACATCTATTGCCACACTAACATGAGTATCATCAGAAGTATTACCATCAAACGAGGAAGAGAGTACATTTAATACTGATGGACTGACTACTCGTCCTCTGAAGTCTAACATACGATCTTCTTCATCTCTGGAAGGAGAAGTAGATCGTTGTTGTTGCTCATCGTCATTATCATCTTCTTGCTTCTCCTTGGACTTTGATTTGAAGCACGGATAATATCGATTTAACGTGGCTAGATTGCATGCAGAATCAGATGATAGTCTCCTATCGAGCATTCTAATTGGTTGCTTTGTTGTCATATTTTCTCTACTGCTATTTGATATCGTTTGTTATATTATGTTGCTCACGTGTTATGAATCTGAATAGAGAAAAGGCATGCCTGTTTTTTGATAATCTTGTGGCGGCTACAATTGCTTGACATTCAGTGGTGCTAGCTCTTCGTAAAGCAATTGATGGCAATTTGAAAAGTGAAACATCATGATATATAATGTAAACCTAACCAAGAGACAAAGAGGCAGTACGTGGTGGAGACACATGAGTGGCGGAGATGGCCAGTTTATGTTTAGATCGTAATAATGACCCGGCGAAAAAATAGGTATATGTAGCATTATCCTCTTATATATCCATAACCTTATTCAGTTCATCAACTTACTCTTGACAATAGAGATGTTATTGCAATCTATTGCAATAGCAAAGTACGCGAGTTTATTCGATTCGATCGAGTTCATGTTCATTTCATCAGCAAAATGTTTATGCCAAAGATTAGAGTTCTTTATTATAATACTATTTGTATTACCCTTGAATGGGAAGATCACAAAAGTGACGTTTCGGCTATCTACCTAGAATTGGAGAATTGCAGTATGCAAGAATTCGGGCCTAAATATTTACTTAGCGAACTTTTGATGGTTTTGTCAAGGAGTATCCTTCCTTTCTCGACAGCCAGTAAGTAACTCGAGTATTAGGTATTGTTGCCTCTTGACAACTTACAATACAAGCATAATGGAATATGTATCATAGTTGTAGATGAGTAGATTACTCCACTTGCTTTACTTTTAAGCCCGTTCTAGAGAAGGATCGATCTAGAAGGATACCCTAGATGGATTGTTTATATTATGATTACACCACATTTGTTGAATACCTAGACACTCTTCGACACTGCCCTTTTCCATACCCCATTCATGAGTAATTTTGGCTTACATAAAGTTTTGGCAAAGATCACTCCATCATCCCTGTACACAATTGAAAGGTCAAAGTTGCAAATGAAGTGTGAGAAGATGAGTTATGATATGCACGGCAATACAAAATAAGACTTGTAAAACCACCTCTATATATAAAATGATATACACGTACCTCTTGGGATTATCCCTTAAACCAATCTTTACAGCACTAGTTTCCCAATATCTAGTTTTGCCTCTACTTGTATCAATACTCTTGAAATGTTCATACCGTTTCCTAACTCCTTCGGGAATATGTGAACATTTCTTAAAATGGAGTCGCTGCCAAGCACAAACCTCCCGGTAGATATTACTTAGTCGTAATGGGTAGAATGAAGACTTACGAGCAGTCTTGGATGTGGACTTAGCCCTAGCACAATGGACACAACGTAGACCAACCCTGCCCGGGTAATGTTTCTTCTTCTTCTCTGCATCAGGCTTCTTGTCTCTGTTGTGAAGTTCATCTCCTTTTTTATCATCGCTATCTTGGTCTTCATCGTCTCCACTTGATTCATCATCCATCTCACCTTTATCACCCACCGCAAAGATCTCAAGAAGTTCCTTCCTCACATACTGATGAAGTTTGTTCACCTCTGTGGATTAGAAAAGGATCAAAAGGTGGGTAATGTTAGCTCATTGAAGACTAGCAACATGATAAACAAATTACGTGCACTAACGTTTTACTTACCACCGGAGTCATCTTTATAAGCGAGACGTTTTGGGTGACCAAGAGAAGAATCAAAGGCATCTGATGAGGAATCATCCTCATCATCTTCTCCATCCTTCTTCTTGCCTTTAGATGATAGAAAACCAATAACATCAGATGAGTTCTCAATACTAACGGTATTGCCATTGATAACATGAGGCTTGTTCTGCAGTGCTGCCTCCACACTATCATCGCTTAAGAATTCGACAAAGCCGAAGCCTCGGGGTGTACCTGCGGCATTACGCATAATCTCAACTGCTATAATCTCTCCATACTGTCCAAAGTGCCTACGAATTGTTTCTTCATCAGTATTGGTATGTAGCCCTCCAAGAAAGATACTGGGATTAGTTTTCAGCTTGTCAAGTTTCTGCTTCTTGGCAAGAGGCTCGTTTCTTGCCTCCCCAGCATCCGTCATCTCCTCAACACTCTTTGCCTCTTCCAACTCTTTGCTCTCATCCTTTCGCTTCTTCTTATTTGTCAAAGAGGGAGTACCAGTAGCAGGACTTGATAACTTCTTCGGAGCAGGGACGGCTACATTCATATCCTCTAGGATAGCTCTCATACTGGTATTCTCTTCCTTCAACACCTCATTCTCTCCGAGTATCTTGGAACAATCTTTACTAACGATGGTACCGAATCGTCCTGCTACATCACATCCACTACCAGCGTAGACTTTCTTTACCTTGTTGAACTTGTTGAAGAGGACGGTTGCTAAGCACGACGAACGATTTGAGGAGAGAGGAGGGGAATAAGTTTGTTAGCTCGTATTTACGAACACAAGATGTGCCCATGATATGAACACATGATATGAACACAAGATATTCACACATACTTCATCCCACACACTCAAATAGACTTACCAGCATGAATCTGTAAATCGACATTGTACTTGTGATAATGAGCAGCCAAGCTTGTGGTATTGGCATACTGAGGACGTAACGTGAAGAACAACATGTAACGAGGCTCGGCACTTGACGAAGCATTTCCAGGACCGCGGTGGATCAATGTGGGTAGTGCCAAATACCCATCCCCCATTTTGGTGTCTTCCTTACCGCAGTAACTATCACATAGGTCAGGTGCTCCTCTTTCCAATAACTCAGAGAAGGCAGTGACGAGTTTCCCTTCAAAGTCGTATTGTTGCCACGGCTCCTTGCAGTTACATGACCATGTCTCGTCGGTTAGATGCACTCCTCGACGATAGTCATGATCGGGAAGCATTTCATTACGGTTGCATTCTGTTTGTGGTTTGTAGGAGATGCAGGGATAAGTGTTAATAAATAGATTCAAATGACAAATGATAAGGATACCACCAAGGATAGCAAACAATATCTAATATTGCATCCAGACACCCCTGCAAAATACCAACAGAACCAACACACCTAATACCAACTCCTCTATTGACAAAGATCACGTGGCAACAAACAATCCATCCCTCCGCATGCCAACCCTCCAAACTGCCGAACAAATAACAATTCTATAAAATAAAGTATACTCACTATCACAGGTAACAGTAATACCAGTAGGATAATCCTTCTCTATACCACCATTATCATAAGTAGCAACACGTGTTGGTTCCTGTCCATTACCTAAATGTAATAAACAAATAATACATGATGAGCAATGATCATCAGCATGTGGTAATTGAGGCGCTGAGCCTGGTAATGCTACTAATATCTTGGGTGTTTCTATAATATATCCATTGTAGTTACTCCTTGTTGGTTTCTTCTTTGAATGCTCCTCTACTGGGGTGTCATCAATATTATCACCAGGAGAAGTGATATCATCCGAGACAGATGCTTGTTTCTCGTTGGTAAGAGATTCTGTTGTTGACTTTTCTAATAGAGGCGGAGAATCTTTCATTTCAATATCCATTCTTGTTGTTGACATTGTGGTGGACTCTTTGGTATCAATATCCATTAAAGTTGATGTAGATATCTTTTCATTTTCTGGTACACTTGGCTTTATTAAAGTATTGCTGCCACCAGTAGCAACTATTGAAGCAAGTTTATCAATATCTAGTACTGATGTTTGAGACTGCTGCTTATTAAGTTGTTCAGTATTGAGTTTAGTTTCATTCTCGCTAGTACCAGCAATATTTGATGACTTAAGTATATCACCATTATTCAATGAAGGAGCGGCGGTTTCTGTTGTACTAGCAGCAGGAGGAGGTTGACCATAAACAAACTTCATAGTCTCATCAACAATTTCATTCTTAACTAAACTAACTTTCATTTCATGAAACAACTCTTTACTCAAATCAAGTTGTAACGCATTACTGATAATTTCAATATCTGAATCATTATTCATTTTAGATATAGCATGGTTTTTGATATTAGTTAATAGTTGGGAGGGTAAGATGTTGGATAATTCGACAAAACCATGTGTATCAATTTGTGATGGGAGAGTGTTTCTTATACATTTTGTTAGTTTTTGGTGTGGTATCTCTACAACACGAGTATGCGCTTTTGCATTACTGGGAGGTGTTGATACAGAGTCTAACTTTGCAGATACATGTTGTTGAGTCTTCTTTTTATTATTGGGCGTCGTAGAGGAAACATCTAATGATGATGGCATTGCAACTTTCGAATTATTATCCGAGGAGGGGGTGGTATCCTTTTGCTTTTGTGATTCTTCGGCCTCTTTCAGGCTAAGAGCGAGAGCTGTACGGAGAGACATACTTGATATAGAACAGATCTATATACTGGATAGGGTACGGTGAGAGAGGATAGTCGATAGTATTAGGTGCCGCCGATCGATACCTACAACCAATCACCATTTTTTACTTTTTACCTATGCAAGGATTACGATTATTGTATCACGGATCTTCATATTCGTACTGGTACGTTTTATAGAAAATGACATTTTTTAGGAATTGATAGTTGCTGATGTATGGAGCTTTCATCTTCATATGAAGCTAAAACGGCCTAAACAGAGGGTGCGTCGTTGTGTAGTATAATAATATCGGTACTAAAATCCCCGGTGGTATTGTATGCTGCTTGAAAATTAAAAGCTGTTCAAGGGCAACCAAAAATTATTCTACCTCACCCAATCTCCTAAGATAGAGCAGCTACAGTAGCATCCATCCTTTATTACTTACTGATACTATATATACAATTACTGCATAATACAAAAGGTTAGTCGACAGTATCTAATATTTCACATAGTTAGTGTTAGTGCAATTAGTTACATATATTGTATCGCATATCTCTTTATATCAATTGCAATAGAAGATTAGAACAATAATATGGGAGCTGCCAAAAAGAAGAGAGGTCAGCAGCGTAAGGCCGCGGCAAAGGACTATACCACCGCCACAAATAATGATACTACAGGTAGAAGTGGTAGTGCTACTATTGGTGGAGTTTCCGTCAATAAACGTCAAGTAATCAAGGCATTGAATAAACTACCTCAAAAACAAATTGTTGAAATGGTTCAAAAGAGAGATCCGATTACTACCTACGCATTGTCTGAATCTCTCATCAAGGGAATTTCATATCAACGCAGTGGTATATTGGAAAGTGTGCTCAACTTCTTAGGACGGTGTGAATTTGAGACTTTTGAGGAAGTGATGGGTAATTCCACGTTTGTAGGAGAAAGGTTGGATTTGGTTAGCCCATCTATATGGATTAAAGTTCTAATTAAGGCCGATGAAATGGAACCTAAATGTGCATTACAAATTGCAGAGAATATCAGCCCATTGGTCAGGTCTATGTGTGCAGATACCAAACGGTTATTCTTTGGTAGTAACAAACATTGGGTGGATTCGTTCTATTCATTTGTTACACTAATTTCGAGTTTGTTGAGCAGAATGATTCTTCAGTCAGATGAATCTGGATCTACGCGCATCAGTGAAGAACTTCTAAGTCATGGAAATTTACTCAAAACTATTGTTCAATGGGGATACTGGGGAGAGCATCGGCCTGATATTATGAAAGATCTACGAGCAGTAGTTACACGCACTGTCGACATCGGGAAGAATTTAACGAAAGTCTTAGTAAGGGATGTATCTGATAGAACAGAAAGAGCGGGAAATTTGTCAGGTTATGACGAAGAGATATTGAATATCATTGGCACTACGCCCGTTATCAACAAAGAATACGATCCCAACTGCATGGTGTCGCATACGGAAGGATTGATACGACAGTTGAAGAAAACTGGAGATGAAGACGATCTCACTATGATTCATTTTCTTATATCAAATGTTGACTGTGTTGATAAAAAAGTGATCACAGAATGGATTGATTTGGGAACGAACTTCATAAGTGACTTTGAAAGTGCTCGTCGTGTTATGGGGATATCACAATCTATAATCTTCAAGGGAATCGCAACAAAGAATAGTCAACCAAGTGACACTCGTGTTGCTTTTGCCATTCGTGCTGGTCTAGTTAACATGTGCTTGCTATTTCTTGAGAAGTTTGGTGGACACGAGTCCTTTGAGAATAATGAGCATGACGCGTTATCACTATCCACTTGCATTAGATATACTTTTGAATACATTCATGAGGTATCATTACAACAGAAGACTGCAAAGGCTATTAGAAGCAAAAAGAGTGGCATTGAAGATATGTTAGTGCATATTGAATTGAATGCAGATATGAGCGATGCCAACTTCTTTTCCAAGCTGGGTATGCCAAACAATGCTACAGATAACCCCCAATCGCTGTTGGATATGGTCAAATCAATCCTCAATCTCAATGGTTCGTATTGCTGCCGATGCAACAAATCACTGAGTAGGACAGAAGTAAAACAATGTAACGGATGCCACCAAATGACATATTGCTCAATTGAGTGTCAAAGAGATGATTGGTTGAATGGTCACAAGTTAGCCTGTTGCAGCTCACCGACAATGGAGAACATTGGCCAATTTCAAGGCAGAATGCGTCCGAGAAAGGAACCAGACGATGAAAGAGCTGCTGGTAAATTGAAGGAGCTTGAGACAAATATGAATATGATTCAGCTGAAACTGTTTCTCGACAATGCAAGAATCATATTGAGCCAAGCGAGAGGTTTGGATACTCCATTGTATGACTGTATTGTTACATTTGACCTCCGTGAGTGTCCTCCTATAGTCACAACAAGGAGGTCCTCGTTCATATTTGACACGCCACAAAGAAAAGGCTTTGAAGAGAGTAGGTCAATAGAGAACATCACATGTGTCTACCATTCATTTTCATATAATGGGGAACTGGATGGGAAAGGTGAAGTGCAACTCTTTGATATACAAAGATTGTTCCCCCATGAATGGCTAGTGAAACAAACCAAATCAGAATTGGCGTCTATTGAAGCTATCGTTGCAAAGATGCCGCCTACTGCGAAACCATCATGGGCATATTAGCTCAGTCTTCATACGAAATCACAAAAAGTGCACATCATATGCACAAAGAGGTTGATGGAGGATATACTTTGGTAAAAGTGCAGATAAATAGCTGTTCGAATGATATTATATACTTTGAAAAAGGTCTGGAGACGGAGAAGACTTTATTCCCTGTATTTACAAATCATACTGTTTTAGTAATGGGGGTTGGATGCAGTTGGGGTAGTTCCACACCTTACTACCAGAGATTCTTTGCCCACGAAAGGCTTCTTTCAAGCAAAGATGGATAAAAGTCTCAAGCTGGACAAGTATATCCTAATTCATAGTAATAACACTTCATATCAGACATTTAATTACCTCGCCCACTTGGCTGGACTCTGATCTTCGTGCATGCTTAGTAAAAAGATACCGAAGGTACTCTTCTTTACGGCCAAAATATATTGAATGATAATATAATCCTGTATCAACAAGATATAGAAAAAGTATATGAGAGGTATGTCCTCTACTTTCAAGGCATTTGATTGATGTTATCATGATCAAATGGTGGTGGTCTAGTGATTAGGGAAGTCTTGCTCTGTCTGCTGGGGAGTAAAACAAGATATTTTTTCTCTTTCTGCATGCTAATATCTGGAGGGGGATGAGCTCTCGGTGGGGCGGAATGGTTGATTAATGAGGCAATAACACCATCATGACAATACTAACATCATCAGCGGGTGTTTACAAGGCAAGTCAGGTCAAATCATCTATCATCAGCGTCGTATCCGCTTTGCTAATCATCGCTCTAATTGCAACAATTGGACATATCACAATCAGCTACACGTCATTTGCTACATCATCTTTTACAACATTTAGAGCATGCTTTGGTAGCCTAATTGCAATTTTTGCAGGTGCACAGCTATATGTAGCTGTCAAGCTATATAACAATCGGCATAACTCATTGATTGAGTTATTTCAACCAGTCGGATTATCTTTATTTGCGATAGCTGGAGGAGTTGCAACACTGGCATGCTTTCTATTTGCTCTACCCGAATATGACGTTAGCTGTATTCTTCGACAGCCGATTATCTTTATATGTATTTCATTTATGGGTAAGCAGTGTGTATGATTTGCATATAATTGGTTTATGATATGTGTGTCAAAATGTAGAAAACCTCACAAGATTCGTGTTCGCATAAAATGTACAAAGGTTCGATACTTACGACAAGATCATGGAGGATTAGTTCCATGATTGGTGGCCCTAGATTAAGTCATGATGGAGGATTAGTAATTAGTCAGAATAGAATTGGAACTATGAGATTGAAATTAATGAATCTATTGAGCAAATTATCTCAATGGGGAAATTTCATAAGCAGTTGCGGTAGACATAAAGTTGATAGGAGCAGTGGTATTAGGAAACAAATTACATTTGCAGATTCAATACGAGTTACAATGATACTAATGATTCCTCAGATTGTATTGCAAATCATCAACGTGTCTTTACCATCTACGAGGGTGCATAGTGTGGAGATTGATAATGGGATTTATGTTTGCCAATCTGACACGGGTATCTGGCTTCTTATAGTTGGGGCAGTTCTTGCAGTGTTGCCATTCTTCCTTTCATTACTGCTGAATGTTAAGAGTATTGGTATACCTGATCAATTTAGAGAGTATGAAGAGATTAGTTCATCAATGATATCCTCAATCTCAATCCTTATCATAACATTACCGACTGCCAACATGATCAGAGGAATAATACCTACGGTGTATACTTATCTCACTGCTGCTTCAGTATTAAGTGTTGTCCTCCCAATGTGCTATAACATCTCATATACCAAAATGAACTCATCAGTTACAATGGATGATATCAAACGACATAAACCACACTCATCGTCTTCTTCATCCTCGGGGGAGGATGACTTGGAGCTGATAAAGAGAGCAGAGGATATTACAACCATGGCATCAATGTTTGATACAATGGGACAAACATCAAAGGCCCTAGATATTGATAAAGACATACTATCTTTGTTCAAAAAGGATAAAGAGAAGTATACTTGGGAGATGGGCTACACAACTTCCGAAATAAGCTCACTTGGACCCAAAAGCCTTGAGGTTGTACTTTCAACCTTGATTAAGAGTAGTAAACGTTGGGATAAGATATATCTCTCCGATCCAACTCAAAGTGATTCAACCAGGAAGTTGGCCATTAAAGTTCTAGGTGATGCATCGAACATCTTCGGTCAATCTCAGTATAAGCATCTTCTGAAAGATAGAAGAATAGCATATCAAGGTTATAGTTTAATGAATATGCTAATCAAAAGCCGGCAGACAAAGTTCGAGCCTCCTCACCAGACTCTGGAAGAGTTTGAGAATGAGTTTGTGGGTGATTATCTGAAGGAGACTACCTTCCAACAATCTCATCATTGCAGAGCTCTTGCTATGCAGGCCGACATCCATAAACGGCACGGGCAATATGAAGAAGCAATTGCAACTGTTAATACTATGAGGGCTTTCTACATTCCCAAGGTACACTCAGAAGCCATTATGCAAGAGTATGTATCAGACCATTGCGCTGATATGATTTCTACAAGCATCACTTGGCTATATTATTTGAACCGTATCGAAGAAGCGATTGCCGTCTCAAATTATGTTATTGATCAAATACTGCCGGAGATAGCCGAGACTGAGCTATTCAGCCTACTTCTTTTATTGGTTCCGATTACTCGTTTGTTAAAAGATCAGGGACAAGAACATGCTACAAAGGTACTGAAACTGTTAGAGAGGTATATTGCCGAACCACTCAGTAAAGCTGGGAAAGAGGGCTATCCTTCTCACCCCGGAGGTAAGTTTTGTGCATATGTTGTTTACCAGTTGCCCACATCTGATCTCTTAACAAACAATTCACCCATTAATATCATATACAAAAGTTGTAATCTTCATGCCTCCTGTTATGATTATAGCGAAAGCTTCTGCCTCTGGTTCCAGCAGCTATGATGGAATGAGAGATGACATTGCTTGGTTGTTAGACGGTACAGACAGAGCGGTAGCTTGGGTAGAAAAGGGAAGCATAGGGTATAATGATTGGGTCTTCTCTTCTATCTTGTGTGAGGCATGTTTACTCTTGGCAAAGAAACTAGATAGTAGTGACAGCATGCATCCTCTTCTGATCAAAGAGAGTTACCGATACTCAGATATAGCTGAACACTCGTTGAGAGATGAGGATGGTAACGTCATTTCTGCCCTAGCTTCTAAGTCTCACTCTGATGTTTTATCACAGCTTGAATCCTTTAGTAATCCAGTATAGACTGATCATTTAAAATAGTAATAGAGAATACCCAAGTTTACTTCAGGCGAAACAAGGATACCGCGAAGTGTGAAATCTTCACGTGCATGAACAAACCATTATCTATTATATGAACATCAACAAACATGCGCTTCATCCTTCACATACACCGCAAGTCGCCTGCCTGGACATACTTTGAAATTAGGAGAGGCAAGGAGCTTCCCCAGGAATTGCAAGATACCCTGAACGAACTAGGATTCAAAGCAGATTCAGATTGGATAGGAGACAAGAATATGCTAACATGCTCTCAACACCATCATGGCCACATCCCTCATCAGTGGAGCTTTGCAATGGAACTCATGAGCTTGGGGTTTGAGTTTCTTAACGATCAAGAGCGTGTACGATGCCACGAGGGTGAAACATCGCTGATGCGGCTTGACATTGACCGGCAGACAATTAAAGGACATGACACTGCTTTGACACTAAATTTATACCAACAGGGATGAGAGATCATATTGATATCAGTCATGATATGGATGTTTATGGTCGAGCAAGTAATTTAAGTTCTAATCAAGTTAAAACTCTACAGCTATCCCTTTACCCCCTAACCCCAAAGAACAATTATTTTGATACCCCCCCTATCCCCTCTTACCCTCCACAGTAGATCTAATATTGAACAACACCTCGAAGACAAAAGCCACTGTGAAGAGCATCAATAACAAAAGGATAC
>Ga0075437_12697_pt1 | contig 12630 bp, 10 predicted proteins | sample MintriMetagenome_FD_74266 | JGI IMG/M metagenome (GOLD analysis project Ga0075437, IMG submission 74266) | Marine eukaryotic communities from Monterey Bay, USA to study complex ecological interactions - Minidiscus trioculatus and... | ecosystem: Environmental > Aquatic > Marine > Unclassified...
AAATGCACATATGATATGCACACAAAAACAAATGAAAGATATTAGAGGAATGAGAGTATAGATAAAGATAGAGATGACAATTGCAACTATAGATACGCCCTAGATATCTACTGAATCTCGTTACATCAATTATTGTCATATACTACTTTCTTTCTAAAGTACTCCTTTCCAATTGCTCTATATATCGCTTTATCAGTGTAGCAAAGTTTTTGATATCTTTCCACTGCTTCTTGTTGGACTCCGGTTGGACCTTGTCCTGATTGTTTCTTTGTGTCCTTTTTCATATAACATGGCTCTATTCTATTACTACTCTCTTGACGATTGTGATACTCATGAAACCAATAATCTAAGAAATCATTTAAATTGTTAAATGTTCGATTGATACGATGCTCTTCACTAATTTGAAACCTAAAAACTTCCCAACTATCAGAAGTTGAGTACTCCTTCTTCATCTTCTTCTCCTTATTTTTATTATCGATCCACTCACGGTGAGTCTCCTTCATGATATAAAAATTAATTGCATCAGTGTAGTAACGGTGCCACATAGCAACATTCTTATCATTAATCGTCTCAAAGTCATGACGCCATACAGCAACATTACTTAGCAAATGTAACCCTTCAGATGACAACACCATCAATTAAAGAATGTATTATTGTAACCCAATTTGTATCATTCTATAGCATCGTATCATATGATGCATACACGGTGCGTCTAAATTATCTATTTTGACTTTGATTTTGAACTTAATGAATGATACACTATCTTGTAGTATTAATACTATGTATTCTTTACTTGATATAACCGCATGTGATATGCAGCATCAACGCTATCTCTAATACTTATTGTTTCAAGAGAACTAATGTATGAGCAGCAAAGGTATAATGATATGTTTGCCGTTAGCCGGCTTATTACTAAGGCGGGTCCATACACCTAACACGGGTAAACTGCTCCCGCCTAAGCGGATTACGGTGTATCCTCTACTCCTCATACTCACAAACCTTCAACTCGATAAGGATCTAAGTATTGCATAAGTTTATATACTAACAATGCCCATTTAATCAGCTACTGACTTGTAACTTCCTTCACTAGTTGTCGTTTTGATATTCCTTGGTAGTGGTCTGGTGATGATATCTCTTTTTCATGGGTGCATGAGAACAGAATGATATCTCTCTCTACATACCTAGGTAGCTAGTGATCATATCATTTACTGAGTCTATCTCTATCTTTGACCCCTTTTAAGGTAGGGGCCTTTCTATGTATGCATATTTTTCTTCGTTGTTTTCTCCTTCTTGCAAAAAGCATTTGGTATGTCCTGACAGTAGTTAATTGTGTCCCGATAGCACATCTGTTTTTGCTGTTGCACATCTGCCTGTTGTATCATTTCTCTCTGTTGCACTGATTACCCCGACTTCACGGAGAATAATCCCTTAAATTTGAATCTCTCTTTTTTGGGAACCTGTGGTAATTCTTCCATTGGTATTCTTTGATATTCAGCAGCGATATATAACGAACAACTAGGATCAACAATTTTCATATAACATTTGTCACCAACAAATTCGTGTGTTATGACTTGAGAACCTACCACTATATGTTTGTTTCCGTCCATTCTGGAAGATGTGCGTTTCACAGTTTATGAAGATGAAGAGAGAGAGACAGTTGTAACATATGTTAGTACATTCGGTTTGCAAAGACGATTAAAAGAGGCACACTAAGGCCAAATAAAACAGCCAAGTCATCGAGACTTTATACTGAACACATGCATTCATGATATAAAACAACACTAACGCGGACTTGCCTGCCATACTCTACATTTCCTGTTTTAACATTTGTTTCTATAAAGGTGTCAGGACCAGTATCTTTACCTATAGATGTAGTTTTATATGTACGACGGTAGCACCAACATACTGATTCCGTCCATGTGTCCTGAATAGTATATTCATCATCACCTAATGGTGTCATTATCATTTCAGCTCGTATAACTTTTACCAGTGGAGTACTAACCTGACTATCGACTAATACCCAACGACCTAGGAATATATTTAAATCATATTTTTCAGTTGGTCCTGTGGTATTGGAACTTGCTGCTGTTTCTTCTTCGTGTATTGATTCTAAAGCAGCTGTTGTGTCTATTATATTATCAGTTGATAATTTTTCATTTTGTTTGTCATATGTAGTACTAGATTCGTCATGTATTACCGCAGACTCGAGAGCTTCATCATTCTCTATACAACCATCATTTGATGATGTCTTTTCATTTGTTTGTAGAGACATAGAGATATAATAATACTACTAACAATATATAGCCGGAGCGAACTATTGACATTGATAGCTGAGAGAGGTATACTAAATAATTTTGCAATAACAAGAGAGAGTTGGTTAAAGGCTTAAAATTTCAAGAGATATATACTACGAATTGCATCAGTTAATAAACACCGAGACTCACCTAATATCTATTGACTTTAACTTCTCAACAACGTAGGAGATCGCTGATATTATTTTGGCTTGAATGTGATTTTATTTGTTGAAGCACAAGGTTGGACTCAAACTCAGCCTTTACCTAGAACAAAATGGTAAATACCACTATGTAGTAATTGAGAAGTGTCTGTATACTGAGATTGTCTTGTGACATTGATAACGCGTGATACCAAACACAGTTGAATCTTCTAGGTACAGCAGCCCCTGATGACGGTTCGCTTCTTTAGGCTTCTTATTATTAATGAGGACATCTCATTTTTTATTATGCTCTTGCTTATCGTAGGACGATTGACATTAGGAAAGGATTTGGCGTATACCTTAGGAGTATCACAATTGACGTCGGAGACGATTGCATGGATCCTCAAACAATATGCGATCTCATAATTCTACATTTGCAACTTGCACAACTATAATCAAAGTCAAAAGTTCGTATTGTAATTTACATACCATAATGTATCAAGCACGCCATGCAATCATTGCATTGGCCATCGTCGTTCTACCATCACTCGTCGATGGTCATGGATATCTCAAGGTGAGTTTGTATTTGTTTTATGACCGATCTGTTTGTATTGTGAGGAGTGAGAGTGGTCGATGGTAGGGTATCCTTTCTGTTCGAGATGCATGATAATAACTGCCATCATCGGCGTCGGCTATCATCATCAAAGGCGGTAGTGGTTGATGAGATCAGAGATTACAATGTATGTATGATATGAAATTGCAGTCTCTCGATATGATCAAAGGGCAGTGGTCAATGGCTGAGATGACGGAGCAGAGAGATACAGAAGAGACACAATTAGTTATTGCAATTCGATGAATCAATCACATCATTCAGTGCAGTTGCAGTGGCTAAGGTTGATAATCTATTGATATGATATGCACAATCTCTCATGGATCATCCTATCTACATCTATACTACTATCTCCTCCTCATCATCTACACCAACAGACTCCTCGATCACGAAATTGGTTGGCACAAGAAGATGGTCCAGGATGTAGCAACTCCAATCCAACATGTCCACCCGCCGAATACTGTCCACATTGTTTAAACAATAACATCGGAGTTTGTGGGAAGTTTGGTTCTCGTAACTATGAAACAGTCAATTGGTTGAACAAGGCCGGCAATCCCATGCCATGGGTTAGTCAATATGGTAATACCGCATCACCATCTGGCACTTTCATGACTACTTCGGAGTATTATGAAACTGAATATTATGAAGGTGGTTTGATTACCATTGATAGTTTTTTAAGCACACATCATGCAGGACATGAAGAAATTCGTGCTTGTGTTATTACAGATGACCCATCAAGTTGCACATTACCAGAACATTTCCCCGATGAGAATGAATTGATCTTTGTGGAAGATCTGGTATACGATACTAATCAGAGGGAAATGTTTAAAGATCCTACTTGGCCTGGACGTGGATATTACTCCGGTGGCGAAGCTGGTGGTACTAAGGAGTTTACACATCGTTATCGTTTACCTGACGGTATTGTCGGGGAAAAGGTCTTGCTGCAATGGAAGTACATTACTGCCAATTCTGTAAGTCATCATGCTGTGCATATGATATGTTCAGTGTCAAATCTTTCTTCTGACCTTCTTCTTCTTATATTTATATGTACCTTTCCTTTACACAGTGTAAGCCACCGGGATATGATGACTACTTTCAGAATCTTGAAAGTAATATCTCATCTGACTACTCGTCCTATTGGAAACAATCTTTAGGTGATTGTAACTGGCCCTTGAATAATGATGGTGCCACCGGTTCTGGTAACCCCGAACAGTTCTTTAACTGTGCCGAGATTACTATTCTACCAAGTGGTTCTCCGTCACCGACAAGTTCAAATCAACCTTCACCCTCTCCTACTGTGTCTACAAGTCCAACTGTGAGTCATGAACCAACATCTCAAGAACCAACTGACGGGCCGACTTTGTCAGCGCCTCCAACAAGATCTCCAGTCTCTGGTCCTCCTCCTTGCGTTGCTGAGTATGCAGATTGTACTTATAATGAGTCAAACTGCTGTGAGGGTTATACTTGTACACAAGTGGATATGGCAGGATATGACAAACGATGTTTATCCACATGTAATGCACCTGGACCAACCACTCCCAAGCCTGTTGGATATACATCTCCACCTACACCTCCCTTTGCTACACCCACCACACTCAAGCCTACAAACTTTCCCTTGCCTCCTTCTCCTACTGAGGCATGTTGTACGTTAAATCTTAAAGATTGCAAGCCAAATGATGAGTACTGCAATTCAGACCAGCAAACGTGTGAGGGACCATGTGGTAAGCTATGGCTACCTACTGGTCCTTCAAATGGATGTATTCCACTTTGGGGAGGAGGGTGTACTACGGACGACGATTGCTGCTTGCATGCCGAATGTCGGCCTGGTGGACAGGTAAGGTCGTGTGTTCAATACTGTTTGATTGCCCTGTGAACAATATGTACTAACAGAAGCATCTTTCCTATGAATCTTCCAGTGTGAATCTGACGATCCGTGGCTACAAAATGGAGACAGTCCGATGACGTCGAGCCCCACCGTTTCAAGTGCGCCCTCTCATTCGCCCACGCCAGAGCCAAGTAGCGCTCCATTCACAGCCAAGCCCTCGGGTTCTCCAAGTATTCCAATCCCAAGCAAGTCGCCCAGTCCTCCGCCGTCAAGTGCCCCTACGACGAAGATGCCCAGTAGTAGCCCCACAACCCGCAGTCCAACCTTGTCTTTTGATGCCACTTATTCGGATAAGGTTCGTGTAAATCAAATTGGATATCTACGATATGCGACAAAGATTGGAGTCATCGTTGACGACTCAACAGTATCGAGGGAGTTTCAAGTTCAAGACTCTACCGGTGCTGTACTCTTGGCGGGCACTACTTCTGTGTATGGTGCAGATGGAGCTAGTGAAGACCATGTTCATCAGGCTGACTTTACTGCGTTGGAGTCACTTGGAGCTTACAGGCTTGTCGTCGATGGTATTGGAAGCAGTTTGGAATTCAACATTGCTCCTAATCTTTATCCAGACCTACCTCATGAAAGTATGAACTACTTCTACTTCCATAGGATGGGTACAATGGACATTGAGGCTGAACATTTGATTGATGGACGGTATGCTCGAGCAGCTTTACATCCCGGGGATGACGCTGTTCCTTCCTATAATAATTGGTGTGTTGGATGTGATGACTTTGACCTCCAAGGGAGCTGGGCTGATGCCGGAGACTTTGGTATCTATACAGTCAACCACGCCATCTCTGCCTGGACGTTGCTCAATCTCAATGAAATGTTCCCGACCGCCTTTGAAGATGGTAGCTTGAACTTACCAGAGAGTGGTAATGGTTTCCCGGATGTATTAGATGAAGTTGACTATGGATCTCGTTTTGTCAGGAAAGTCTCGATAATTTCACTATACTTATTTGGCTTGATTTGTAAACCACATGTACTAACAGAAGTTTCAACCTCCTCTCTTTCAACTCTCATCTTCCAGGGGCATGTTACCTTCTAATGGAGGACTTGCTTCTCACAAGGCTCACAATCATGCTTGGAGTGCTTTTATCATCACCATTGAAGACGAGAATAAGGAGAATTCAGTTGGCACTAGATCAGCAATGGGTCAAAGTACACCAGCAACTTATGCAGTAGCTCGGGTTAATGCTCAGCTTGCGAGAATGTGGTCATCTAAAGGTGGTGATCCTACTTATGTGGCTACTTTATGGGATGCCGCTGAAGATGCTTATGCAAGAGCCACTTCTATTTCAGAAAAGACTTATGATCCAAGTGACTCTCCTGGACCTGGTAAGTACTGAGACAATCAAGGAGGACGATTTGAGGATTTACATGGCGACTTGTTTTGTTGTTGTGTTATTGAGAAATTTCTCGCGGTATCCTAACTAACTCGCTTCTTACATCCTACCTCTCTCTCTCTCTCTCCTCATCTCCTACTACGACAGCAATCGGTGGAGGAGACTATCCCGATGGTCAGGTTTCTGATGACAAGTATGCGGCCGCTTGTGAAATGTATTTGACGGCTTTGGCGTTGGGAAAATCAAATGTTGGAACTTACAAGGCTGATGTAACCTCAAGTAATCACTTCCAAGAGATGGGCCAATGGGATTGGGCAACAGTTGCAGGAGCCGGAACACTGTCACTCTATGCTGTGAATAATGATCTCTCTGCTGCTCAGATGCAAACAATCGAAGATAATATCGTAAGCTTTGCCAATTCGATCGCAACGGCTATAGAAACAGAAGGCTATCCTTCCAACTTGAGCTTTCTATCGATACTTGGTCAATATCCTTGGGGCTCCAATTCTTTCATCATGAATCGTATGATAGCTCTCGCATATGCCTATGAGATTACAGGCAGTGATACCTACCAGCTTTATCTAATGAGAAGTATGGATTATGTCATGGGCACAAACGCAATGGATATCAGTTATGTCACTGGCTATGGTGAGAAGGCCGAAACTGATACACATGATCGCTGGGCCTGGACTATAGGACAAGATGCCTTCTGGCCGAAAGGTTGGCTTTCTGGTGGACCGAATAATGAATTAATCAATGATAATGCCACACCATATGCAGCGGCTGCGAAGAGTTATGCCGAGCCTGGATCGGCTCCCCAAGCATGGGGAAGTAAAGAGAATACAATCAATTGGAATGCTCCTTTAGCTTGGGTATCTTGGTATATCGAGAATAAGGTCACACCCAACCTGGGAGGTTGTGATGGTAACTGTAAGCCTTTGGCCAAGTCATTTAGTGGCAAGCTTCAAATGGATACGTCAATTCAATTGAACCTCGAGGCAAGCGACTATGATGGAAGTGTCGACACTTGGGAGATTGTATCTTCACCAATGTTTGGAAGTCTATCTGGAGACCTTCCTAACGTCATCTATACTCCAAACAATGGAGCTATCGGTACCGATACATTCACATTTACAGTCACTGATAATGATGGTGGAGTCTCCAACGTTGCAACTGTATCATTACTCGTCCGAGATTGTGATCTTCTCGAGGTCTTTCAAGTACCAGCAGCATATCCCGCCTATTCTGGAGGATACAAGTATGTTCATGTGTCAGAGGATGGTCCGAACTTAGGCCAAATGAAGGAGACGGCACATAACGTTCAGTGGACTGGGGACCAATTGCATCAGTTCAGTTTGGAACCTGACTATGATCCGTACTACAAGAACTTACCAGACGACTGTATGATTAACCAAGCTCTGGCTGGTCCGGCTGCATCATTCACACTATCAGGGTGTGGCTTCAATGGTCTTGATGGTGACTACTGGATTACTTCTTCAAAGGATGGTAACGAGGTTTGGGTTGAGAAGAATAATGGTTGGGCTATTGTCTTTTCAAACGATGCGAGTTATACTCCCGAGTTTTGCCGCTCGTCATCACCGGTAACAACAACCACCACACCTGGTACTGTAGTAAGCACTACCTCTCAAGGAACAACTACAACACAAGCCCCTCCTGATACCACCACACAAGCTACTCAAGTTACTACTACTGCGGAAACCACAACAATTGCCTCGACAACGAGTAGTACTCCTTCTCCGACTCCTCTGCCAAATCAACCTGTTGCACCTCCGTCCCCACCGCCAGTTGGTGGAGGAGAAGTTTGTTGTACCGATCGTAATTTAGGATATCAAACTTGTAACTCAAATTCGTGGTGTCAGGAAAGCCCAGGAAACTGCAGCAATTGTGGCGGTGTAATTATGGCGGTACCTTTACAACGGACCGGTTGTTGCTCATGGTCAGGCCAAGATTGTTCAAACTTCGATCCCTCATCGAACTTTGGTTGTCAAATGGTGGAGAGTGATTGTATATCGGATTGTGGTGGAACATGGGTTCCATTTTGATTTGTTTGAATAGACAGGGGGGTATAAAATATGAGACGAAGTAGAGAAGAGAGATACGGATTGTTCGAGGTACTCCATTGTACAGCAACTAGTTCACAACCAGTAATACTTAGTTTGAAGTCATATAAAGGCAGTCAATGTAATAAAATAAACCAATGTAAAGTGTTTGGCTTGGGAGCTGAAGTCCTTATCGCTTTATCTTTAGACTACCTAAATTACGCTGAGATTAGTGATGATTGTCGTCGCAGTGGCGATGCCAGTGTTATGGCTGATTGAGCAAAGAAGATGACGTCTCGATCTCCCCCATTAGGTAAACTAGTCTCTTCCTCCAGTTGCTTTTCAAGTATTTCAACGGCAAAGTCTATATCAGGTCGGTCTAAAAGTAACATGATAGCACCTAAACAAACGCCGATGTTCAAACGGACATTTGCCACTGTGTCAGTTGTGAGCGTTGAGGCTATATTGAGTAAGGTGCGAATAGGTCGTTCAGTTTCTGTAATGATGCTACTGCTTGTGCTTTCATCGTCACGCCCAGGAGATGCGGTAGAAGAAGCCTCGTCTGCACTCACTCGAGGACATAATCCATTTGTGATTATGATTTGTATCATTTTCAAACTAAGCAGTCTTTGCTTTGAGTCCTCACTTTGACTACACGTTCTTAGATGTGGAATAACAATCATCTTAATCCATTCACCTCCAGTATCTTCCACGCCATGTCTTGCAAGACTACTTCCGCCTAAACAAAGACATTCAGCAGCAGTCTTTCGGACGGCATCAACCTTGTCATTCATGAGTCTCAGACACAACTTGGATATTTCATGACGAGTCTCTTGACGATGAGTACATCCCATCAATGCAGGGACAATTTCTACTGCAGATTGTCGTACTCTCCACTGTGGAGAAGTTGCCAAGTTAGCAAGCGTAGGCAATAGTCTTAACACTTGTTTTTCGCTCAAGACGGGTATAAAGACTGGCTTTGTTCGTTCAAAACTGGCATGAGATTGATGCGAATGATGAGATGACAGTGACACCAAATCATCATCAATGTGAGCAGCGTGAGATGGTATTCTCGTGCTATCTCTTGTGCCACTCCTAGATGCATTTGTCACTGCTCGAAGTGATGCGGTTGTCACTTCTGGATCAGAATCTTGTAGTAGCTTTTGAAGGATGGGTATGAGTGTATCATCAACATGCTTCTTATGCTCTGCGTATAAAACGAGTCCACTTCTACCGGGGCTTGGTGGTGGCTGCAAAGGACTTATTTCAGCTCTGCCTGGACTTGATGGTTCGTTAGTTATACTACCAAGTCTGCCGGGGCTTGGTGGTTCATTATGATGACTATTTGAGCCGGTGCTGCCTAGACCAACGAGGAAAATGAGAAGCTCTCCCGTTGCCGCTGCCAAGGCTGAACGAACCATTGCACTAGTATCTCTTTGCAGCTTAACTGCCAATGGCAATAATGATTCTAGAACTGTAATGTTGCCATTGTCTGAAGTACCAATGATGACGGACTCGACAAGTCTTGGCATGCATAATATGGCCTCACTTCTGACTCTATCATCTGCATCTGACAATAAGGCTAGTAACAAATCAATAATGATATTGAACCAGTGCTCACCAAGAGCATTACATAATCGATCACATTGTGCTGCCACAGATAATCTCACACTTGCAATCTTATCTTCGGCCAAGTTATTAGCCACCGGAAGTAACTTACACTGCAGCAGATAGACATCCATGAAAGTTGGAGATTCTCTGGGTGGTAAGCGTCGTATACTTCTAGAACCCTTACTAGCATCACCCAAAAAGGCATTTGGTAGATGTTCAGCTAGATGCCACGTCAATGTCATGGCGGCTGCTCGTAACTGCGGTTCAGGGTCGGTCATACTTCTTTCACACATGAGGACTAACCACGGAACTGCTCGTCGATCGAAAACTAATTCTGCAATCTCGTGTAGAACTGCTGCTGTTGATTTACGCACGATCACCTCCACATCGTGCAACGCACGAGTTATAACTCCGCGCAGCTGTAACTGTCTAGGAAAGTCCAAATGAGACCAAAGGACAGGTCCTAAAGAACAAGCCGAGACCCGTGCAGATGTAGACTTTGATGCCGCAAGACGATGGACCACCGAGAGGAAAGGGTTGCCACTTGTTGAACTACCAACGGTACTTCGTAATGATTGATCCAATGATGATGATTCCGAGTCACTGTTGTTACCATCCTGTTCTGGTGGCACTGGTGGAACAGTTTCCTCTATTGTCGAACAATTCAACACAATCAACTTTAAGATACTACCAGCAGCACCAAGATCATTTATTGGGCTACCTCCACCCTCAGTTGATGACTCACTCTCACTCTCACTCAATTCTTGTTCAGTATCTAAATCTAATATTACACAGAGATAATCAATAATCTCCCATCGAAGAGCCGTTGCCGTTGTTGAATTCGACTCAACGAGGAATGATCTTGTTCGTTGTAGTGCATCTCCAACACGTAACAGGGAAGAGTTGGAGGGTTTCTTCCCCCTCTGTCCTCTACCGCCTCTACCTCCTCTGCCAGCATTTGGAGGACCGTGTTGCTGCTTGCCCTTGACACGGCCAGGTGGTACTGGATAGAATGATGATGATGACGGCGGTTGAACTTTACCTCCTGCATTCGCATTGTGGTAGGGTCTTCTATCATCGACATCTGGTTGACTCCGGGCATAATCTAGCAATATTTTGGATGTTATCTCAATCGACTCTTTCAATTCCTTCACGGTTAGATGAGGCCGTGCTATTGTTGATCTACTGTCATCTATGGATGATGCTGACTCAATCTCCTTCAACTCATTATCCATCCCAACAATCAATAATGCCAATATCCGAATTAGATTCTTACTAGCCTGGTGCATACTCTCCGCACGTGTCATGGCCAAGGGTGGAGCACTTGCCGATGCACCACTTACCAATAATGATTTATTCGATCGTGATGGCCATCGATTGTTCAATACAATGTCAAATGTTTCACCAACTGGTGGTCTAGTTTGCTGTTGTTGCTGTTGGTTGTCTCTCCACGGTCTTGAATCGCTGCTTCCGCTGCTTCCATAAGTAGTAGAATTTCTCCCTCCCATAATAGTGGCCAATCCATGCCCTCTAATCAATCGTCCCATCTCTTCTCGGGCCTTGCGTAACGTATCCCCACCAATATGCCTCAGTGTTAACTTTAATGGTCGTTGACTCCTCCTCAACTCATCAATAGTTTCAAAGTGGGTAAGGTTGGATGTATCAACATTACCAACCTTGGCAATTAATGAACCCACCTGTGCACCAGCATGTTTCGCCGCACCATCTGGTAGTAACGTTCGTATAATTGTTCTTTCTAATACATTCTCAACTGTTAATCCTAACATTTCATTATCTATTAGACATTCATAATCACCAGACTTATGATGCATTGATGATTGTAATGATGATGGTGCCGACAACCCTTTGGGATGGCTGTCAGGAGATGATATACTCTTTACATTATTGGGTGGGTTGGGACTGCTCATACTGCTTGTTAACTTTTTACCAATATCAGTAAATGATGTCTGTTTCTTTGGCATTGCCATTTTCGATATAACATTGGAGAATACCGATGATGCCATTGATGACGCTGAGGTTGTTAGTGATGTTGTTCCCCCCGTTGTTGATGTGGAAGCGGCTGATGATCTCCTTGGTGATGATGAATCCTTACCAATCAACGGAAGTGGAGGAACTGGCACTGCACTAGAAATAGTGCCCCCACTATTAACCTTCATTGCATCAATATTATCCACTAATGAATTTGAATCAGAAGCAATCTTTTCTAAACCTGAACATGCCGCAAAGAATGATGTAGTAGCATCCATTCGTTTTACTGAATCATCTGTACTCTGTTGTTGACTATTTGATATTAATTCATAGGATGATTGGATCATACATAATAGTTCAAAGGCACGTCCAGCTGCTGATGTTGCTGCTGCATTCTCGTTATGTTCTATTTGGGAGGTAGTAGGTGACTGCTTTTTATGCTCCTCGACAATTATTGGAACTCGTGCAACGATTAATAAAAATCTCAAGAAGGAGTCTGATAATATTGGATCGCTCCCTTCTTCCTCTTCTGGCACTTTATCCTCTCCTTCTATTGTGTCTATTTCAGAATCTTCTACTGGCTCTTCTGTTGATGTCTCGACTGATTTGGTACTGTCTTCATTATCTTCCCCAGAGGTTGAATCAGTAACTCCCTCAGCCTTCTTGATACCATCCATCTTATTATCAACTACTTT
>Ga0075437_14822_pt1 | contig 12626 bp, 10 predicted proteins | sample MintriMetagenome_FD_74266 | JGI IMG/M metagenome (GOLD analysis project Ga0075437, IMG submission 74266) | Marine eukaryotic communities from Monterey Bay, USA to study complex ecological interactions - Minidiscus trioculatus and... | ecosystem: Environmental > Aquatic > Marine > Unclassified...
TATCGAGTTGCAGTATTGCAAATGAAGGCCGCAAACTCGTGGTAGAGAAATAGCTTCCTTTCTTTTTTTTTTTTTTTTTTCTCTCAATCCTTCTCTCTCCTTCCTTTGTTGCAATTCTGTTCTGTCTTTTTTTTTCTTTACACATCATGCACCTTATATATTGCAAAACTGTAAAACAATTACAATACAAACTGTCTATGAATGATGATATCGAATGATATTACGAATGATGATATACCTACAAATGAAACACACATGCTTACTGAAAATATGAACAAACAAACACAACACAACAATGAATACTTATTGAAATATTACTATTCATATATTATTTTTGATACACCTACAATTGAAATAAACAACATTAAAAAACTGACAACACACCTACATTACAACAACTATACTCATGGAATATTTATTCGGAATTGTATCATATATCGGAATTATATTAAATCTATACAAAACAGATATGCCGTATCAGTAAGATGGGAACGTGAGAATGCAGCAGAACTTAGAAGAAGACGAGGTGAGCCTCCGTTAAATTCATCATCCTCTGGTCCGATAACGGAAGCAGAAAGACCATGCTTAACATTTACCATAGAAGATTTCAATAGATATTTCTGCTGTTGTGCACGACGTGTAGGATCAATGTTCTTCTTGATAGAGAGGAAAGATGGAAGTCCAATAATTGTTGCTGGACCTTGTTGGCCATTTTGTACATTTGTTACAGTACCGTTGATTGTCGTTTGTAGTACATTAGTTGGGATCTTTATAGTATCCAACCCGAATACTGGATTGGTGAGTGGTAGCGTTCTTGAAAGCTTTTGTATTCTGAGATGTGCAATTGATTATCATGTTCTCTGACATATATACATACATTCAAATCAATTCTGCTGGGGTTCTCAGCCATGGTGGTTTGGCTTAATATACTATCCCATTGTAATCTTCGTATTATCAGTGCTGTTCTGTGTTTCATGTCGAGACCCTGGCTTGATGGAACGTTTTACAGATGAAGAGGCAGCTGAAAATGGTTGGTTCTGGAACGAACAAGTTGGAAGTTATAGACCGGCAGGTGCTATGTATTGTCGAGAATGCAAAGTGAGTATCTATTGTATGAAGTGTGACATTTGAAGACGGGAAAAAGACTCACACTATACATGCTAATATTCTACACATACATAGGCATTAGTTCATGATTATGATCATGTTTGTCCATGGACTGGAACCGCAATAGGGAGAGGCAATATGCGACCGTTTAAAGTGTTTGTCTTTAGTGTCAATGTTCTTTGCTACCTGAGCATTGGTCTCGTTATATGGCAAGTAATGTCGAAAATAACAGCCTAGAAATGAATAAAGATGAATCGAATGTAAATATATTGAGATTTGGTGAACTGATTTGCAGGAACTCTAGTTGTAGTCCTGATCATATAATACTAAGTATACTAGTCTTATATCATTGTACTCATTAATGCGGAGTTATATTATTGATTAGACTGTCAGGAAAGCATCGAATAGTACGGAAGGATACCGGCCATTAGGTCTTTTTTGTCTTTTTTTATTCAGATTGTGATTGCTAATTGTGTTGGCGCTGTAATTCATGTTGATTTGTACCTATCCTCTCATACTACTGAAGTAAAGAAGATGTTTACTATGGATTGGCTATGCGGCCAGGCAGCTTTTGTATACGCTTTTAACAAAGTAAGCCATTTATATCACCTTTAAGCACTCGACATAATTGTACATGCAAAACTTTCTAACATAAAATAAAATATACCTATATTGTTCGAAACAGGTAAAGCCGGCCGCCATTGTAGACACTATCGTAGAGGCTGTTGTTGATATATTGGTACCAGGCCGAGGCGCTGGAGAAAGCAATTGGTAAGAAGATAACATGCATATGTCTCTGTTAAGTTGTCGTTGCAATATCATGCATCTTTATACTCACGTTACATACAAACCACATATCCAATTATATCATACTACAATTTGCAATGTTGAAATATCATGACTTAACGTTGCAATATCATATGCATCTTTTTAACTCACGTTACTTATCACATATCCATCTCATACAATAAAGGTTCTGGCGTAATATAAGATCTCTAGAACGAGATAGTGATAGAATAGCAAAAGAATTAGATATTAGAGCGGAGCTACGAAACTGGGATAATGAGTTTCCGTATTTCCATCATGAAATGGTTGTAAGATATATAGCTGGCTTTTTGGCATCGGCTATTGCAGTGGCTGCCTGGGGACAGCTTAGATCTTTATTCTCAACCAAAAGAAGATGATGATATAAGAATCAGAGTAGTAGGTAGTATGTTACATTATTGAATCCATTATTGAATCAGCGCGGTCAAAGATCAGGAGCAAATATCATCTTTATCTTCATTACTGCAAAGCAAACGAATCCTTCATAGTTAGAGAGAATGATAGTGCCTGTATGATAGACTATCAATACAAATAGTATTCAGTTAAACTGACACAACCATGTAAGGCTTGGTAGAGAAGCAGAAAGGAGAGCGGCAACATTGATTTTGTGCTGAAGATTCGATAATCTGGTAGTGGATGAAGAAAGTATATTCTTTTGAGCTTTGCATTAGTTAATGAATAATCAGTAGTACTAATTACTCTAGTACCATTACAATGCACCTATTTCTATTAGTGGATGCAATGCAATACTCATGGGAAATGGTATGCAGCTCAAGCATGAATGCATACAATTAGAATCAGAGGGGAATCTAGAGTCTAAGCACTATGAAAGAAAGGATATCTGGTATGAGTTGCCATGCTAATTGCATAAAGTAGTACTACCTACATCATGGAGTCAATAAGTTGCCTATGCACTATCATTCAATCAAGCACAAACACGAAGATTTCTAAAGATGCACATGCACCACAGGTCATCAAAGTACTCCAAAGTTGCCATTTAACAGGTCCCCAATCACAAGTGCCCGTTAAAAGGCCCTTGTTTGTATCTTCTGTAGTAAAGTAACTCTATAAAATTACCTGTCTTACTTTAAGATACGCATCTTGGGCCCGAATCTGCCCCCTTGCTCTCATAGCCATCCATTTTTACCACCAAATAAAAGAGCAACTCCAACCAAGCAAAGATCACACCATAGCTCTCACTTTTTAATAATTTAAACAACCTCTAAACAACTAATATCATGTCTGACGGAAAGGAACATTTATCAGTCGTCGTCTGCGGTCACGTCGATGCCGGTAAGTCCACAACATGTGGACATTTAATCTTCAAGCAGGGAGGAATCTCTGCTCGTGAGATGGAAAAGCTTAATGCCACCGCTGCCGAGAAGGGTAAGTCCTCATTCGGATTCGCTTACTACCTTGATACATGTAAGGAGGAGCGTGAGCGTGGAGTTACCATCCAATGTAACACCAAGGAGTTCTTCACCGAGAAGTACCATTACACCATTGTCGATGCTCCCGGACATAAGGATTACATTAAGAACATGATCACTGGATCTGCCACCGCCGATGTTGGTCTTCTTCTTGTGCCCGCCGAGAAGGGAGGTTTCGAGGCTGCCATTGCCAAGGCCGACCCTAAGGCCGGTGTTGAGGAGGGTCAGACCCGTCAGCACGCCCGTCTTCTTTACTTGTTGGGTGTTGAGCAAATTATTGTTGGAATCAACAAGATGGATGCCTGTGGATGGGACGAGGGTCGTTTCAACGAAATTAAGGATGAGTTTGTTAAGATGCTTCAAATGATTGGCTTCAAGCCAAAGAAGGTCCCCTTCATCCCATACTCTGGTTTCAACGGAGATAACCTTGTTGACAAGTCCGATAAGGCTGCTTGGTACAAGGGATGGACTGCCAACCTCACCCCCAAGAAGCAGATTACCGGATTCACCATTGTTGATGCTCTTAACAACTTCATCCAACCCCCCAAGCGTCACCCTGAGCTTCCCGTACGTCTTCCCATCTCCAACATTTACAACATTAAGGGAGTTGGACAGATTATCTGCGGTACCGTCGAGCAGGGAACCCTCCGCCCCGGTGATGTTATCGGCATCGTCCCCTCTGGTCTTAGGGATAAGAAGATCTTCTCCATCGAACAGCACAAGAAGCAACTTGAATCTGCCACCCCCGGTGACTCCGTTGGTCTTTCCATCAAGGGTATTGCCAAGGATGAGAAGGTTCAGCCAGGTGATATCATCTACGTCCAGAAGGATGGAGATCTTAAGCCCATTAAGACATTCACTGCCATGGTTGCCGTTCAGGAGCATCCCGGTGTATTGAAGCCTGGTTACGCACCAGTTGTTTTCTGCCGTACCGCCAAGGTTGCATGTAAGATGACCAAGATCCTTTGGAAGATGGGTAAGAAGACTGGTGGACAGAAGGTTGATAACCCACCTGAACTTTCCCAATACGAGAATGCTGAGGTTGAGTTCGAGCCCAGTCAGCCCTTGTTTGTTGAGCCTTTCGAGAAGTGTGCAGCCCTTGGCCGTATCGCTGTTATGGACTCCAACAGATTGAAGATGCTTGGAAAGGTTACTGGAACCGTCATTAAGGAGGAGTGAACATTTCCTCTTAATATTGCATCTGCATTTTTGGAGGTTAAGTTTGTATTGTTATTGCGTATGATGAGTGGACTTTTAGATTTATATAAGTTTGTTCGGGCACCGAAAAGAATACGAACCTTAATTATTTGAATAGACTAACTAAAGAATAGGTTTTTGTGTTACAAAAAATATGTCTGAACTTTAATATCTAGAATTATGTCTTTCCATCTTGTGCAGGGGGTGTCACACCACAATTCCTAAGATAGTTGTAGTTTGAGACACAATATAATACAAGAGCAAGCACTCATACTACCCTATCAACACAAAAAGGAGAGTTACTTTATTTCTTTGTTTACCTCTGTCCCCCGATATCCTTCTTCCTTCTACTTCCTCTAGAACTTTCCCGTCCCCGATTACACTGATCATTCCTCTCTTACACCATATTGCCATTACTACTAGCAATAAGGATCTGGAGGTACTGTTCATTGGAGATGTGTCCTTCATCCTCCACATACTCAAAAGAGACCTGAGGTGCAGTCCCTTGTTTAACACCAACATCAAACATAGTCTAGCGGGGAATGGAAATAGAGAAGTTAGAGGTGCGCAGGATTTGCTTACATACAAAGGATACAGATACAACCACTTACCTCATCAAAATTCTCGGTAGGAGCAGGGGGCGAGCGGTCAAAGAAGGTTGGTGGAGTATCACCCATTCCATTAGGTGCATATGCCTGTAGCACATTCCTCTCAAGATCTCCTTGCTTGTCCGTTGGAGGAGAAACACCTCGAAAGATATTGCTTGGGGCTCGGGGAGGAAGCTTCTGCTCAAGCATGGAAGGTGGTGGAGGTGATGACTGAAAGGCATAGGGAGCATACTGTGGTGGTGCTGGCGCATCGTTACCGCCTCCAAAGCCCTGCAGTGCAATCTTATTATGCTTAGCAGCTTGATTAAACTGTGAAAGATCCAGGTGAGGATTCTGATTTAACATCTTCCTCTCCCGATCATCAGCCAAGAATAAGAAATCCAAGAAATGAAAAGGCTTCTTCCCTTCCACAGTTGCCTTTTGATTACGCTTTCGTACATTGGTTGTCCAATTGACAATTTGTAACTCTGTCATGTTCGCGGCTGTTGCCAAAGCAGTAATTTCTTCGGGACTAGGGAAAGGGTGCTCTCGATTGAGAATCATCCATTCAGTTAAAACATCTGTCTGCCATTTGCTAAACTTCATCCCGGGAGGTGGCTTCTCAGTGCCACCCTTCTTCTTCTTTCCCTTTCCTTTATTACTTGTGGCTACGGCTGTCTCTGACTCTTGGATAGATGGCACTACTCTTCTCTGTTGTGGCATGACGGCAGCACCAAAGGATGATGATTGAGAGATTTGACTTCCCTGACGTGAGATTGGACCACTCTTTTTTAACTGCTTCTTTAAATCAAGACACATCTTGAGTTCATCTGCCAGGGATTGAATAGTCTCATCAATAAGAGAGTCTGTAATGGCACACTCTCCTCGCGAAAGTGTTATATCCGATCCAACTTCATTTGGAATTAATGTTGTTCTAATTAATTCAGCAGCTGAATCAAATTCCAATTCGCGATCCCAACCGATATTTTGTGAATGAGATGATCCATCGCTTTCTAGTTTAACCTTCTTACTTGTTGTTGGTGCTTGTTGAGATACACCAGCAAGTGGTTCCGCCTGACCTTGGGCTACCGCCGCAAGTTGACTCTGCTGTTGTTTCAAAGCAGAAGCAAGTTCAAGCACCTTACCAAACGATGCATGACGCAGTAACTTGTTGTAATTACTATCGATCTCTCCAGGTACCATGTTTGTTGTGTTGTGCTTAATTAATTAAATATATGTTGATTGTTTATCTCAATTAATTTATGTGCACCAATTTTTGTGAATTAAATAACTGATCACTTGCCTCTTTTATTGTGTTGACTGTCCTTATAATTTACCTAATGCCTCTTCTTTGTTGTTGTTGCTGTGCTTACTTAGTATTACAGTGGTTAAGTATATGGTTGAGCTTGTCATTGCGGCTCTCTTTGTCTTTTAGTCATGATAAAAATTGAATCGTACATTGAACTCAATTTACTCAATTTTCGATCCGATGTGACAGACTTGGACTCATTGCAAGAGAAACTGCTCCTTTGTATCTCCTTTGAGTAACAGGTTTGATATATGCCAATATCACTGACCGCCACCGCCGTGATTTAGTACTCTTCCACTGGCACTTTAGTTCTAATGTGTCTCTACATCACATGGCATGTGTCAACATCGATGGTCGAAGGATACCTTTTGATACTCGCTCTTGACAGGTAGACAAGTATCAATATCACTTGACAGGGATAAGATCTTTCCACTGAGTTGGAAACAAACTTCCAAGACTCATCTCTTTCCGAAATGAACCTTCCAAGTGTTGATCAGTTGTATAAGTCTTATCAGAGAATACAATGGCGTGACGTGGCACTCTTGTTACAATGTGCACATGACCTTTAGGAATACGATCCTTCTCGTCTAAAGTTGGTCGATTCATAGCTTGGACTGCATATATGTATTTATCATCGTCTGTTGTTTTCTCTCTGTCAAGAATTATACACGGCCGTAGATTACGTGAAGCAATCATTCCATTCTTCCATTCTACTACTGACTTTGTTGGTGTTGAAGATTGACTAGTTGAACCACTACTTTTCTTGAACGGTAAATAATGATAATAACATGATGTAAACACATCTGTAGGATAAGGCTTTCTACTCTGCTGCTGTTGTTCTCGATGTGTCGGTAGTATATTATAACTATTATCGTTGTTCATCATCTGTGCAGATATGAGTTGAAGATCTTCTTTCCGAGGATGCCACGACTTGACATGCTCAAGCCATGACCTTTCCCACTCTTCTCCATAATCAATATAGATTTCCTCACCTTTTTCTATTGTTCGAGTAGCAACTAATTCCAACATGAGCTGAGAAGATGATGATTGTTGTAACTCCAACATTGATCTATTGAAGTATGAGTAACTCTCTTGCCACCATCTGAGTTTAGCATTTGGACTAATCGAATTGTGATTGATAAAGTTGACATGATGACTATACGGATATAGCAGTAATGAAGAGTTTGTATGGCCAAAGCAGTAGTTCAGAAGAAGCTGTGTTGATCGAACTATCGATCCATCTTGTCTCTCCTTTATCATTTCTAAACTTGATCTTGATAATGGAATCAGAGGCACTGGTGCTATTATTGAGCCCTCATCTAACTGCCGAGTACTGAAGGCCCCACGACCTGCATCTTTGATTAGTGATTGACCAGAGCTAATGTTGTTATCTAGACAGTATCCAGTTTCTCGTAGCTCTAATAGTTTCTTCTTTTGAGATAGTGTAGTATCACCATCGAATCCTCTTTCCTTTAACCATCCATCACCATATTGAAGTAGCAACTCTTCTCCAGCTTCTACATTTCTAGTCAATAGGAAAGTAGAGTTGTAATGATGTGTAGTGGCCCCAGCTCCCGGAGATTTACCCCTTGTCAAGCCTCCATCATCAACGCTTTGTTGTTGTGTATGCATAAGATTATGATTGTTGAGAGTACCGCTATTGCAGAGAGTACCCATCCCAGTACTTGCAGTAAACACTCTACTAATACCTTCATAATGTCCATTACTTTCCTGTCCATCCCATAAATAATCCCAAATGAGACGCTTCATCTTGTGTGCATGTTGTGTATTAGTATCTGAAATGTGTATTATGACATCACCATCATCTATTACACTTTCGCCTTTCTCAAAAGGAGATAAAGTAAATACACCCCATCCACCTATATTTGATGGTGCCATTACTAGCTTGCAATCATTTGGTACTCTGATATTGCTAATTGTATTTGTTGCATCATTGCAAACTTCCTCATCGTTTATTATTACTACTCCATAACAGTGCACCAATACAATAACTAAAATGAATGGAAGATAAAGCATCATCATCTTCTATGTCGCAAGAAGTACCCCCCTATGCCAATCAACTAACTGACTGCCCGCCAACCATCATCACAAACTCAAACATAATAATAAAAGTAACATTTTATGAGAGTGTAGAAGAAAACATGTCACACAGTCACACATTATGTGGACTTACTCTCAATATTATGATGCAGCCGATTCGTATGCCATGAACTAGATATGGCCGATGTTCCTGCTTTCAATCTAAATCCATACTTGTAATCATCACTGTATCAATTGGTGGTGGTCTGTGACAGAGATCAGAGAAGAAGTTGAGGGTGTATTTGAAGAGGATCATCTCTATTGATTTATTATCATTCATTTGAAAGGTATTATCCAGTGATCGGTGTATATACTTCCTCCTTACCTTTTTTTACTACCAGATTTAATTAGCGGCGCTCTAGATATAACGCGGAAGATACCAACCAATTTCTGAATCATATCTTTTGAAAGATGGACTTCAGTTCAGAGCCAGGCCCAAAGATGGGATGTGTAGTCCGTGGTCGAGCACCAGTAACATCATTATCATATCATGAATCTGGTGAACATCTATTCATTGCATCCGAAAAAGATTCAGTATTACGTATAGTCGATTGTGTCAATGGCGGCTCTCCAAAAGATCGACCATCAATGATTAAGATGCAAAGAGAGGGTATTAAATTAGTTGAATCTACACATCATGGTCACTGTGTATTATTCTCTCCTGGTATGAATGGTGGTGTTCCAAAGAAGAACAATGTGTATTATCACAGTATCCACGGTGAGTGTTTCCTATCCATTTGTTGTTACAATCTCCGTCTATTCCCATCTAATACTAACACATGTCAATGTATGTATTACTTTCATTTTGATATCATTAGATAATAAGATATTAAGAGCATTCGAGGGGCATTCTGGGGTTATCAATAATATAAGTATGAGTCCGGCTGATGATACATTTCTTACCTCTAGTGTTGATGGAACAGTACGGTTATGGGATTGTGGTAAATCAGGAAACAGTATAGGAGATTTGAAGCTACCAGCAAATGTTGATGGAGCACCCTTGGCAGCCTTTGATCAAACAGGTATGGTTTTTGCCGTATCAGGAGCAATGGGTGTAAGTTCTGGCGAGGGATATCATATTCATCTATATGATGCACGAAACTATACCGTGGGACCCTTTGCAGAAATGAAAACGACTCGTCAAGATATAGAATCAAAGATTAGATCTAGTGGATGTACACCCGAGCGTGCTTATGCATTAAGCAAATCAGAGTGGACGTCAATGCAATTTAACAAGTCTGGGAAGCAAATGTTAATCGGTATGGCTGGTGTGACCCTCTGTGTTGATGGATACGAGGGCACTGTTGATCATGCTTTCCAATCTGAGTTGGGGTCTGGAGGTGCACAATCTTCTGGAATGGCTGCATGTTTTTCAGCGGATGACAAATCAATCATTTGTGGTAATGATGATGGAACCATTAGCTGTTATCAGGCAGACTCGGGCCTGTTGGCGAGGAAACTACGAGGTCATGTCGGTACCATTGGTTCTGGCAAGTCCGCGTTTGTATTGTTTTGCCGTATGAATTCGTGTGTTTAGGGCTGCTTCATTTGACCTTAGTTTGCCTTTATTGATCGCCCTTGAAAGTCATATGTACTAACAAACGTTACTCTCTCTCTCTCTTTCATCATTATAATTCGTGATAACGCGCATCTTCCAGTGGCGTGCAATCCCAAATACGGACAATTTGCTTCTGGTTGTACCAATACAGCAGTGTGGATATGTTGAGATAGAGTTAGAGAGACATGTCTTATGATAAAATATAAAGTTAATAATATATTATAATTCCTCTCTCCCCAAACATATCTTTTCACTCCATATCAACTTCCATGTTCCATACCAACCAATAAACCTTCATTGGCCAATCAATATAACCCACATGTTAGATGGTATACATACACCAACTAAAACATTCCCCTGCAATCCATTCCTACTCTCTAAACATATAAATAATTCAAGCTAACTTTTTAATCTCATTTACATTCCCATAACACCGGTATCATTTTCCTTCTTCCACTTATCAATAGAATCTGTAACCTGTGTAATTAAATGATCTGTTTCATTACTTAAATCCTCAATAGCCGAACTTAATGTCTCCGCGGGTGCCACCTGTGATGTAGATGTTTGTATTTTCAAATGAATTTTATGTATCAATGGATGTGGATGCATGTATCCTGCAAATTTAACCTGTGGATCACGTAGCAGTTGCATTCGTAATAAGTTACCCACTGTATGGTCTTCTTTATTGAAGGTAAAGGTACCAGCATTTGATACTTTAGTATCAGCTGAGTATTCAATTTTCTCTTCATCATCATCAAGGATGAAGGCTGATGAACGTTCGGGTGTATTCATGATTGCAATTTATTGTTATGTGGTGGTTTACAGCAAATTCAATAAATAATTTGATACCAGCAAAGTGTTGCAATCAAAGTAACTATCTAATACTAATACCAAACAACAGACTTAGAGAGAGGTCGCCAGTCGCCACTATTCAATGTCTAGATTAGATAATTGATGTGGTTGTGTGGGTATCCCCTAAGGAGTTTCATACAGACATGAAAACTAATACAAATCATAAAAATCTGATTCATTGAACAACAGCTTACAACTTACAACTCTCGTCTATCCGTGCTCGTATTGTTTGGAGGGCATTTGCTGCTATTAGATACTGTTTGGATGTCTATTATTGAGGGAATTTGTTGCATATAATATTATCTGTTGAGTTATCACGGTACCTTTTGACCATTATCACACGGTCTTAATATAATACATAGTGAGGTGTCGTTGCAAATATAAATATTATAGGTAGATTACTGTTTGGATTAAACCATGTCTACACCAGCTGATGATGATGCTAGTAGTAGAGCACAAGCCAAAGCTGATAATAGAGATTACGGAAGGGATGATCGATTATCATTCAGAAAGTTCGCAGAACATAAAATGAAACGAGAGTTTAAGGAGGTTGCAATTAAGAAGTGCGAGGTACATCTTAAGAACTTTGGACAATGTGCACAAGACAATGGATTGCTCGTTGTTTTCAAATGTAGAGATTTCAATAGAAAGATTAATGAATGTATGGCTGAACATAATTCGCCAGGTAAGTTGTTGATAGAGTTGTTCATAATATTTGTCGTGTATGTGAGATACACTCATTATAATGACCCTTTATTGCAGAGGCATTCCAAAGGTACTTAGAGGAGAACAAAGACGAACTAGATAAACGAACAATAAAGAGTCCGGAGGGGTCAATCAGGTAGTAAGTGACACTTGCGTGGAATGGATAGAATAGTACTTACTTACACATTGAAGGTGGTTGTGGAGATTAAGAGGAGCTTTAGAAGGCTATAGCACAAAATTGCAGAGGTGTGGTCAAATAAGTAGGTTGTAGAGAATACATTCACTCTATAGAGTAGTACACTTATCAAACATAGTACATATAATACCAATAGTCTATCTAACTGTGCATCATTATGTGTGCTTAGTATTGATATAATTAACAGGTCTGCTTACCGCATTCCAATCCACCAACACATATAACTACCAACACATTATCTCTATCTCCTCCTGCCCTTAGACCTTAGATTCCAAAGCGAGTTGACATTGATATCTGCAATCTAAATCGGGTTCATCTGTAATTGTATCTGATAATACTGGCGTAACTTGTGTTTTGATAATTGCATCATCACACTGTCCAGATATCATAACGAGTCCCAACCCCCTTGCGGCAATCAAACGCACGTTTGGTACCTTATCTTTTATTCCCTTCAACATTAATGTAACAATTTGATTCATGAGCTCTGGGCTCACTTCATTTTCATTCTCCCCATGTTGTTGTTAGTTCCATCCTACAAATGGCCAAGGCACAGAATTGGCGTGTTAGGGAGGCTGTCGGGCGATTGCTACCATTCTTAGCAGAGGCGCGCGGAGTTACATTCTTCCAGGATCATTTACTTGATCCTTGGTTGAAAATTATGGCAGATCAAGTGGCCGATGTCCGAACGGCGTGTGTTCAAGGTATGCCAAAGTTGTTGAGTGTTGCTGGATCACAATGGATTCAGTCTGAGATCACGGCC
>Ga0075437_11703_pt1 | contig 12616 bp, 8 predicted proteins | sample MintriMetagenome_FD_74266 | JGI IMG/M metagenome (GOLD analysis project Ga0075437, IMG submission 74266) | Marine eukaryotic communities from Monterey Bay, USA to study complex ecological interactions - Minidiscus trioculatus and... | ecosystem: Environmental > Aquatic > Marine > Unclassified...
GTTATTAAAGTTATTATGATGTTTTAAATATGCATAAGTATGCTGAATTAATAATGGGGATGCTTCCATTTCTAAAAAATAGGACATAAAGTCTATGACCTCGTTGATCATTTCATCATTAGGGAGAGCAGGGTTGGGGGTATCATTATGATGATGGGCCATACCACCCCGTTGTTCAATATCAATACTCATATTGAATTTTAATGATAGTTATATATACTAATTACAACTAATGCCAATAATTGCACAACTAACACGGTATTATTGAGAGATGAATCAATTAACGGAATGAACAACTTGCACCTCTTTTATTATATCGTATATTGTATGTTCTGTTTGTTTTATTGTTGTTAATTTATTGATGAGATGGTGCATGTGTTGTAGTATTTTATAGTACTCTATGACTTGTTTCCTGAAGAATTAAATTAGCGGTATATGACTGTCTGCAGCAATAGTAAGTACTACTTATTGCCTATCAAAACCAAAGCCGCCTCTATATTCCGAACAACCTTTCTACTATGAGAGAGCAAATGTAGGTTTATGATTTATGAGTACCTAGTTAGTGATTTTTTTGTGATCGATTTCAGTGATGTGAATTCAGTGTGACTATTTATTTGAAGTATTGAGATTTTGCCGCCGCTAGGATCGTCTCCGTCTGGCAAGCGACACCACGCACCACATTGCATGCCATCAACATCATGTAGCCGTGTATGTTGGTAGGTGCTCATAAAGAGCATGTATTACTGATTTGCAATGGATTACAGATCAGTAGATAGAGTACTTAGAAAGTTAGATTGGTGATGTATATTTGTGTTTTGATCATTCATAGTAGATAGATTACAATTTGCAATAGCATATCGTTGCATTTTGCATACCACTGCAATTGTGAGCTATGGCGGCTGTACATGATGAGAATACATGTCCCAATCAAGCTTCCACTACGCGGAGGTCATCAACAAAGGCAGCGTCTTCATTTTCATCTGCTAAAATTAAAAAGTCAAATAAGCATAAGATATGCAACAGCAATGTATCCCCAATAAAACGTCAAACAAATGTTGCAAAGTTGGCAGCATTATATGATTATAATAATAATGGTACATCTACTATTCAGTATAAACAACATCCTCTTCGGGTACCGGTGTCATCGGCGGCAGGCGTGCATCGACCAAAGAGTAAAGCTGTAATTGCAAATCGTTCAGCTTTCGATAATAAGAGAGACGATGGTGGTAGTAAACTGCAAAACAATCGATTGCAGGATAAGTTACCTGAGACAATACTGAAGCAAACAATAAGCGAGTCTAATAGTGAAGTATTGGATAGAGCGAACGATGATGATGATGCAAAAGAGAATGAGGTATTGAAAGTTGACGAAGAGGAGTATAAAGCACCCCAACAAGATGCCGTTGCAACACAATCAGTAACTTCAACAACAGCAACAGCAAAACCCTGTTTAGAACAAGACAAAGCTACACCAAGCTGCTCGGCTATAAAAGCAAACGATACATCATCATCACTTCTAGAAGATACCAATACAACTTCGCAACAACAACAACTTCCCCCCGCAATCAAATACATCTCACAAGCTATCCTACTAATATTATCAATATATGAAGTACAACATTATTATCACCTAATACCCACGCCAATTGTATTTATTTCGAATATGACTGGATGGAGTCAACATTATCATAATTCTACATCAACTACTACTGCTGCTACTATAACTGATGCGGTATCTAATTGGAGTGAGGTATTACATATTGGATTTGTACTTTTATTCTATATTCGGGCATTGGTTGTATCAGCTACTATGACTAAACAAACCATGTCAAAGATCGAGAAAAGGAACGGGGAAATCAGTATAAAAATGGCACTCATTTTCCTCTTCATTGCAATCTGCTGGGTAACGATTCTACCCATATTCAGAGATGACTGTGGTTCTAAAGCTTGCTTCTTCGTTGAGAGAACAGATGCACATCATATGTTCAAAGTTTCTACTCCGAGGTATTCGATATTAGATCTTCTACTAACAAAATGGTTCAAGAGTATCAGGTTACTGATCAGATTAAAGATCAAGAGTCGAGTACGGAAAGAAGTCCAACGAGCATTACTCAGCCCATTTGGTATCCATGGTAGATTGAAGAAGTTATTTACAATCATTCGTTGGTCCAAATTCCTCGCACCACTGATTGGTACATGCAACAAGTTTCGTGGGCATATACTTGACATGATACAAAAGAAACGTCAACATAATACATCCAAGGCTGCACAACAGCGCTGGGATGTTGTGCTAGATGCTCTTTCAAAGCAGTCCAAGTTGGAACGAGCCGTGCTAAAGATTCAGAAATGCTTTCGTGAGAAACGAGAACTAAAGGCTATGCGTCGGTATGAGCTCATGAAACCTACTGTTAGGAGAACAACTGGTAAGCATCAATTGGGTAATCAAATCCGAGAAAGGATACGTGAAAGATTAGTAGAAGAGCAGCGATTATCAAGGTCCAAGTTAGAACAAATGAAAAAGCTCGATAGTATCCGTCAGATGAGAAGACAAGTATCTCAAGACGAGAGAAGAGATATCACCAAGCACAAGGAATTAGAACGAAAGTTGAAGAAGCGTCTACTTCTAAGTCCAAATACTTCATTTGTAGTTGCTTGGAAGTACATTACAGTCACATGTGCGGCTCTGGAGATATCCCAGATCATCTTTGCTCCCATACTATCAGGAGGAGACCTCAAGAAAATGAAGCTTGATACTTTCATATTAAAAGTGTTGAAAGTATCATCGTCATCACACATCCTTGCTACCGCCATGGTACCAGTAGTGAATGCGATATTCTTCCTGGATGTCTTCATCACTTTCTTTACTGGAGAATTGGCATCTAGCACTGGTACGTTGATACCCAAGCCGTTCTTTACACGCTATATCGTTCCTGGTATCGTTCTACAATTGATTGTTAATCCAACGATGATTGAGATTAGTCAGATGGTCAAGCAGATGATAGTACATGCTATACATATCGGACCAAGTCTGTGCTTTCATCTTTTGCTGGCTGTAATACCCTTTGTGACCTGTTGTTACGACCTACTGCTTGACTTGATATTTGACTTTGTTGAACAGCAGAATCTAAATATACTAAAGAAGTAATCTAATTTAGTACGGTTACAACATGCTACTACATACACTATACTTCTATCTACCTCATTCACTGGTCAGTCTTGACAGTCTTTTATATCCGTTGGCGGTTCAAAGAGATCCGAAAGAGCAGTAGTCGTTTTCTTCATAGTATTCTCTATGTCTTTATCATCGTCACCTGTACTCTCACTGATGAAATTACGATCTGTGGCGAGTGATGCCCTTCCGTATGTCAAGTTCCCGTCAACTTGATGAGGGGTAGAGTGGATTCTCTTCTCCTCAACACTGCCGTCAATACCAACTGTGTGTTTTAAAGGTGCTTGAATTATTTCGTCGTATATCGGTCTATAACAAGGGTTGCTCTCTCCTCCTTCACCCATTGTTTCGAGGAACCGATACTTCTCTACTACCATTCGATGTCCATTCAAAGTTGCGGAGGCCTCCCTACAAAGACGATGGACGGCATCCAATTCTACATCTCGAGACGACAAACACTCCAAGGGCAGTCGACACAATGTAGTGTGAATGAACCCATCAGCACTGTTCACACTTCCCATCCCAGGTGTTCTTTGTTTAATTGTATGCTGAGCTGATTCTACTAATGAAAATGTTGTATTCTTATCCCCGCTATTCATTTTTCTGTGTTGATATGTAAGTGGCTGTCTCCTTTCGTCAGGGCTCTCAGTAGTGAAACATCGTATAATCTCTTCTCTAAGTCTGTGCATTGGATCAAGATTCTCTCCGTGTCTATCGTATATGACTCTTCCGTCTTCTGTAGTTCTATTCCCCACACATCTCCACAAGGCCACTAGTACTTTTCCACCGAGCAATATGATTCTCTCGAGTTCAATCTGAAATGGATAGTGAAACTTGAGCAATAGAGTTTGTTTGAATCTTTGTGCCATTGACTTTGTTAATTGATTATTTCCCTCTTGAATCGTATGCCACCACCAGGGTAAGGCTATTGTTACATGCATATCTAATGTGACGAATAGTAATTTGCAATGTTAGAAAGATACACAACATATGTGATATGATATGCATAATTTCAAATTATAAACATATCAACTCACCCTCAATAGGAATGATGTTCAACGGAGGAATCCAGCATCCTTTTGTCGTTTCATTAGTTTGAAAGTTCAGGGGTTGCAATATCATACGCCGGGCATTGGACAATATACTTCGTGTAGATTCATCACACATTACAAGTATGGTGCGATGGCTTTGATTACCCTTCTTCCAATACTTTAATATCCTTTCCATTTCAAGCTTCCTCAATTTAACTAATTTTGAATGAGATGATACACCTAAAACAAGAGACTTGTTATGTGATTCTCTCATCTTGAGATAATAACTGGAAGATGCGCGTTATCGCGTTTTGTGAATATTGTGACACATGTTAGTACATGTGGGTTACAAAGGCGATTAAAAGAGGCAGATGACGGTCAAACGAGTAGCTAGATCACCGAGACTTCCTTCAAACATCATATATGCATAGATAGAACAATACAAACGCGGACTTTCCTGGTAGTTCTTCTCTTATTTGCCTCCTCGACTGTTGTTTCTGGGTCAAGTACTAGTGACTTGAAATGATCAATAACTGAGTGTGTTGTTTCATTACCATGTTGAGCATCTTCTTCTGACATCCATTTTGATCTTCGTATTCTATTGGTATAGTAGAGAGCAGCAGATAGAGCAATTGTACTACTGATGGAAATAACTAATGTTGCAGCAGTAGCAGAAGATATCTTCCTATCACTGCTACCGACCATGATTACTAATAATTCTCTAATTCCTAAGCCACTCACTACCTTTAACCGCTGTTGCTACTGATAAACTAATCCTTAATTAAGACATATTAAAACAGTTCCAGGAGATATATATAACATCAACTAAATAAATGAACACTAAAAATAATCAAATAAAAATCTAAAAAAGATACCCAAATAATGCCACCACCAATTGAAAGAGTATAATGATATACATATCAATAGAATGGCTTAAGTATGACCGCAACGTCACCATATATATCCACAATAATATATAGAGCACATGTGGTTGTTTTACAGTAGCGATCATAGGTACCCTTTAAAAAGGAAGAACCAACTCATAATCGTCATTTTTCCCCCTCCCCTTTCTTCCTCCTACATATCCATCACGGCGGCGGTCATGATACAATACAACAGGGTACAGGTGACTATATTGGTAGTATTACAAGTAATTAATATCTCATCAGGTTTTATTCCGCCATCAATTGATATAAGATACCCTCAACAAATAAAAATACCCACATCTCCTCTCCTCGTCAAATCCAATGATGTATTAGATGTGGAGATAGATAACAATGTGATAGATATAAATGATGAACCGTGTATTGTTGGCGAGAATGTAGTTGATGCATGTGAATTGCCTACTGATGTATCTGCCACTGTAATGAGGCAAGGAACTCAATCAAAACTATCTGCCGCAACCAATTTAGGCAAGTGTATATGCGGAGCTGGTAGTTTTGCTTTACCTCATGTTTTCTTGAATGAGGGAGTACTGGGAGGTACAATTGCTATGATTAGTTGTGGCTATCTCGCCGCGATTACAATGCATTCAATAAACAATAGTCGGTTCTTGGCAGTAGAAAGTATATCCAATCGGAATCCACCCACAAGTTATGTTGAATTAGCAGATATGGCTCTGGGAGAGAATGCTGCAAAGGTTGTCTTTTCACTGACATTAGCAGCTTCTTTGGGTGTATGCTCTACATATATAGTCTTTGTGGGTCAAACACTTGCATCGTTATCGGCAGATGTCGAATCTAATAATATAATACATCAGATTGCACCAATGATAGATCAAAACACATGGGAATTGATAACAGCTGGAACTGTATTACCATTATCACTAATACGAAATTATGGGGTATTCAAATTCACTTCAGCTCTCGGTGTTACTGCCGTATTAGGAGGCATACTGGTCACGCTAGCATATGGAGTTCTAGTAGACCCTGGCGGCGGAATAGTAGAAGCGCTGTCGAGGGATTCTCAGCTAAAGATGTGGCCAGACTCTTTCTCTGATGCTTTTGGTGGGAGCTTCGGCACTATAGCCTACTTATTTTGTGTCAACTTCTTGACGTTCCCGATCATCAATTCGATGAAAGATGCAAAGAATGAGTACAATGGGGCAGTAACACTTGCAGTCGGCTCAATTTGGACTGTCAATATAATCTTTGCAATAGTGTGCCTGGGTTTCTACGGAGATCAAACTGAAGACCTCGTACTTCAGAACCTTAACAACGGCCCATATCTGTCGGCACTAAAGATACTGCTCTGTATAGATCTTCTATTCACATTTCCAGTGGTCTTTTCTAGTGGAAGACAGATATTAGAGAATGCACTAATTAGCGAGGATATACAACAAAAGGGAGAAGGTGAAGGCGATATAAGTGTGACATTATCAAGAACGGCAATAACTAGCGGAGCAGTGGCAACTTGTTATGGTTTGACTAAGATCGGAGGATTTGGAGTCGTCGCCAATTTGATAGGAGGAGTTGCACAAGGCACTCTAGCCTTTATAATACCCCCAGCAATAGCGATTGCCCTATCACGAAGAACAAGTGAAGGGTTTGAAGCAGAAGAGATACCAAACTGGTTGATAGCTTCCTTCGGTGTTGCCGTAGTCTCTTCGGTCACATACTTTACCCTCGCTGAATCTTTTACTTGAAGATAAAAATGTACATAACAATATGAATATTGCACATAATACGATATCTCTTCGTTGATTTATTTATCTTATGAATAATCCCCCAAAACACTTTTCCAACATAATTTAAATGGATTTAATCCCCACTCTTTTCTTGTTTATCAATAATATATTGATCAATTTTTGACCCTCCATTTAATTACTAATCCTCAATCGGTGGAGAGCTTTAATTCCCCTCAATCATATTACCCTCTGAACTTTCAGTATTATAATTTAATAACTTTTCAATAAGATCTACATGTGTTAACATCATCCTTCTACAGCAATATCTGCGTAGTCCAAGTTCATCAAGGGCATCACTGTTATAAATTTTGTATTTAGTGTTGTGTGTTATTGTGTAATGTTTTTTTGAGGTTGACGTATTCGTATATAACGTGGAGATTTTTATAAAAGAATAGAAGATATTAAGTCAGTATCTAGAATATGTAAATGGCAACAGCCAACATAGTTGTATAAATATGTTTTGCATTTTGCAATACAACATCAAAACACATGATGTGCACAAACTTTGTATCTTTCACTGTGGTATCTACTACTCACCCTTCAGAATAATCAGCCTGCAGCAAATGCAGATATGTCTCCCACTTATTCCCTATTACCTTACCGCAGGTGAAGCATCTCACTGGTATGATCATGGTTTATATAATCGCTGGCCGCCGTGTGTATAAAAATTTATGGCAGAGATTGAGTGCGCGGTGCGTAACGGGGAGCCCGCTTAGCCCGAAAATAATTTGTTGCAAAAAATCATCATAAAATCAACTACATGAACATCTAATAAATCAAGCTGATATCTCGAGCCGCTGCCGTCTCCACATCTCATCCCCTTTACAATAAGACGATCTATATTAGTATTATTATTAGCTGTCATTGCATAGATGCATTTCTTATTGACGTTGACGAAGTAGATTAGAGAACACAACACATCAACACACAAAACACAACATCACATCAAAAAAAAAATATGAACTCTCCATTACCTCCACAAAATCAACACGATCAGCACGATCCTTTCGCTGACGACTCTGATGATAGCAGTGTCTCCTCATCCGAAGCAGAGTTCAATAGGTGAGTTGTTTCGTAGGCGTTGAGTATGTTGCTTGTTCTCTTTTGTTCGTGGCATCACGCTCACATCTCGTGTTCTCTACATCTCTAATACATACCACATCAGCGATAGCGATGAAGAGGAACCTGAACCCGAGCCAGTACTATCAGAGAATACGATTCTACAAATTAAGAATAATGATCCTACTCTTGTCAATTTGACTATCGAAATGGTTGAGAATGGTCTCGACAATACCTCTACTGATTGGGCAACATTGGGTACTGATATTGGTAATCATACACATCTTAATCAATTGGAGATAAACGGTACAAAGATGCAAGAGATTTGGGATGATATTGAAATGTCACAGAAGTTTATGAGAGGTGTTACTTCTTGTACATCAATCACACATTTGACTTTGGAAGGCGTGGAGATCCCATCAGCACATAAAGATTCTACATTGGATTCTCTAACAAATCTACGCAAACTTGAACTTCTCTCATCACACATCGGAGAGGGATATACCGCATTAGGCAAGCTACTCAAGAACCCAGAGTCAAAGTTGCACGAGTTGAAGATTGTAAATGGTGACTTCTCTTCGAACATCTTGAGGGATAGCTTGGAAAACAATACAACATTGAAGAAACTACACATTCAATTCCACAGTACAAATGGAATTCAAGTTGCTTGGGCATGTCGCAACTCTTCTATTGAGCAGTTGGCTCTTGTAGATTCCGATCGTTCATGTGAAAAAGAATTGATGAGGATTGGAGAAGTACTAATTAACAATACAACTCTCAAGACACTAAAGCTTAAGTTTGGAGAGGCCATAACCACAACTGGTTGGGAGTCATTCAATGTGGCGCTACGCAACAACACGACACTTACCGAGTTAGACCTGAGTGACAATAGCAACTTCAACAATCAAGCGATCCAAAATTTTGCCACAGTATTGTCCAACAACTCTACATTAAAGACACTACGCTTGGAGAACCTTCGTCATGTCACTCGTGATGGCTGGAGATCAATTCCTACATTATATCTAAGGAGTCCAACCTGTCAATTGGAAAGTCTTTACATGGGACAGAACGTACTTGACGGTGGAACTTTTCGTGAATTAGGGTCGAGTTGTTGGAGAAATAAGACATTGAGAAACTTATGTTTACGTCTGCCAACCACCGCCAGAGGTATTAATACTCCTCGCGTGGGGTGGAATCCCTGGATGAATCAGTTGACTAGAATTGTGTACAACAAACGAAGTATTATTGAGACGTTCAACTCAAATCACATGCTTGAAACGATATGTTATCCACACGACGAGAGCAGATTGGCAAGAGATATGATGACATGTCCACTAATGGGAAAGAATCTACCCACTTACTTGCTAATGAATCGTCGTGAACAAGATAAGTTCTCTCTTGCTAGGAAGAAAATAATGGAAGCTCATTACTTGAATCAAGATGTGGTTACTGATAACAGGAGATACCGTGGATACAAGTCGTTGATGGAGACGATTTTAGAATCAACAGATAACATGGAGAGGACTGAACGACTTCCCAATATTATGGCCTGGATTCTACGTGACAAGGATGGGTTGCCGTTGATGTTTGAGTTGTTGCAGAGGATGCCATCATTATGTGAGAATGTTGGTACTAGGGTTCATGCGGTTCAAGCCGTTATGACCGTAGAAGCAGTGCCAGCATCGAAGAAACTAAGAAGCGAGTGAGGATGCTGTGTACCTTAGAAATTAAAGTACAGCTAGTGAAGGATATACGGTACGGAGCCCCGAGGATTGCGAGGTCGAGCTGATGAAGTGGATTGGATCTACTTTTATCTTGGGCAGAACCTCCATCTCTATGCTTTGTCCGAAATGAACGGAGAGTACAAAGAATGATTTTATACTTTAATCTAGATCATAAGACACTCTACCAATGTTACATGCTATCTATTCTACTTTTATTCTACTCTATACACATTTCATTCCTCTTTTGTTGCCGACCCTTTTCTAGTCAATTCCTCTCCGCCATAGTACGCTTTTAGAAGAATGTCCTTCAACTCACTAACAAGAGGAAACCGTGGATTTGCTGCAGTGCACTGATCATCAAAAGCATCCTTGGAGAGTAAATCCAACTTATTTATAAACTCCACCTCATCGACACCAGCCTCTTGAAAGGACAAGGGTGTTTCAAGCTTAACCATTAACTCCTTAATCCTCTTGTTTAGACCGTCAGCGTCGTGAGTAGGTGCTCCGAGATGCTTTGCAATCTCTGAATACCGACTTGCTGCTTGTGGATAATGATACGAGGGATATATACCCATTTTTGTTGGACTTTCACAGGCATTATACTCAATAACATGAGGTAGAAGAATGGCACATGCCAATCCGTGTGGAACATGAAACTGAGCTCCGACTTGGTGACTAAGACTGTGACAAATACCCAAGAAACTATTGCTGAATGCAATTCCGGCGATTGTACTGCCACGATGACACGCATCCCTTGCTCTTGGTGACCCGGTCATATAACTCTCTGGTAAGTTATTGAAGAGTAGATGTAGAGCTTCTAGTGACTGTGGCTTGGTAAAATCGTTCTGCGCTACCGATACAAAGCTTTCAATCGCATGTGTAATGCTATCGAGCCCAGGATAGGCAACCAAAGACTTTGGTAAGCTATCACATAAGGTACTATCCACAATTGCAATATCCGGGGTTAGTCGATAGCTTGCAATTGGATACTTGTGCCCATCATCTGCAGTAACGACGGTGAATGGTGATACTTCTGACCCCGTGCCTGAGGTTGTTGGAATTGCTATCAAAGACTTAATCTTCGACCCAGCCTTGGGGAATGGACATGTCCTCTTTCTAATCTCAATGAAGCGAGTTGAAGCATCTTCTAATGTCAGTGTTGGATGCTCGTATTGAGCTCGGATAAACTTGCCAGCGTCCATTGGACTGCCACCGCCTAGGCAAATCATAACATCAGGTTGGAACGACTTGCAGACATCGACACCATTGCGTATACACTCCATGTCTGGGTCGGGATGGACGTCAGAGAATACTTCTACCTCCATTCCACTAGCCTTCAGGCACTTTAATACCCGTTCTAATATACCACTTTTAACTATGCCCTTGTCCGTTACGACGAGAGCTCGGTTCAATCCACTCAACGAACTTCCTTGGAGTACTTCTTCCAGACACCCTCTATTAAAGTACAGCTCTCGAGGTATCTTTAGCCACTCAATGTGTTGCTGACGTTCGGCAACTGTTGTCAAGTTGATCAAATGTTTGGGGCCTACATTGCTTGAGATTGATGAGCCCGCATTTGTACCCACTCCCAACGTAAAAGATGGATCGACGTGAAAGTTCATTGCTCCTCCAATTGCTGCAATGGATGTCGGTGCATTAACTAGGATCCGATGGACGGGTACCTCCTTGAGAAATGCTTCTTCTCTCCTCTTTGCCTCTTGTGTGTTTAGGTCTGATGTGTAAAGGCCTGCGGTGTGCCCTATTCCTCCCGTTAGTGCCAACTTTCGGCAGAGTTGCACTCCATCTTCAAAGTCGCTTGCCCGATAAAGGGCAAGTACTGGGCTCAACTTTTCCTTTGACAACGGATTATCATTTCCAATAACCGTCTCTTCAGTTGCAAGAACAACAGTGTTCTTGGGGATAGGACTTAAGTTTCCACGACGAGCAATCTCTTGAGGCGTTTGTCCAACAATTGCCGGGTTAATTCGACCGTCTACCTCAATGAAGGCAGCAAGCTTTTCCCTTTCTTCTCCTTCAAGAAAGTATACACCTCGTTTTACCATGCGGCTCTTGAGCTCGTCATATACGGAAGTAAGAGCAACTACACTCTGCTCTGAAGCACATATCATGCCATTATCAAATGTCTTGCCCAAGATGATTGATCCACAGGCGTTTTCAATATTGGCTGTATCGTCTACTAAGATTGGGGCATTTCCACTTCCGACACCGATGGCCGGCTTGCCGCATGAGTAGCTTGCTTTCACCATAGAAGGGCCCCCAGTAGCCAAGATCAGCTTTATCTCATCACTCTGCATGATCAACTTGCTATCCTCCAAAGTATGATCTGTTATACACTGTACCCAATTCTTTGGTGCACCCACTTTCTCACCGGCTTCTCTACAGATCCCGACAGCCTCTGCTGTGGATTTTGCAGAACGAGGATGTGGTAGAAAGACGCCTGTATTCCGTGTCTTGGCCAGCATGAGACACTTAGATATTGCAGTAGAAGTTGGATTTGTAACTGGAAGATGCGCGTTTCACAATTTACGAAGTTGGAGAGAGACGATAGAAACTGATGTTAGGAACGGCCCTTTATTCAAATAAACGCAAAACAAGGTCAAGTAAAGCAGTAAATTTGTCGTTACTTCATATTGAACACATGCATTCATATGACACAACAATACTAACACGGACTTTCCAGGTGTAATTGCACATACAGGGCCTACTGGGCTAGCATAGGTTCGTATGCCGTGAACATCATCGCTGCTGACTAGCCCACACGTTTTTGTATCCTTGTATCGATCACTGATAAGTTCACAGGCCAAACCATTTTTTAAGACCTTGTCTTCAAAGCATCCCATTTTAGTTTCATCAAATGCCAATGAAGCTAATGGAACTCGTGATTTGTTGGCCGCCTTGGCTACCTCGGTGAAGATACGATCGGCAT
>Ga0075437_12733_pt1 | contig 12575 bp, 9 predicted proteins | sample MintriMetagenome_FD_74266 | JGI IMG/M metagenome (GOLD analysis project Ga0075437, IMG submission 74266) | Marine eukaryotic communities from Monterey Bay, USA to study complex ecological interactions - Minidiscus trioculatus and... | ecosystem: Environmental > Aquatic > Marine > Unclassified...
TCTCGAGCTTCCCCACCCCCATCTCCTTGTTGATCCGCATCACCGTCACCATCATCGTTGGCATTATCTTCAGTCTCATCGTTCTCATCAGCCGGGGGATCTTGTCCTAGCCAAACTCGTAGCAATTCTCCTCTTTCGACCCATAGTACTTGATAAAAGAAAGACATCAGTCCAACCTGGATTAAGAATGCAATCATCGATGCTATGACCAATGCATGAACACGATGTCCATTCCAATAATCAATAAGTGATTGTAGTAAAATGTAAAATATACCCCCCTCAGCCTCCTGATTCTGATTACGACGATTATTTCTTCCACCTCCACTATCACCACCAACTCGTCCTGTAAATATAAGCAACATCACCACCAGCTTCATTAAGGAACCAAAGTCAATATTGCGGAAAGCATCCCTTGCAATTGCCTCTTGACGTAAATGAGTGTATACCCTACCAACACCCGTAGACAATAGTAACGTCCGAACTCGTTGGGGTAAATCGATGATAAATCGAAATAACGCAGCAAATAATGGAAAGAAGAAACCTTGATGGGGTGCTGCATCGGCGGCGATGACGGGTACTGCTGCTTGAGGTGATACCGGTGGTTGTTGATGTAATGGAGGTGCACGTTGTCCACGATGAGCAACAGCGGGGACAGCTTGAGGCAGCTGTTGGATACCCGGTGTTGCCTCACCCCTACCGAATAATCCACCCATTCGATTCTGTTGCTGTTGCTGTCGGCCTTGTTGACCATTATTCTGCTGCTGCTGTTGCCAAGTATTATGGCACAAGTATCCAACATCATTCTGCATCTGTGCCATCATACCACCCAATACGTCAATCCGAGCTTGCATATCTGCTAATTGAGTCTGTTGTCTTTCAATTATATCTAGCATACGATTTTGTACTGAGGTATCATCACCACTATTGTTATTGTTGTTTTTTGCAGTGTTATTATTATTGTTTGGGGTAGATGGCTTAGATTTTGGTTTCATTTCATCGTCTTTCGGTGCACCAATCCCTGTCATCTTCACCGGAGGTAAGGTTGCCTTATTCGCTCCACCAAACATTGCCTCTTCCAATGCCATCATATCTGAAAATTCCTCTTCCATTATTTGCTGTGACGGCATTGAAGGTGGTGGAAGAGGAGGAGGAGGTAATGGTGCATCAAACAACTTCGTAGGCAAATGAAACCGAATCTTCTGACCAGTCTTTACATTCATAGGACATTTAACACGAACAGTTACACCACTGGCCTTTAATACGAATGGTTGTCCTGGTTTAACATGTGATGGAACAATTACCTCATATATTTTGTATGTTTTGGTATTACCAAATTCATCTTTTGGTGCTTTTTTGATGGCTTCTTTGGAATAGTTTGTTACGCCATAACTTGGTATTGACGTATCTAACTTTTGATCAGTAACTGCTTTTGCAATTGTTGGTAATGGTACAGTTGTAGCCACTTGAACATTAAATGCTACTGTATCATAATTTGGCTGTGACGATAAAGAAGGTGGTTCTTTAATACCAGCAAGACCTTTTAAAAAAGATAAACTTGATGGTTCAATATCATGTAACCAATCTGATGGTGAGGATATCGCGGCGGCGGCATTACTACCTCCTCCGTTAACTGGTTCCACACAATAATTGGATAGATAGTTGATTAATAATTGATCACCAATTGGTAGTTCAACCTTCTGGGTATTGCAACATGACTTTAAAGAACAGAGGGGGGCTGCTTCATCCTTCTTCTCGTTAACTGCTTTCAATTTTATATCTTTTTCTTTAGATGACTGTTTCATATCCTCTGTATCAACTACAGTATCACTAATAGTATCATCACTTGTATCTTTCATGTCCGATTTCATATCATTTGTAGTACTATCCTCAGAGATATTTGACTGTTGTTCAAGTTTCGATAAGAATTGCTCACGCGGATCTGTCTTCTTTGCAGTTTGATTATCATTCGAGGCTTCAGTCGATGAATCTACTGCAGATTTCTTCTCTTCATTATCTTTATTAGCTGATGCCTCATTCTCGGGCGGTGCCGCCTTCTTTGGAAGACCCCACGCCATGATTTACAACCTCTATCGTACTATCAAGATGAAAGCCACTTTTGCTGGGAATTGTAGGATACCTCAGTGCAGCCAGGCGGGTACCCTTATCATTTACTGATCAGTGAAGGGCGATAATTTATTTGCCGCTATTGTATTACCTTTAAGCCAAAGCAGTAGGTATTGTTATTTGACAATATACTGTGAGTAAGTGATTTATATATGTAGGTTTTCATTGTTGGTATTTGTTAATAGCGTAGTGATTGAAAATTGATGATGCAAAGAAAGATTGAGCTCATTGTAAACTTGGTGCATTAAGAGAAATTATAGAATCTTCTAACATATTGGGGCATTGTCGTTTGCAACCTAATATATGGGAGACATGTCAGAATAGTTTATCGTTGTTATATTTTGCAGAATTATGTACTTGTCATCTCACTGTATTTTTTGCATAGACATCTCAGTGAACTCAAAGAACATAACATTGAGATCAATAACACATACTTTGAACACCTATATATACGATAAGAAGAGAAGAAAATTAAAAGAATATAACGAACAATAATAACCAAACAATAATATCATTATTACAGAAACATGTCAACTCCAACAAAAGAATGGCCAACAGAATCAATTCCAGTACAATCTTCATCTTCACAAAATGTTATATCTGATATATTAAAAACAGGATTAGAACGTGGTGCAATATATACAAGTGCGGGATTAGTTCTTGGTGGATTAGCAAGTATTGTGTTAACAAGAGGTGGAGGTACCGGTGGAGCTCGACGGGCAATAACCGCGTTCGGTGCTGGCTGTGGTTTGGGAGCTGGATGGAGTAGATGTTCAATGGATATTGAGGATGTTGTTAAGCATATGAAGTAGGTAGTTAAAAGTATCTTTACTCAAACAGTAACTGTTCTCTATTGGTAGTAGTTTGTAATCTCTTCAAGAGTAATATCTACAGAGAACTTCGAATAGCTGTCTCTTTGTTTTGATACACTTACTTTCTCTACATATTAAACCAGTTGAAAGTAAAGTTGATAGCACAATAAGTTGGGATGTTAAATTTTATCAACTCACTGTTTATACTGACACCAACATGATAAAGTTGCATTTGTTTGTTTTAGCCGAAGAAGATCGATTCCATTCAAATTCAGCAATGATTCTTCAATCCTTCATTTCTCTTTTCTATCTCTCATAACTACCGACCCCTTTACTTGTTATTATTTTGTCTTTAATATACATCTAAACTTCAAGAGCAACTATCAAATTATAACACATGGCAACTAATTGATTCAATTGTTCTTTCTAAAAGTAAGAGGTTCATTACCAGGCATATCAGTATAAGGATGAGGGCGCATCCATCCGAATGGTGGTATAATTATCGATAATGCCAATCCGCCTGCAACTACACCACAATATAACTTTTCTTTCCCCTCCTCTCCATAATATATTGCAAATGGTAACATGAATAATAGGAAAGTTGCCAAGTTTAATGCTAATGATTTGATATCATGACCTGATTGATGATTCAAAGCCCGATTGGAGTTATGGATGTTATTGATTGTGTAGATTCATATATGGTGTGGTGACATTATTATTTGCAATTTGCAATATACATGTTAGAAACAACAATCACAGGAGCAAAGCATGACGTACTCTCATAGTATTATGAGACTATAACACAAACACTTACCTTGATGATAATTCTTTGAGCCAGCCATGATAATACCTCAGAGCTCAGACGATTAGTTAATTTGATACCTTTTGCTTTCAATATAAACCGTATATAGATGTTAGGGTATATATTGGAGTAGAGATATTTGCCGTCAAAGTCCAAAGTATGTACAGTTGCATTGATTGTTGTGTATGTGAGTCTGCAGATAGGTTTACACCTGCAACGTCAGTCGAGGAACGGTTTTGCGGTATTTAGGTAGAGGGAACGTTACGGTTCTCAAAATAAACTCTAATTGAATAACTAACTTCTGTTAAGGATTAATATTATAAACAAATCTTACCACTTCTATCCATGACCACGGCAACTAGTGTCAATAGTCAACCATCGTATGACATTGTGAACCTTATTATGCAAAATAGTAGATACCTTTTTGACATTCTTTTCACCAACATTCGTACCATCAATGGAGATAATACGATCACCTATTGATACTTGTTGAGCCAAAGGACTATCAACACTAACAGATAATACAAATGTACCACCCACGGTATCAGTCCTATCCTTCAAGGTGAGACCAAGCTTGCCACGAGGTGCTCGAACTGTACGAATCTTATTATTCTCAGCTGCTTGCTTCATCTCTAAGGCTGCTCGCTTCTTCTTCTCTAACTCTAGCTTCTTCTTCTCAGCTGCTCGCTCTTTCTTCTCTTGCTCAAGCTTCTTCTTCTCTAATGCTGTTACTCGCTCCTTCTTCTCTTGCTCAAGCTTCTTCTTCTCTAATGCTGTTTCACTCTCCTTCTTTTCAGCATGCACCGCTGCTAAAGCCTCTGCAGTTGCATTAGTTGAAACTCGTTTGAGTTCCCTTGCCTGCGCAGCAATCAATTCAGCTGAAGCTGACTTTGGCTGCCTTTTCCAGCCGACTCCTTTGGAAATATCCGGAGGCAAGGAATTGATGGAACTGTAGCAATTGCCATTAGGACACCGTATAGCATAAAGAGAAGCCGAACAACCTTGACTCTTTAAGGCCAACCAACCATCAGGAAGGCCGGTCTTTTTGGCATATTCACGGTTGACTTCATTATCATATAAGGCCTTTGCCACGCTAATACGAATAGACGGATCATTGATAAAGATACCACCAAAAGTTAATAACCAAGAGGAAAAGTCACAGGGTAACTCAACGGCATATATATCCTTCATCATCGACATAAAGTCCTTAAAACCCAGTACAGTCATCAAGCAAACAACCTTGAGGTCGTCAATACCATTGACTGGGCTGATTAACTCGCCCAACCCTCGCACTCCACTACAGATTGGATTACCACTACCCAATCCATCAGGAGATGCAACATATCTCGCATTGTGAACAGAAGCCATGACAAGATCATAATCTACTACTTCACCTTTCTTACCCAACCCTGCCATTTCAATTGCCTGTGCATAAAAAATGTCCCGGTATCTTTCAAAGGCTGAAGTAGGAACTACTCTAGCTTCTTCCAAATAACTCATGATTGTGACCATAGACTTCCCAACAGTCATTCTAGCCTTCACTCCAGCACAAGATCCACGAATGACATGACCCGATGGAACTAGAAGGATACGAATTGTCTTCTTCTTGTAGTCGTACACATATACCTCACCGGCAAGTGATCCATCATAGTTGTGCATTTTGTGTATAATACTATTGGACGGGAAGTGCTCCTCTGCATCATCCGGCTTGAGTTGTTTCTTGGTCTCATACTCAACCACAATAAGTGATTTAACCTCAACAGATGCAACCACAACATCTTTCACATCCCTCAATTTCTTAGCACATTGAATAGCATATTCCTTCTTGTCTGTTGGTGGAAGATAACGTTTGCCATACATGGACTTCTTGTCAATGGTGGCAATGGCAGCTTTGGCTACTCGGATCTTCTCTTCAGGGTCGGCTGTGGAGTTCATCGCTGCACGAATTTCAGCCACTGCTCGCTTAACTGCCGCATATCCCTCACTTCTAAATGTATCCACTTTCTTTTTGAGTCCAGGATGATTGTCAAAGAGTGTCTTTGTCTCGTAATTTTGCATGTGCCCATCAACATGTCCTGGACGCAACATAGATTCAAGGGCATTTAATGTTGCCTCGTCGGACATCGATTCGATATCTTCACGTACTCCAGATATCTCTGTCTCCCAAGTGAATAAAGGACGGATATCGGTCACTCCAGACAGCTCACTAACAGCCCCAGCATTTCGGCTTCGAGTATTGAAGGCCAATATCTTGCACATCCAGCGAATGCCAATGTCTCCACAGTTGAAGACTTTCTCCAAGGCATATCCAAAACTTGCCGACATGGAGGACATGTATGAAAACTCGAAGAGAAAGTTCACAGCCTCCCCAATCATTCCATCTACCTTATCCTCGTTACATTGAAATGCAGGAGATTCTTGAGCCAAAGTCTTTGCAATCTCCCCCAAAAGCGAGTACTGTGCTGCCTTCTTTCGAGACTCAAGTAAAGTAGAGTACACACCCGCCGATCCAATAAGCTCTGCCAACATGATACCAACATTCCGCCTATTCTTCTTGAATTCCTCCAAATTTACTCGTTGCTGAAACATTCGCCCAGCCATTCCCGTATCTTTATTGTTTGAAGAACCGCATTTGGCATTGGACTGGACTTTGTTGCTGGACTTGTCTTTGGATGACTTTCTATCAAGACGGTATTGACCAGGTTGAGTCACCAACTCACGGGAATCCTTCGTCACAGGACGAACACGAAACGATCTGTTCGGGCACTCTTTATAAAGTATCACATGGTGTAGTCCAGCAAAGATGATAGAGAGTATTGTATGCCGGTACCAACGTGTCTGCTCTGATTGTGATAGTGGTCCCCTTCCATCTCGCTTCAACTTTGCTTGTGTGTTTTCAAGTAATGCAATGGCTTTGCTATAAGCTTGCTTGAGTGGCTTGAGTGGTAGAAGAAGAGGATCGTCGGGGTTGATAATCGACTTGGTTCGTTCACTCTCGGGCACATAAAGTTCTTTGTGTATACGGGATAAAGTCTCCTTGTAAGAGCCACTGCATCTGGTAAGGAGAGAATCGATAACATCATCCATTTGGTCGTCTGGCCGTATGATTGTGCCGAGGATGGTAATTGAAAGTGCTGATAAGTATAGATATAATGTTAGATAAAATTGACAAATGAGTATAGAAACAACATCAAAACCAACATAATTACTTACCATCATCGTTATTATCTTTCCCAATATCAGATACATTTGGGCTTAGTCTTGTTGTTTCAACCTTGCTGTCTACACACACATCATCTTTAGCTCGCTCTACTACCACATCATTAACGGCAGCATTTGGTGCCGACGCATCAAGTTCAGTGTCATCTTTATTCACCATGTCAGATCGTATCTTCTTGTTTTTATTCCCCTCTTGGGTACACCCTTCCAGCTTCCTCTTCCCTGCTTTACTTATTGCTGATTGGGAATGAATGAGAAGACATACAAACATTAAATAAATACAACACAACACGTACGTACCATTATCATTATCCGAAGTATAAGAAGAATCCAATACATCTGTATCCATATCCATATAAAAACCACCCTCATTATTTGCAAAATATACATCATCTTCCAAATTAACATCTGCAGGGGGGCAAAGATTTAGATTAATATATACTTGAATATGATAAATATACAAACACACTTACCAATATTATCCCCACCATCTTCCAAAGATGATGGAGCAGATTGAGCCTGATCAACCCATGTTACTTCAATATCTTTGCTCCCTTTCCCCTCCTCCAACGACGGGGAAGAAGAGCAGGATTGCTTATTCGCTGTTGTTGATCATCCATAACATCAACTGGGGATGTAACAATCGACCCCCGACCTTCACATTTCATTTCAGCATCAATAGTACTCTCGTCCTGTATGGGTCGCAAAAGTAAATCTTTATCTAAATAAGATGCAAAGTTGTGTATGAGTTGGTTGTGTGTGTTTTTAAACATACACCCCAAATTAATAAAACCTTACCTGGATTGAAATGAACGAGATTTTCTGTAGCTACAAGTACATGACCTGGAGTAGAAATTTGTTCATCTTTTTTACAAGCATCCACCAAAGCATTTCTGAGAATACATCTTCGATAGACACCACTATCTTTCGTCTCATATCCTTTAATTCTCATAGCCTCTTCAACTAATGGAATCATATGTTCTACTGAACCATTGTTAGAATAAGAAGATTGGGTAGATGCATCAATCCCAAACCAATCTATATCATTAAAACCACCATCAATACCACCCCCCTGTTTGTTGGTAGAATGTTTACCATTAAAAGTGGGTGTACCTTCAATATTTCTCTTTTTTATATCTTTTGTTTTAATCGTTGTTAGATGGTTGACTTTGGTGGTTACAACCTTATTATTATTACGTATTGATGAAAGGGTATTGGCTGATATATCATCAGTGGCAATAATGGATGATTCCGAACAACCATTACAGGAAATATCGTTGACACTTGTTCTCGATGATGAAGGCAGCTTTTTCTGTGCGGTAAAATCCTGTGGTGATCCCTCATTATTTGTAACCTCTTCAACAACGCCGCCACCACTGTTAGGCACAGCGGTGGCTTTGTCGTTTATTCCATGCACCCCCAACAACAAAGAAGACATCTTGAGGTCAATCACTTAGTACGGCGACTAAACGCAGCAATAGTACTGTGAGTTTGATTTGAGATTTTGAGTTTTGAGTTAAATGACCACCACCAAGAAATCGCTTCGGCATGATAGGTAGGTTTACACCTAACATTACACTCAGAAATGATTGCAGGCGGCAGATGCTATTACAATCAAACAATAGCAAGTCAGCGGCGGAATAAATAGTTATATGACTATTTAGATCATTATAGTACTCAGAGAAAGCATCAGTATCATTAGACGTTAATACTAACTCGCAGTCTTAAATATTTTGTGAAAAAATTGAGCATAATATGCATCACAGAACCGCTCTTGAATTGTTTACACCTGCAACGTCAGTCGAGAACGATGGTTTGGTTTGTGTTTAGGTTTCACCTTGACTTCAAAACTATCATACTCAATACTCAGCAATTCAGCAAATTGCAAATGGCGGCAGATGCTATTACAGTCAAACAACATCAAGTCAGCGGCGGAATAAATAGTTTATGACTATTTATATCATTATAGTACTTAGAGTTAGCATCAGTATCATTAGAATATAATATCTAACTCGCAGTCTTAAATATTTTGTGAAAAAATTGAGCATAAGATATTATGCATCACAGAATATCAAATGATAATTCATATCATACTACTATTCCTCTTCCTCATTGATAAAACACTAGCGACAATGGCAGCATTTGCGCTAATACCATCACAAGTACCGGGTGCCAAGCATATAAGGCGACCAGCAAAGTTAAATGCAAAGGAAGATAATATTTTGCAAACAACGAATATCATGGAAACTGATAGTGATAGTGCGGGTGATGAAGTAGTTTATTCCCCACCTCAAGTAGTATCTTCATCTGCATCAGTTACATCAACAACTTCTTCAACATCATCAAATAAAAGACGCAGGAAGAAGATAACAATTCCCCGCACTGGAAATCTACCCGATATAAATTGGAGAGCAATATCAATGACTCATTTAAGAGCACATCCTAATTTCCAACCATTACCTCCACCATCAATGATTGATACATTGCATGTGAGATATTTTAGACAAGAAAGTTGGCAGTGGGATTATCTTCATGTTGGTAGATGTACCACTTCTCAGGCATCTGCTGCTCTGGGGTTCTTAGAACCGAAGGCAGCTTCGTTTTTGGGTATACCAAAATCACTTCAAAGAGGTGGTGCTGGAGCATGGAATAGATTAAGTCAAACGGTACCAGAGAATGAACAAAGCTTGGAAGCAATGGAACAAATACTATGTGAAGGAAGGTCATCATCACCAACATCAATAGATATCGAGGATGTGGTTGGTTGGCGGCCTGGTAGCAAAGAAGCAGATAAGTTATGGATCCCTGCATCGAGAATACGAGACAGACCGTTTCCATTCACTGCAAAGTATAGACCTAATTTGACAATTGAGGATTTGTATGAAAGAAAGTTACACCTACAACATCATAATAATCAACCAAATCCAATGAAAGTGAGAATGTCGTGGGGCAACTCTCAAGAGGCAACTTCAGTGCTCACAGCTTTGAATTACTTTTGTGGTATCGATGAATGCACAGTCATACATGAGGTAGGCATGTGTGGATCAAGATACGACGATATGGAAGATGAAATGAATGGTGTCAAGATTGGTGCCACGCCGGATGCTTTAATACATTACGCCGATGGAACAGTGGAAGTGCTTGAAGTAAAGAATCACTGTCCCTTTGTTTTGAATAAGCAACAAATACCAAGTCGGTCTAATAATGGTAGTAAATATAGAAAGAAGAAGAAAGGCGGAAAGAAGAAGAAGCAGAGCAGCAAAAAAGAAGATGACAATCATCAACATAGAGATAGAGATGCCGACGGCATCCCAAAGAGCTACCTCATTCGAGACTTCCAGCTAGAACAAAGAGTTCCTCCAGTTTACATACCACAGCTCATGATGGAGATGTATTGCACAGGTGACAATTGTAATGCTGCAACTATGGTACGACAAACAGCTACAAAAGGTGCTATATTGCTTCGTTTACGAAGATGTGAACATTGGATCGAAGAGATGAAGTACTTTCTCGGTAAATTTCAGACTGACTTTGTGAAGACGGGTCAGTGTCCAAACGACAACTTCTTTTGGAGCGATGATAGCAATAGCAGATATCGTAAGTTTTTACAAAGCACTAAAGATCTGAGTGAAAGTGTCGAGCAGGTTGCCTTTGTTGAGCACTCGAAGATTCAACGGATGGTATTAGAAAGAGGTGCTGGTAGACACATGAACGACGTGCCTTTGTTCCTTGATAGAGTATACATGGATGAGGAGTAGAGGTACGAGTAGTCTTCAAATGATAAGATAGATTTAGATACAATACGAAAGTGTCATCTTTCTAGAACAATCTCTGATTTGCAAGATGCTTCTCAGCAAGCTTGCTATGTCGTGTGTCCCTAAAACTTGCCAAGATTTCATATGAGTGTAAATGAGTTGATACCCAGGGGAACGGTGAGCTCGTGTATGTGTTGAGTTGAACAATTCCTGCATCGCCAAGTCGATTCATCATCCCAAGCACATCTGCAAAAGACAAGCGAGCATTCATATATCTACGATCACCTGATGCATTAGCAATTGATTCAATCTTGACTAGAATCTCTTTGGCAGGAAAGCTGGAAGACGTGCGTTTTACAGTTTATGAAGATGAAGGGAGATGATAGTAAAGTATGTTAGTTGCGGTTACAAAGGCAGTCAAATAAAGACACTAACTCGGACTTTCCTGCCATCATCTCGATCTTTCTTTAATGCACCTAGAGATATGAGTAGAAGTGCTTCGTAATCTGTGGAGCATGATACTGCCTTGAGTACAATCGAAGTGAACATGTCTCGGCTGCCCCTTTGAACGTCAGAAATACGAACAATTGGCCGTGTACTCCTTCCCACTTGTCGTTTACCATTGCTATATTCCTCGAATACTGTTTCTGCGGCTACCTTACACATATGAAACGCCTTTCGTATATCTCCGGAAAGATTAGCTGTCTTACGGGCAGCAAACTTTGATATCAAGTGATATATATTGTTAGAAACTAGAACTATGATGTAACAAGAATATTGAAAGACAAAAAGCTCACCTTGATAGCATCCTCTTCGAATACAGGATGACCAGGATTAGCATCCAGCATTCCAAGTCTTGTCTTTAGAATAGTGATGGTATCTTTCACGTTGTAAGAGCGGAAGTGACATCGATCTCCACCAATCCTAGATTGTACCCGTGTTGAAAGCTTCTCTGGGAGGTTGATTGTATTAGAGATTCCAATCACCACTAGCCTTGCTGTGGTCGCTCGAAGCGGCCAATCAAAGAAGTTGTAAACCAGAGTCTCTTTCTTGGTGACTAAATAGTCGATCTCATCAAGCATCAGAACAGTCACAGGCCTCTCGGACACAGCCACACGGCCATTGTTTCCATCTTCAGATTCTTCATCAGCTTCGACGTCATCCTCTCCTTCTTCATCGTCATCATCTTTATCCTCATTGTCTGAGACCTCATCATTTTGATCAGCACCACAAAAGTATTGCTCGAGGTGAAAGACGGCATCTCCTGCAGACAATCTCTCTTTTCGAGGGCCACTAACAGCTTCCCAAAACTTGACATAAGCGTCAAAGGGGTGTCTCAATTCCATACCGTTGAGAGCAATGAAGTTGAACTCTGGTAACAATCCCTCGTGCTGTTCTTTTTGGAGCTCTGAGATGATGGATCGAACTGATGCAGTCTTGCCTGTGCCGGGAGGACCTGCGATGAACAAGGACGACTTGAGATTCTTTGTCTCTTCGTCTTCTCCATCCTCATCCAAGGTGTTTGATTGTAAGCCGTGTATAGCCTTTTTCAAGAAGCTTGTTATCTGTTTTCTTTCCTGTTCTCGACATGTAAGAGCCATACCATGCTCTTGTGTATCTTGTGCAGCTTCTGCCAATGAAAGCTTTCGAATCGCTGATTGAAACGCTTCCTTCCATGTCTGTTCCCTTGAAGAAGCGTTACTGATGGAAGTAGATATGCTATTCAACTGGTCAAAAGCCATTTTGTAAGCAGAATGCATTCGTCCTCTTGATATACGATTACTTAGTGAGCCACTAGGAACGAAGGAACGTCGATGTATAGACCATAATCGACTGCACTGGTAATGAATCAGTGGCATATCT
>Ga0075437_12340_pt1 | contig 12563 bp, 9 predicted proteins | sample MintriMetagenome_FD_74266 | JGI IMG/M metagenome (GOLD analysis project Ga0075437, IMG submission 74266) | Marine eukaryotic communities from Monterey Bay, USA to study complex ecological interactions - Minidiscus trioculatus and... | ecosystem: Environmental > Aquatic > Marine > Unclassified...
ATTTTTTGCCGTTGGGGGGCAACCTACAAATCAGCCCCCCAATCTTGCTTCTTCCAGACGTTTACCCTCCGAACTTGCATGACATAGGTATGTATGTCAGAAGATGAGTTCTATTCGGATATGGTAGTTATATTGCAATATCGTAAAGAGGGGAAGGAGTAGTATTTATACAACAAACAGATGATGATGCAATCAATGATTATAAATCGTCAAGCCTTTCAGATCATTCGTCGAGGCAATGGCAATACCTATACACAACTTGATAAAGTACGGTGCATCTCATCAGCACAACTTACAATCAATAGTATTACAGATGATATACCAGCTATGCCAGCCAAAGAGAAATTGACATTCGGGAAGACGTTTGCACCACACATGTTGCAAATAAATTATGTGAAGGATAAAGGTGGATGGCAATCGCCCGAGATTATACCCTTTCAGGACTTGCAAATTTCTCCTGCAGGAAAGTTTATTATGTGATTTCGTTTGTTCAATATGAAGTCCCAGCGATTTGGCTTCTTTATTTGGCCTTCATCTTTACAAAACACATGTACTAACAGAAGTTATAATCATCTCTCTTCATCTTTTAATAAACCGTATTACGCACATCTTCCAGCTGCTGCATTACATTATGGTATGTTTATTATGATATTGTTGTAGTATATTCTTCTTATAACATGATGTACTCATATATATATATATTTATATATATCTGTCTTTGTGAATACTAATAATATCTCAGGTTTAGAATGCTTTGAAGGTAAGTTTGTTATATTGAGAAATACATATCATATGCACTACTGAGATATACATATCATATGCACTATTCTTTACAAATTGTACTCACATATTCTATATCATACCAATTAGGGATGAAGGCATACAAAACAACCAACGATAGCTCAGATTTACGTCTCTTTAGACCTGATTTGAATATGAAACGCCTCAAGGATAGTATGCATCGTCTAAGTATGCCAGGTTGTGATTTTGACACACAGGAAATGATAAATTGCATAGGAAAGCTTGTCAGATTAGACAAAGATTGGATTCCAGAGGGCGAAGGATATTCATTATATTTAAGACCCACCGCCATTGCGACTAATAGATGTTTGGGATTAGCTCCACCTGATGATTTGCTTCTATATGTAATCACATCTCCGGTTGGCCCCTACTTTACTTCCGGCTTTGATCCATTAAAACTTACAGCGGATACAGAATATGTACGAGCTTGGCCTGGTGGTAGTGGTGCTTCCAAAGTTGGTGGAAACTATGCCCCGACAATGAAACCTGGCGCAGAAGCAATGAAGAAAGGTTATTCACAAATATTGTGGGTATTTGGAGAAGATCAACACGTCACTGAGGTTGGAAGTATGAATGTATTCTTCTTGTTTGAAAAAGAAGATGGAACTAAAGAACTAGCTACACCTCCATTGACAAGAGGAGACATACTTCCCGGAGTTACTCGACAATCTATAATAGAACTATGCAAACAGTGGGGTGAATTTGATGTATCAGAACGAGCCATAACAATGTCAGAGATTGAGGAAATGGCATCTAAAGGACGTCTGCTTGAAGCTTTCGGTGCTGGAACGGCAGCAGTTGTGACGCCTATTTCACACATTCAATATAAAGGACATGACATCGAGATACCGGCGACTGGTGATTTGACGAAACGTATATTTCACAGTGTGATGGACATTCAATATGGTAAGACTGACTCTCCATGGAGTGTAAAGATATGAACAAGTAGATAGTAAAGTAGAAAGGTAAAGAAGTGCATTTGATATTGTGTATTTCACCCTATTACTAAGCATAATGGATCTCTGCCAGGCATAGATAATATAGTAGTACGTCGTCATATCATATAATAATAACTAACTGTTTCTACTAACAAATTAATCTCCAATTTTAGTTTAATGAAGTCCTGGTAGTTTCAAAGACATGGAAGAGACTGAGATTGAATTCCCATCTGTTGTTGGTGTTCTGGGAATGAACAAAACATTCAACTCAAAGCCAATTGCAAGGAGAGAAATGTGAGCTAAAAAGAGATATTATGTGTGTAAGCAGTTTAAAGAGAATTAGATGGAATGTAAGTTGAATCTTTGCCCTTCGACATATCATCTTTAGTCGTCTGAGAACAATCTGCTTTGAGAAGCTCCTTCTTCTTTTCCTCCTGAGCTTCCCATCTATCTCGTTCATCTTTGCCCATATCCCAAAGTGTACCAATTCGCCCCATCTCATGCTCTAATGCCAACCTCACTAACATACCACTCATCTCGAATAAAGTCCTGTATAGCCTAGCTAAAGAAGATATGCGTTATGCCCATCATTCCAATTCTTCCACTTGCAGGTTCTATTCGCATTGCAAACTCGATGTCTTCACTTTCCTGTTTCAAAGCTCTCTCCTCGTCATTCCAGAGGAGACAAATTCCATTGTTATAGCTTTGATAATGACACTGTTGTTTATACTCAGTAGAATTCCAGCTAGAGATGACAACACCGTTGATAGCAACCTCGAATCTGAACTCGGGAGGAAGTGGCGGTGGAGGTGCTTTCAACTTTCGTCTTCGCCTCTCATCAACCCGTCCATTGTTGACTTTTTCCCAACCTTCTGTTCGTTTATTAGACTTGTATGCATGATAATCCTCCATTCGTGCCATGAAGATTCCTTCTGATACATTTTTTAGCTGAAGGACTAGCCACCCACTAAGCCCATCACCCTTTAAGACACCTCTGGCATCATTGTGAGCACTCATTAAGCAATGTGAACTCTTTTCTCGATAGCACAAGGCGTTGGATGTCCCATCGCAAAACCCAGAAGGATGCCCATGGGAACTCCAGCCTTCACCGGGTATTATTTTGGCTGTATTAGTTTCATTCAAGAATCGGCCATGTACTTGTATGTGTTGCAAATGACTCTGTTTTGATGATGTAAGATATCTCCTTCTTCTACTACTGTCTAGTGGTGGTAGAGATCTCGCTATTGTTGCAACATCTACTTCTCCCTTCGGCACTCTTTGAGAAGGCATGAGTGGATCACGTCCTAGATAAGTTTGCTCTTCAACATCTATTATACCAGGTACGTAACCATTCGGGGCTGGTTTTACAAGTGATCGGATACTAGTGTGTTGAGGATCATATCTAGGCGCCCATTCGCCAGCTCCTCTCATTGGTGTAGTGCACATTCTTGGAATAAAGGGAAAGAGTTCCCCGCAGCCTGTGGCCGAAGCATTGATATTTTCAGCCGCTTCTCTTATTATATTTTCCTCTTTCTGAAGATGCCAATATTTTCCATCGATTGGATTGCCATCTTCTGACGCAGCATTTTCCCATAAAGCCAATGCTTCATCCAGTGCATGAAGAAACAGCAGAGATATCTTCCTGGCTGTAGATTGATGAACCCAATTGCCTGGGTGCCATGATGCCTGTCCGCCAAAGCCAGGATATTGTTCAACAGGAGGTTCAACGTCTACTCGATCAGTCCAACATGCGGCATTGTATTTCTTGTCAGCGAAGTCGATAGTTGTATTCTTAAACTGAGGGAATATCGCGACTGTATGAATACCCCCGATGTGTACACCTACTTGATCTCTTAACTTGTCCATCATACCTCGACCTCCACCCATATCAAACAAGATTGGGACACGTTCTCCACTCAATACAGCTTGTCTATAGAATACGTCTTGTGCCTTGCCATCTTTTTCAGTCATACTACTATCCCACAGCATAAAGTCAGGATCTCCATAGATGCCGGTACCGGCCAAAGCTGCTTGTAATGTGCCCATGCCTCCCTGAGCTCTATTTGAACTCACTAGTACCATACCAAGCCTATCAAACACTGGCTCCAATACACGTTGGAATTCCATCATATAACTCTGCCAGAAGTTATTACCATGTCCGGCAGCTGCACTGTGCCCACCCAAAGTCACAAAAAAATGATCATTCGTTAACATCGCGTTCAATAATTTCTTTGCCAAAGCATTAAAGCTATTCGCATACATCCAAGCGACATTCATCTTGCCACCAATTTGTTTTCTATCATCATTTGTTGCATCTGGTATCTCGATACCACCAACTTTCTCAGATGTGTCCCAACCATATTCATTGGATATTGCGCCAGTTACTCGCTTGATTAATGCTTTGCCTTCTTTGATAAAGTTTGTTATATATAAATCATCTGTTTGCCAAGCGTCTTTAGGAAAGTCTTCTTTATCAATTTCACCTAGCAATGGATTATAACTCTTATCTTTGTTATTACCAACGGTAGTCCAATCAACTGTTGGGCGTTGTTTCTTATTCTTTATAACATAATCATCAACAAAGTTCCAATATCCATATCTATCTCGTATACTTTGTAACTTATTCTTCCATTCTATATTCTCAGTACTTCGTTCTGCATCTGATAACTTTAATCTTTCGTCTGCATATGGACTTAGTTCATAATTATCTGCTGTATAGTATTCATCACTATTAGTTAGCTTTTGCAACTCTGATTCAGATAGATCATGCATATATATTGGATGCAAACCACCATGAGGTGCTACTTGATATCCAACACCCTTTGGTTTATAATATCGATTGGCACCATATATATTCTCTAATGATGGAGAATGAAAACCAATCATATCGTGATTGACAACATCTGCATTCACATTACTATTGATATTACTTGAAGAAGCCGATGTAGATGATTGAACACTACTATTACTTGATGATGATACCACGGATTCTAACTTTGTCTCTGTCAAATTGTGATGTGCAACTTCATATGTCGTACCACCCTCAACATCAGCTTCAATAACTGATTCGGTCTTAAACGCAATGATTAATATGAGTATAACTATACCAACTAAATTTAGTACAAGTAATAATCGTGTTCGTTTACCGGTATCATTGATTTTATTATAATTTGCAGATGATGATAATCTTGGCGAAGAAGAAGGTGATGTTGGAGGAGTTGTATTAACTGGTAAACTACGGCGTGGTTGCTTTTGACGGTATGATCTAAACTGGGATAGACGAGATGGATGAAGAGGTGGCTTTGAACTACTGTTATGATGTTGTGGCAATGATGGTGCGTCTAATGATTGTCTGTTGCCGCTGCCATTTTGACTTGTACTACTCCCTCCGCCAGCTTCATCAGTAATTAAGCTCGTTAACTCTTCTGGTGGATCCATTATTATATTATTATGTCGAATCTAAACGCATACAATAGGTATTGTGTGCCTATATATGGTATTATGAGTTCAGAGTATCTAGTTTTGAGGCTGATCAAAATTATGATGGACAAACTTCAATAATCTGTGTACAATATTAACATAGCATTGCATTCGCTCGCAATAGTACCATCAATCGAATCGAAATAGCGTCAAAATCTTATCTAGCAGTCCATATGACGGTATACGAATTGCTTTATTGGCGCCATGGTCGATATTTCAAATGATACAATGCTTTGAAGGCTGAAGGTCAGTACTTGAGAAAATTATGAGAGTGAAAGGATACCGTTCTAATAATCTTGAATCATTCACTCATTGATGACAGTGACAATGTTGTTTTTAAGATTAGATGGTCTCATAGTCGTTTTCTACTACTTTTGCCAATGCCCCAAGTTGTTCTATTCAATACATATATGATGATGCACTTTTACCTAGAAGAATACTGCATCATCTACCAACTCCTATCTGAGTTTGACCACTACATGATAACACATTCATTACTACCCCCACCTACAATCTCAGCGTATCCACTAACGGATAGTTCCATAGTACTTGGCTTATAACGCACAGTAACACATTCACCAATCATCTGTGATGCACCCTGTCGCTTGAAGGCCTTTGTCAATTGACTCTCATAATCACTTAAATTTAAACCAAATAATTCATTTGTATCGAACCCCTGAACAGTATAGTATGCTCCGTTTTTAACAAATGTTGACAGTTCGGAATCATTGGGTTGTCCCAACAATGAGGCAAAGGTTTGTTTGCTTGTACCTGGTACCTCAAAACGCCATCGTTTGGGTTGCACCGGACTGTTCAAATCCAAGCTTCTTCTTTGCAATTTTCAATAGACTACTTCGGAGTTTCATAATCTCTTTGCTATCTCCCGAGCTACTACCTGCCGAAGATGACGGTTTAGCTGTCGCTACTGCTGTATCATCATTATTATTTGCAGCAGTATTTGTTAATGTTTTCATTTTCTTATGTGCTTCTTCTGCCTGCTCTTCTTTACGTCGTTTGTTCATCTCGCGCTTTTTTCTTGCCTGTAATTTCTCACAACTCCATCACGTCCTAACTTTGATAAACTCGCCTCGACGAGATCATTATGTCTATAACATTTCATTGGCGGACCAAGTCCAATCCCTCCACCGAAACGTTGACAGGGTAACATTGCAAGATCAGAAGGGGTCAAAAAGTATTGACTTTTGGCATCTTTAGTGGAGACCGGATAGTTATCTCCGTCAGCCCAGGCGTTATATAAATCACTCATTGTTTATTGTTTGTGTTTGTTAATCTTATTATATCAACAAGTAGTGCACAATCGAACTGTGATGTTAATTTATGAGAACACAAAGTCAGTGCATGCACCTACCATCACTCTTCATTTCTTAGACATAAAGAAAGTTAAAAGGATACCCCGCCCTGCCCTGCTTCATGCCCTTCTCCCAAAAAAAACTAACTAAACAAAACATTACGATACGTAGGTATGCCTCTCATTACTATCTCATAACGGCACCAATATGATGCGGAATAAGCAGTTTCTCGCCTGGGCACTATTGCTAGTGATATATTGCATCTCTATCGCGCATGCAGTAGATCAATTAGATGCCGACGGCAAAGATACCACTGACCAAATTACTACACCTGATAACAATAACAATAACATCAATGAAGATGATGAACTAGCCACTACATCTACAATACCTTATCATGGACCTGCCCCAATCAATTCTCAACAAAAGGTTGATAATATTGGTCATAATCCAAGTATGCCCAAAACAACAAACATTTTCAAGCCTACCTTATCACCAGCTCGTCCAAATGGATACAATAATAAAGTTAGTGATGATTCTACATTAGACAGCTCCTCCAATACAAATCAAAACAACAACAATTCACCATCATCACCAGTAAACAGTTCCAATGAAAAACAAATACCAAAGAAACATACCGATATGCAATATCTAATTAAACGCAAGGCATATGAAAAAGAACGACGATACTACGTTGACCCATTGGCACAAATGATTACTGATATAACCACCACATCGAAAGAACTACAATCTGCCACAGAAAATAATGAAGATGAAAGTGTCATTCAAGAATTAAAAGCCAAGCATGATAAAGCCAATGAACGATTAACTTTCTATCAATACAATGATGATATATTAAATCAACATCAAATAATTGAACAAAGAGAAGCTGACATTCGATGGGAATTAGAAAAGTTAGAAGAAAAGCAAGATGGAAAGTATTATAATGATATTGATACATTAATTAAAGTACGTAGAAAACAACGGAAAGAGAGGGATGAAATGTATAGAAAACGGATTGATGATATTATTGCATCTGGGAATTATCGTAAGGGTCCTCATGACGATTTGCCCAAGAAGATGAAAGAGCATCGTGAGAAGCATGCGCGGAAACAACAGCAGCCTACATCACAACCAACATCTCCAAAATACTCATCCAATGAAAAGGCACCAACACAAAATAATAATCAACAATACTACACATATGAACAAACATACAATACAATCTTTCAACCTCAATTAGAAGAATATGATTTATTAAAGTTTGATCCATATTCATTATCAGGTGCACCAATTGGTGGATGGGGACGTGCCACTCGGAGTAGATTGGCAAGTTTGCCTATTCGGTTGGTTAGTGATTTTGAGAATGGTGATGGATTTAATTTATGGTATAGTAGTGAGAATGAGGATGTGAAGGATGAAGGTGATGATACTAACGACGAAGAAGAGAAGCAAGAGACTACTAATGAAGAGAAGAGCGAGGAATCTAAAGAGAGTGACTCTTCCGCAGGGCAGCAAACGAGTAAGAAAAAGACCCTACCATCAAAGGATATCAAACAAAGCATTGGGCCACACTTTACAATCCATGATGGTGCTGGTCAAAAGTATATCTGTCGTGTATATGCCGAAGATGAATTGATCGTATTAAGTCGATTAGATTCTGTATTCCATCCGGCCATTACAATATGGGATACTGATTCGGAGTATAATAACATTGATGATGAAGAAGAACAGGCTAAGATGGAGAAGATGGCGGCAGCTAATGACTTGTTGAATGGTATGAATAATCAAGATAATGATGGTGTTCAAATTAAGAAGAAGTTTCAATTCAGTATCAATGGCAACTCGCCGGTAGGAGGTGCTGGGGGTGGTGATAATACTGAGGACTTACCGGAAGGTATCCGATCGTCAGTGGCTAAAATGTTACGAAAGATGGGTATGAACGATGCTGCCGAAGCTTTGGCAAATCAACAGGCCAATGGTGGTGGTAATGGTCTTGATGTAGAAGTAGATGTGATTGTGGCCGATATGACTGGTGGGGAGGGTGGTGATATATTGAACAATATTGCCGGTGGTGATGATGATAATATGAATCTTGCAGATATTATAAAAGCAGCGGCAGTAGGAGCAACTGCTGGCAACAAGGACAATAAGAAGACATCGTCAAGTCAATTAAACAATGAACAAATATATCAAATACTACAAAGTCTCAAGGGAATATGTTCTCAACTTCACACTGGTTGGTGGTCATACGAATGGTGTCATCAAGAACAAGTTCGTCAATTCCATGTTGCCGTATCGAATAAGGATCCTGCACAGACTCAGTATGAGATTCAAGATGTAACACTTGTTGGTAAATATGGTGGTGAGTTGCAAATCATTTACCCCAAGGGAATGTACAATGGAAAGTTCATGAAGGGTACAACAACCACTGTCCAATATGATAATAAGGGCGTTCCTCTGAAGACGACAATTCAACGTCATAACAATCAAGACGATCGGTTGTATTCAAGTCACTTTGCATTAGATACAATGGATAAGAAGAAGGGTCAGCAAAAGAGTAACACTAATACAGAGAATCGCGGACCAATCATCTCCCAAGTATTTGAGGGTGGAGATTTCTGTGAAGAAGTGGGATATAACCGTCAATTACAAGTTGATTTACTCTGCTGTACTGAGAATGAGATTGATAATTGGTTAGAATCAAAGAAAAGTACAAAGGAGAAACGACAGCAACGCAATCAAGTGAAGGAACCAATACCACAGGCAGTATTAGTCAGTGTCAAAGAGGAAGATACATGTATTTATCGGTCAAGAGTTTGCACGCCTTTACTATGCCCTGGCAGTGATACATCGAAAGTCGTCTCGTCAACAAAACCTGATATTAAAAAGACAAGTGCCTCTCAACCGACTCAAGCGACTGATCCTATCGGTACCCTACTCAATGCCATCTTTGATGATGAGATGGTTGAGAATGGTGAAGTCCAAGTCTTCTTCCCCGATGACATTGTGGGTGGAGAGTTTGATGAACTAGTGGCTCTAGCTGAGAATGGTGGCGATATCATGAACAGTCCGTTATTCCAACGTGTCAAGGAAGCATTACAAAAAGGCAATACAGGTAATAAGCAGTTAATTAAGGATTTGTTATCAGATGATACAGTCGGTGGAAATACTGTGGTTACAACAAGTACAAGTTCTGGCAATACTCGGGCTGCAGGGGTTATGGAAGTTAAGAAGGGAGAAAGTATTCGTGAAATATTAGACAAGGTACTAAGCAAACGCCCATGCCTCATGAAGAATCTTGGATGGTGGACATATGAATTTTGTCATACCAAAAAGATACGGCAGTACCATGCAAACAATGTAATCGATTCAAGTACTGGTATGGCAAAGCAAAGGATAGAAACTGAGCATATACTGGGAGTATATAAAGACAGCGGCAATACTATTGAGGATTATCCCAATGAGAAGGAGTATTTGCATGTCGTCAATGCCACTGGATCGAATGCTGCAGACCTGGCTATTGGCAAACGCAAAAAGCCTCGAGCTCAAAACCATGCTAATAAAAAGGGACAACAACCAGGTGGTAATGGTGCTGTCTATGAGCAAGAGTATAAACATGGTGAACTTTGTGATCATGAGGATGTGGCTGAATCAGTCATCAAAGGTGGCAATATCCTAGAGGGTAGTGTTGAGCGCTCATCGACTGTTCGATTCTCATGTGGTGACAGATGGGAGATGATTGATATCAAGGAGGATAGTACATGTCATTACATCTTGGACGTTACAGTGCCAGAGCTATGTCAGCATCCACTCTTTCAAGCACCAGTCACAAAGACACAAGTTGTCAAGTGTCTTCCTCAAACTTAAACTAATATGTATTATGTTACAATAACATATGTTGTCTATTCTTTAGGTTGTTCCCAATCTGGGTTTCCTTGTTTTGTTGTATCTTTGCCCTCATCGCTCTCAACATCCTCTGGCTCTGGCATCATCCATAAATGACCCCACTCGTTACCATCATCATCATAATCAGATTCGAGATACTTATATGGCGTCGTCTGTCTCCCTGGACATATAGACTCTAAAGCCGCCTTAACTCCATCGTAAGCAGCCTTTCGATTGTAATTCTCGTCAAATATGAGAGGACTATCATCGTAGTAAAAGTTCTTCACCCAAGTATGCCTATCTGTGAAACCCCAGAGCCAAATACCATCAAATGATGGTTCCGACAATGCAGCTGTCAATATACCTTGATATATTTCAGTTTGAGCAATATCTCGTATCTTCTCATCAGTAGTTTCAAGCTTAGACAGACGTACATCCATCTCACTAATATTGACCTTCAAACCAAGCTTCCCAATCCTGTTTATCTGTCGTTTTACCATACTGGGAGTTGGTGGGCGTTGGTGCTTAACTCCACCAGCATTAAAGTGTGCTTGCATACCTGCTCCATGAATAGGTACCCCTTTGTCTACAAGATCTTTGAGCAAATTGTAAAACCCATCTGCTTTTGCTTGAAGTGGTGCTTTTGTTTTGCATCTTCGTGTTGTTGTTGAATCTTCATCACAGTTATATCCACATCCCTCAACCTTATTATCATTATAAATCAGAAAGGCTGTAGGATCGGCTTCATGTGCCCACCTGAAGCATGTCTCTATATAGTCAGGTCCCATCTTTCTGTAGAATACATTCTCTACTAGACTTCCATCACTTGCAAGTGATTCATTAACAACATCCCACATTTTAATACGATCTTTGAAGTAGTTCATTGTTGTAAATATATGCTGTTTCACTGCATTTCGTACCTGCTGTGGCGTCATATCCTCAAGGAAGGGAGGACTAGTAACATGCCAAACTAAAACATGTCCTTTGATATGCATATTGTTTTCAACTGCCCAATCTAACATTGTATCAACATGACGAAAATCATATGCACCCAAATGTGTAGTAGGTGGATTATCAAACCCATTAGGGCCAGGTAAACTATGTACAAGTGGACCCCATTTGAGGTGATGTTCAATAACAACAGAGTTGAATTCAGATGATAATACTTGTGCATATCGAGTATTCTTTGAAGTAGACTCTTCAGGTTTGACTGTTAGTATTGTTGCACATTTGATTTTGGGCCTTTCGTCAGTATTAGTGTCATCATCCTTATCTACTTCATCATCAAAATCTGCAATAAATAGTGGCCGAGGTAGAACAGCTGAACCAATGTATACCTTTTTACAGCACTTGTCAGCTGTTTCGCGGAGAGTTGTTGACATTCTAACTGAACTCTTAATACTTTTGCTCTTGTATATTATTCCACTATTATTATAATCTGCCAAAGCAACAACACAAACTACTGTCAAGGCAACCACCACTGTTATTCAACCTCTTATCAACAAACACCTTGGCGGGCGGGCGGGCCCGCGGGGTATTGAAGGATACTGCAGTATCTTTTTATGAGAGTAGATCACATCTGTCCATATGGCCTCCGGTATCCTCTCAAAAATTGGGGAAGTGAAAAATGCCAACTTATACTTTAACTACAGGTCGCAAAAATGAAAAAATGGGAAAAGTGGCCGGCTATTCTTTTTTATGTCTTAGACATGGAAAAGAATGGCCGGCCACTTTTTTGAGTTTTTATTTTCTGAAAGCTATACTTAAAGTATAAGTTAAGCCAATTTACGGGACCCAGGTGGGACTCACTTATCAACATATGTGACTTTTTTTCTTTGAACTTTTTGTTGTGAGAGGAGATGAGCGAGATCATTGTTCTGTTCTCATATCGATATCATCATGAAACTGTATAACTATGTAGTAATATATACTTTATATGCACTACTATTATGCTGTGATAGTATATCTGCATTTCTAATTCATCGTCAACCGCCGCCGACGGTTCTACTTTCACGAGTTTACATCAACCAAAAAAGAAATGAACATCAAATTGCATCGCTACAAAGTACATCATCATCATTTGACTCGTTTGATTACTCAGCACATTGGTACCCTGTTATATGGTCACAAGATGTACCATTAAACC
>Ga0075437_12429_pt1 | contig 12556 bp, 11 predicted proteins | sample MintriMetagenome_FD_74266 | JGI IMG/M metagenome (GOLD analysis project Ga0075437, IMG submission 74266) | Marine eukaryotic communities from Monterey Bay, USA to study complex ecological interactions - Minidiscus trioculatus and... | ecosystem: Environmental > Aquatic > Marine > Unclassified...
CCCGACCCCGCAAATTTTTTCATGGCGAAGTATGCGGAAGCGTTGGCCGTGTAACAAGTTATTGGAATGACCAAACAATATGGTATATCTGGATCGATACTAACATTAACAGAACAAATGAATGGTAATATCGTGAATGATATACCAATAAGTAGTGAGAATGATAACATCTATCTACACATTAAGCCCGAAATATGTTTTGATAAACATCAGAATGAAATGTCATTTCCAAAAGGTTACAATCCAAGCTTTGAGTACAAAGTTGGTAATGATGATACTATGATAAGGACAATCAAACAATATAAACGAGATGTATCAATTGGTATATTTAATAGTAACATAATAATGAATGAAGATCCGATATCTGTGGCTGCTAATATTGCAAATATAATTGATTGTACTAGTAATGAGAATGAAACAATAACTCCTTACATATCCAACATATTAATAGCACCACCATCAGATACTAATGACAATACAACCATCGATTGTAATGCCGACGATCTGGTAAGATTATGTGAAGAATTGTCATACCTAGATGTACCCGGCCCTACGATCAAATCAAGATTGATAGTATCAACTTTAAATAACAATGAAGAGGTTATTGAGGAATGTTTACAAATTGGTATTAACAAGTATATACTTGATGTATCAGATGATATGAATGATTTGGAAAGGAGATTGAAGAGTTTGAGGAAGGTTATTGAAGAGGAGGGGAAGGAGCTTATATTGACCGACGAATGATTGAGGTGCATCTATAGTCTAGAATACTAAACAGAGGATGCTAACTAACATTACTCTACTCTACACTATTACCATTACACTTCATATCATTAAACACTAAATATCTTAATCATACACAAACACACATCTATTTACAAACACAACAATTCTCATTAGGCGTCATTCCAACTTCTCCATCGTTACCGTATGCTCCACACCATGCTTCATTACCTTGAAGTGCATACATATCACATCCGCCATTGTACATGTCTAATAGCCAGGTGTATCGATACACTCGTCTTCTTCTTTTTGTTGAGGATCAGAAGTAGTAGTTGATGCTGCTGCTGGAAGAGTAGAACTAGTAGTTGACTAAATGAAAAAGAGGAGGAAAGTATCAGTAAAAAGAAAAGGATCGTTGACCACGAGTGAATACAGGAGAAGAAGATACAACTTACCACTTGCGAAGATTGACAATCAGAAGAACAAAAGGGTCCTTTCTGAGCTTCTTGGGGTGTATCTTGATATGTACAGCCAGAGTCTAAGAAGATTTCGCCAGTTTTAGCTGTAGTGTATGGAAAGCTATCTTGCCATGAACATAGGTCTTTGTTGAATGAGGTTGCACCCTCGAACATGTATGCAATATTAGTAACACTTGAAAGATCAAAGCTTGATAGATCTTGATTGAATGCTGTGGCCCCGTATTCATGGCGCCCATGAAACATAAAGCTCATGTCAGTAACACCTGAGGTATCAAAGTTCGAAACATCTCCATTGAAGTCTTTGGCATTATTGAACATCGACCCCATACGAGTAACGCTCGAGGTATCAAAATTTGAAAGATCTCCATTGAACGAAGTTGCATCCAAGAACATGTAGCTCATATCAGTAACGCTCGATGTGTCAAAGTTTGACAAGTCTCTGTTGAATGCTCGGGCATTATCGAACATCCAACTCATATCAGTTACACTTGAAGTGTTCCACCCATTGATGTCTTCGTTGAAAGTAGCCATATCTTGAAACAAGGATGACATGTCTTTAACACTTCCAACACACCACGAGTTCATCGGCCAACCATATGTTTGTCCAATAAGACAATCTTTATTATTGGCACAATCTTGACTAACATATGCACGGACTGCAGTACCAAGGATGCCATGTTGATTACAACTTCCATTCCATTCCTCAACCATACAATTTCCATCATCTGCATCGAAACAAGTTGCAGAAGTAGATGGAGAACTTTGTTCACTCACACTTGTCGGTGGAGCCGTGGTAGGAGGTGGAGTGGTAGGAGGTTGAGGTGGGACCGTTGTTGGTGAGGCCTAGAGATATCAAGAAGTCATAATTAGCGGATCTAAACGAATACCTTTAAACAATAATTCAACTCTTATCATGACTTACCACATGCAAAGACTGACAATCAGAAGCACAAAAGGGTCCTTTCTGAGTTTCATTCGGTTCGTTTTGATATGTACAGCCAGAGTTTGTGAAGATATCATCAGCTTCAGAGTATGGAAAGCTATCTTGCCATACACATAAATCTTGATTGAAGGATGATGCATCACTGAACATACCGTACATACTAGTAACACTTGAGATATCAAAGCTTGACACGTCTCTGTTGAATGAACTTGCACCCCAGAACATGGCAAACATATCAGTAACACTCGAGGTATTAAAGTTTGACACATCACCATTGAAGGCCCAAGCATCATTGAACATCCAGCTCATATCAGTAACGCTCGACGTATTGAAATTCGATACATTACCGTTGAAGGAACTGGCACCCTCGAACATACTGCTCATATCAGTAACACTCGAGGTATTCCACCCATTGATATCCTCATTAAAAGTATACATATACTTAAATAACTCTGACATGTCTTTAACATTTTCAACACACCACGAGTTAATCGGCCAGCAATATATTTGTCCAATATTACATTCTTGATTATTGGCACAATCTTGATCAACATATGCACGGACTGCATTACCAAGGGTGCCATACATACCACCATCATCTGTAGCGAAGCATAGAGAAGTAGTGGATGGAGTGCTCTGTCCACCCGCGCTTGTCGGTGGTGTAGTAGTTGGCTGGATGAAAGTAAGGTCATAAAGTATCAGTTGATAAGAGAGTCAGTAAAAAGAAAAGGATTGTCAACCTCCACGAATAAGAAGATACCTCAACTTACGACTTTTGAAGATTGACAATTAGAAGCACAAAAGGGTCCGTTTTGATCTGCTTGGGGTGTATCTTGATATGTACAGCCAGAGTCTAAAAAGATATTATCAGCCTGAGTGTATGGAAAGTTGTTACGCCATGAGCATAAACCTTTGTCAAATGAGGTAGCACCAGCGAACATGTTCGTCATACTAAAAACTCTTGAAGTATCAAAGTTTGACACATCACCATTGAAGGAAGTTGCATACCCAAACATTCCTGTCATACCAGTAACTCTTGAGGTGTTAAAGTTTGACAAGTCTTGATTGAATGAGGTTGCATTCCTGAACATAAACAACATATCTGTAACACTCGAAGTATCAAAATTTGACAAGTCTTGGTTGAAAGAGGTTGCATCCCCGAACATCGACCGCATTGTAGTAACGCTTGTGGTATTGAAGTTTGACACGTCACCGTTGAAGGAACTAGCACCTCTGAACATGACTGTCATATCAGTGACGCTCGAGGTGCTCCACCCATTGATATCTTCGTTAAATGTAGCCATATCAAAAAACAAGTATGCCATGGACTTGACATTTCCAACACACCACGAGTTCATCGGCCAACCGTAGGTTTGAGCAATATCACATTCTTTCTTATTAGCACAGTCTTGATCAACGTATGAACGAACTGCATTGTAAAGAACACCTTCCTGACCGCCGTCATCTGCGCCAAAACAAGTTGAAGAAGTTGGAGTATCATAATCAGATTTAATCTGTCGTACACTACCAACACTAGTAATATCATCATAAAAGTTACTTAAACTTTGTAACCTTGCAATATATTCATCTTGATTAACACTTCGTGCATACGGATCAGTGGCAACATATAAATCGCCATATAATGTAGGATCGGATGTTGTATAGATTGATAATTGATTGTATATTACTTGTGCATATTGTGTTTGAGGATCTTCTTGCTGTAGATACCGTTTCCCCTCCTCCTCGCTACCCTACATCTGCTTCATCGGTTATCGACCAAGGCAATGATGATGTACTACGATCAACATCTACCTTCTCATCAGAACTTATAACGTCAACTACTACTAAATCAATACTAACATCCCATACACCCTTATTTACATCTGCTTCTTCTCCTACGCCACAATCATTATTGAAATAACATTCAATATCTAATGCAGTAATTTCACTCCAAGAGTTCGTATCCTCTATTGAGGATATACCGTAAATGGTCATTGATAAGTTCTTTAATTCAGAATTTGATATTGTTATAGTATTAGTATTATCGGCTGGCGGTGGACGAGCTGTTAATGACAAGGAGTTAGATACTGGAGGTGATGATGGGGATATTAATCCGATCTCATCTACAGGATTGTTGTTAGATTTTGATAGAGATACTCCGAGGGCAATTGCCAATACCACCATCATAACTAGGATAATAACTCCAATTATAATCTTTGTTCGTTTATCTTTCCACCAAGGTATTGCAGATGATGGTGGCTGGTCTGCAATAACATCATGTCGAGTATCAGCCTCCTCATAATTTGAAATGCCCTCTTCGACATTGTGGGCAACGGCGTCATTTGTTTCTTTGGTATTTTGGTTTGTCATGATAATAATATGCTAATATAACAATAGTTGATTGAACTATATTATGGGCTTATACATAGTTGGATAATAGAGGCAATAGAGTGTCTCATTGTATCTGATGCTAACATCTTGCTTTTCTCAAGTGGTCGCTGAAAAATAGTAAAAGATACCCTGAAAGGATACCGTATCTAAGCATGAAAGTTGCTAGGGACTATTAAGACCAACATCTATTTGCACACACAACAGTTCTCATTAGGCGTCAACCCAACTTCTCCATCATTACCATACGCTCCACACCATGCTTCATTTTCTGGAAGTGCATACAAATCACATCCGCCATTATAAATGTCTAAATAGTTTGGTGTATCGATACACTCGTCTTCTTGTTGAGGATTAGAAGTAGTAGTAGTTGCTACTGCTGAAAGAGTAGGACTAGTAGTTGACTAGATGAAGTGTCAAGACAGAGTCATTGGAGAAAAGATATGATCAGTGAGGATAACACAACCACACGAATACAGGAGAAGAAGATACTTGCAACTTACCACTTGTAAAGACCCACAATCAGAAGCACAAAAGGGTCCTTTGTCACTTTCATTTGGCGTATCCTGATATGAACAGCCAGAGTCTAAGAAGATATCCTTAGCGTTGGTGTATGGAAAGCTATCTTGCCATGAGCATAGGTTTTGGCTGAATGATGTGGCGCCATAAAACATACTGTTCATATCAGTAACGCTTGATGTGTTAAAATTTGACACATCACCATTGAATACACTGGCTCCAAAGAACATCGACCACATAGATGTAACACTTGAGGTGTCAAATTGTGATATACCTCGTCCATTGAAATATGTTGCATCCAAGAACATACCGTTCATACTAGTAACACTTGACGTATCAAAGTTTGACACATCACCATTATACGAAGTTGCACCATAAAACATGCCTTCCATATTAGTGACACTTGAAGTGTCAAAGTTTGACACATCACCATTAAAGGCTGTGGCCTCTAAGAACATGACGCTCATATCAGTGACACTTGATGTATTGAAGTTTGACAGTTCTTGATTAAATGAGGTTGCCTCATAGAACATGCCAGCCATATCAGTAACACTCGAGGTATCAAAGTTTGACAGGTCTCTATTGAATAAACTGGCGCCTTGAAACATACCCCACATATTAGTAACGCTTGATGTGTTCCATCCATTAATGTCCTCATTGAACGTATCCATTTCATAAAACAAGTATGACATGTCTTTAACATTTCCTACACACCACGAGTTCATCGGCCAACCATATGTTTGTGCAATGATACATTTTGTGTTATTGGCACAGTTTTGTAATACATATGAACGGACTGCTCTGTAAAGAATTCCATTTTCACCCCCATCATCATTTGCACCAAAACATTCATAGGTTATTGTTGGTGGAGAAGTAGATGGAGCAATACTCAATGATGGAGCGATACTGATTGTAGGTGGTGGTGTCACAAATAAAGTCACCGTCGACGTCGAGTTGGTTGATTCAAATCCAACATTATTAGATTGTGATGATAAGGAGACACCCAGAGCAATTGCTAATGCCCTCGACCAATGGCATAAGTACCTCGTCTTCATTTATAGTAGTTTGATTCATCTCATCCTTTACCTTTTTCTTTGCAATAGTATCTTCACAGTTTGTAGAATTGAATGGCGTCGGTAGGTTATATCCATCGTTGCTGTTGACAGTTGCTAGAGAAGATCTTATCCTCCTATCATTAGACTTTTCGGCAGCGTTTAACGATGCTTCTAACATTGCAGTGGGGGGTTCGGGACCATTATCTTCATCTATCTGCTCAACTTTACCTATCCTATCTTATGTTTTGGAGGCTCTCGACGGTATTCGATATTACTTCGGCCATACCCATCGGGAGAGGCATATCACTAGTATCATTGTCATTATTAAGTTCTAATGTATTAGTAGTACTTCTACGCGATTGATAGGAACTTAAATCAGATAACCGAGGTATTGGGGGCTGGTTGCTCATAACATTTATTGTAATATCAGTCGCCTCGTCCTCATTTGCAATCCCCTCTTCTTCTAGTTTGTCGGCATCGGCGTCATCTGTTTCTTTGGTATTTTGGTTTGACATTATAATATTTTACTAATACGCTGTTGTTATATGTACTGAACTATACGATATCTTGTACAGCAAACAGAAAGGTCTTGTATTGTTTTGCTTCTTCTTTTACAGTAAGAAGTATATAATATGCAGTCAGGCTGCCGCAATTCCAGTGCTACCAATCGAAAGAGTATTAAAAACAAGTGTATTGGGCATGCTGCCGGTATATGAAAGTCATTATTGATAACAATATATCATTTCCCCCGTAGTGCACAAGATGTATACAAAGCTAAATGGTGGCATCACAGATAGAGTGGTCAATTTGAAAGCACAAGAAGGTGTGATAACTGCGATTTGGATTGTTTGACTTACTTCTTATTCATGACAGATTACAGATTGATTAACATTAGCCTCTGTCTTTCTTAAATTGTAGATATCATTAGCACACATAGCATTCACGAGTGTGAACTACAAATCATCATCGCTTCCCATATCTGTGTAGCCTCTACCTTGGCTATACCTAGCACTACCACCTGATGAACCACCGAAATCTCCACCCATTGTGGCACCCATATCTCCAACCTTGCCTTGTACCTTGACATCATCGGGACTACCTCGATAACTAACATCTCCACCTGCATTCTCAACACCCTGTACAACGCCAAACCCATCTTGATTACCCGAGAACATATCAAGTCCCTGTTCTTGGTATAATTCTGATATTCTTTTACCGTTGTAGGAAGAAGAAGAAGAAGCTGTAGTTGGTTGTTGGGAATACATATCATCGCTGTGGCTAGCACTGCCGTAGTCGGATGTGACGGACGGTGGATCTGGACTTGGGGGGACGTAACTATTGCCACCACCTGAAGAATCTTGAGTTAACCAATCCAATTGAGGTTCCTCCAGCGGTGGTGTAGGGTCATAAGGCTGTTGTTGTGGAGGCGACACATTAACATTCTGAGGCGGCGGCGGAGCCTGGGGAGGTGCTGCCTCTTGTCCACTACTAAATACATTGGTACTACCACCCTGTTGTCCACCAACTTGTCCAAAGCTACTTAATATAGATGAATCACCCTTGATAGATACTCCACCTGCATTCATTGATGATGCTGGTCCAAAGTCACTACTGCCAAAGTTACTAATGGGCGTACTTGGACTGCTACTTGATGAGAAGGTACTCGTTCCTCCACCACCGCTAACACTACTATTCTTCCGTCCACTTGGTCCACCAACCTGTTGTTGAGGTGGTGCAGTATTACTCCTCGGTGATGGCGGATTGGCATTACCATTACGAAATGAGGCACTACTACCACCAATATTCGACTGTTGTGGTGCACTACTTCCTCCTACACTGCCAAAGTCTCCACCGATACTCGATCCTGAATTAAAATCACCATAACTAGTACGTGATTTACCCAATCGTACCCCATCGCCACTTGGTTGTCCTGCCGTATTATCCCGAGCATTACTGCTGCTACGTCGTGAGGGATTACCACTAGATGCATTACCAGGTGTTGGACGTCCCCTTGTTGCCGATGATGGAGTGGAAGTGTAGGAATTGACATCACCAAATCCAATTCCGTGTGCCGAATCACGGAAGGAATTACCAACACCACCCTGTTGTGTTGATGATCGTCGATTGTTGGAACTGAAGGGATTACCTGTCGAGGCATTACCGGGTGTTGGACGTGTTGGTGTTTGTTGTACTGAATTAGTATTTCTCGCTGATGTGGTTGACTTAGTCTGTTGCGGTGGTGGACGAGGAGGAGATGGTGCAGATTGCTGTCCACCACTGGTAAAGGTGCTTGTACTACCCCCTCCACTTACATTGCCCACACTTCCACTTGACCCTGATCCAGCAGCCTTTGGCATGGGTTGTAATGGACGTGTATTATCCCTATATCCAGAACTAATTGATGTTCGTACATTGGAATTATTATTTGATGATGGTGGCTGCTGTCTTCTTGGTGGCGGTGGTGATCGTTTCTTGTTACTAAAAGTATTTGTAACGGACGAAGTAAAGATTGCCTGCTCGGCTGGAGAGGTACGTGACGACTTGGCTGCCCGGGCCTTATTTTGTTGATTGATTAATTCTTCAATGGATGGTCCAGCAGATGTTGGCTGTTGTGATTGCGGTGATGGCTGTTGCGGTGGAGGTTGTTGACCACCTGGAGGACCCGTACTAAAGACATTACCATCACCACCCACAAATCCTGAACTACTTAATATAGATGCATCACCCTTGATTGACACTCCGCCTGTATTGAATGCACCCTGTGGTGGACTGAATGATGACGATGAACCTCCAGGTCCACTATTTCCAAAGTTATTGTTCTGCTGTTGCGGAGGAGGTTGGATCGGAGGCGGTGGTTGGATACGAGGAGAAGATTGTTGAATTGGAGTACTCTGCTGTAAATTATCCAAATTAAATCCCCTCTCTTCTTGCCGTCCTTCTCCCTCTACACTCTGTTGTTGATTCCTACGACTATCACCATCCATAGTACCAGCCACACCCATAACCAATCGTACCTCTCTTAACTTCTTTTCCAATGATGTTCTATCAAAACAATCATCATATGATATAGAATAGGATGTTAGTTCTGATTGTATTTGAGATATTTTAAGTTGTGTTGGGTCTAATAGTGGAGTTTGAGGTTGATTGGATGGTGGTGGTGGAGCTTGAGGTGGCGGTGGTGGCTGCTGTTGTTGTTGAGTAAATTGCTGTCCGCTATTCAATTGTTGTACCATTTGCTCTCGCATGCTTGGACTGTTACTAGTCTGCCTGTTATTCTGCCTACTGTTACCAACACTCTGCTGTCCCATACTACTAGTCCTCCGATTGGCAGGCTGTGCAGCACTCATGGAATTACTAGAACTTAACCAACTATCCTCATTACTACTAAAATCTTCAAATTCATCCTTCTGTTGTATACTACTTTCGCCATCCATTGGGGGTAAGCCATCACCTCGTCCCATCATACTATCAATTAATACATCGCGTGCAATAAAGTCTGACTTGGCTTCTACTATTATCCCACCTTTACCTGGCTGGAGTGGTGCGTGTGCTGCTAAGCTAGTTGTTGTTGAAATACAGGGGTATATATTCGTAGAGGGTAGTAAAGGAGATGGTTGTTTGACGAGTATATGATTTGCAACGGTGCACCTTCCTCCTCTAATTTTGTTGTTGTTGTGAGTTGTCGATAAGGGTACAAAGGCATGAACTGATGATGATGTCATTGCAGTAACAAATAACACTGCCGAAACTGAGATTGATAACATATTAAGACTGTTATAACGGGCGATCGTGTTTACCATACTATATTGTTGTTCTTAGTAGGTACGTATGTATATGTGGTTAATGTTTTAGAGTGTGTATATAATCAAAATGACTTCTACTGGCCAGCGGACTAAGTACACCAATCGATAAAGCGTCAAACACGGATCTAGTAACTATAGTGGATGTATACCAATGGCGATATATTGGATATCAGCGCCTGATGAATTCACTACGAGTATTAAGGTTATGTGAGAGTATTGGCGGCGACGTACAGACGATAAATATTACAGGTGGATGCTATCTAAGAGTAAATGAATCCGTTTATGCCAATATCCTGAGCTCGAAAAGCAAGATGTCGTCAAGATGATAAACACCACTCCTCTACTTCAAACTACTACCGCGTTGGGCTATCAATATACTATAATAATATAGTTCTGTGCTTGCAATATCTATATTGTCATTATCTTGGTCTTTAATATTATTTGTGGGGAGCTTGAGTTCTAAAATTGAGACGAGAGCACTCCATTGGAACCAAACGAGAAGGACATCATAACCACACATATATCCTCACATTATTGACCAAGATAATCCACGGCTGATGCATTATACACACACAACCAATACATACACACATTCATAAATAAGCCTTTAAGCATTCTGTAGGATTAAATCACATCTAATAAAGGTAACAACATAGACGAATCAAGTACTATAAAGATATTAATATCAAACTAATAAACACCATATCGATAATACAACCGATATATCAACCAAATATGACAAACCAAACAGATGTCGTTGTTGACAATATAGAAGAGGGGATTTCGAATGAGGCTGATGCACCTACTACTACCGACGCACCTGCTGAAACTACTGATAATGCAGTTGATAATAATAATACAAAGCAAACATCATCTGCGGAAGACGAGATACCATGGTGGAAACAAAAGCGTGTATTAGTTATTGGTATTACAGTTCTAGTTATTGTGTTGGTAGTTGCAATTGTTCTTGGTGTTACATTGTCTTCTTCCAATAGTAATAATAATAGTAACAGTAGCAGTAACAGCAATAATTATAGCTGTTTCAATGCAGACGATGGTGGTCAATACGGTGTTCTTTACTATGCAATCCGTGATTATGTTAGTCAAGATTGTGCCAGTAATCCCCCCTTATGTGAGATTGGTCAAACGTATGGCTGGCCGATGAACTCGTGGTGTGTTGGAAGTGTTAAAAACATGGCAGGGTTGTTTATTTCTATGGGTACTTTCAACGAGGATATCAATGGGTGGAATACCTCAAGCGTTACTGATATGAGCGGTATGTTCTATTTGGCCCAAGCATTTAATGGAGATGTGTCAAACTTTGATACCTCGAGCGTAACTAACATGGAAGGCATGTTCCAGGATGCAACTGCCTTCAATGGAAATGTGTCAAACTTTGACACCTCAAGTGTTACAACCATGAGGTCAATGTTCAGCTATGCCAAAGCCTTCAATCAAGAAGTATCAAACTTTGATACATCAAGCGTCACTGATATGGTGGCGATGTTCTATGCTGCTACCTCATTCAACATGGATTTATGTTCATGGCAAGATAGCTTTCCATACACAGCCTACATTGGTAACATCTTCACCTACTCAAACTGTACGTATCAAGATACACCTCAGGCTTCTCAGGGAGGACCCTTTTGTGCTTCGGATTGTCAGTCTTCACAAGTGGTAAGTACAGTATCTTCCTCTTTAAATGATGTCAATGATGTCCTTTTCCACTAACTGATTCTGTCTGACTTCATTTTAATCCAGGCAACTACTAGTTCTACTCTTCCAGCAGCAGCAACTACTACACCTCCTACCATGGCTCCACCGACAAGCGTGGGAGGACAGAGCACTCCATCTGCTTCTTCTCCATGTTTCGAACCAGATGATGGTGGTTATTATGGCGTTCTTTACCATGCAGTTCGTGCATATATCGATCAAGACTGTGCCAATAATAAAGAACGTGAGATTGCACAAACCTACGGTTGGCCAATGAATTCGTGGTGTGTTGGAAATGTTAAGAGTATGTCATACTTGTTTGAGTATATGGATACGTTCAACGAAGACATCAATGGGTGGGATACATCAAGCGTTACTAGCATGGGCTACATGTTCAGTGGTGCAAGCTCCTTCAATGGTGATGTGTCAAACTTCAATTTCAATACCTCGAGTGTGACTGATATGGATAGGATGTTTTATGGTGCCACCTCGTTCAACATGGATCTATGTCCATGGCAAGATAACTTTCCATATACCAACGCTGCTGATATCTTCACAAACTCTGGTTGTACATATCAAGATACACCGAATGAAACTCAGAAAGGCCCATTTTGTGCTTCTGATTGTCAATCTTCACAAGTCGTAAGTTGTGTGGTATGTATTCTCCTTTATTTATGTGTAATATCCTTATCCGCTGATACTCTTTTCTTTCTTTTGACTAGCCAACTACTAATACAACACTTCCAACGACCTCAACAACTACATCCTCAACCATCGAGCTGTGCAAAGATACACCAAACTATTTAGACATGTATAATGGCGGATGTGATTTGTATGCACTTCCAGGTAATAAAGCATGGTGTGGAGCGTATGGCAACGATGGAGAAGTTGGAATGACGCCTAATGAGAATTGTTGTGTGTGCAAATAGATAT
>Ga0075437_12688_pt1 | contig 12520 bp, 7 predicted proteins | sample MintriMetagenome_FD_74266 | JGI IMG/M metagenome (GOLD analysis project Ga0075437, IMG submission 74266) | Marine eukaryotic communities from Monterey Bay, USA to study complex ecological interactions - Minidiscus trioculatus and... | ecosystem: Environmental > Aquatic > Marine > Unclassified...
CCACTCTTTGGGGATACATGAAGTCCCGACTTGACGACTTACGACGAGGCGTGTATTTTTACCCTTTGGGCTCAGACAGGATTTACCTGAGTGCACTTATGGCGCCTATACGAAATAATTTAGGGCGAGAAGGAGGATGGAACTACTTCTTTGACTTTGTTGAACAAACAAGTGGTGCAAAGGTTGGCATAGATCCCATCACAGGCAATACTCACTTACGTGTTGACGGAGGAGATTCATCTGTGGGTGGTGAGGAAGGTGAGCGTCAAGTTACTCACAAGATTGATATTGCCATGGAATTAATCCATATCCAGATTGAGTTGTTTCGAGATCATCATATTCGTAAGCAACGATGGGGCTTCGGGCGTGATTGGGCTCTTTTGTTGGATTCGGATCAAGGCACCGAGACTAGTAGTGACGGAGATGCTGCTTCTACTTCCAAGTCTACAAGTATTGCCGACTCTCTCCGACTATCGGGTACAACTGCCATTGGATTAGCGTGTCTCGAAATATCTGAAATGATTACAGGTTCTGGTCTCTCCGAGAAGGTTGCTGCTCATGCCTGCACCATATTCTATCGCTACATCAATCTACCCAACACTCCAAAGAATACTGATGGTAGCATTAAGCTTCGGGATATTCAGTTAGCATCACTCTATATTGCCAACAAGTCTCAAAAGGTTGTAAAGTGGAGACGATTGGATGCAGTACTTGAGCATGCTTACCGTGTCTTTTACCCTGGATCACTATTCAATCCCAAAAGTGAGGAAGCGAAGAACTGGGAGCGACGTGTCATCAAGGCCGAGAAGATCATGCTAGCTGCAATGAATTATGATGTATTTTGGTCAGGCGTGGATTGGGTTATAAATGCCGTGGTGGGCACTAAGGCAATAGCTGAACCACTTGCCGAAAATGCCATGGGAATAGCACTTTCGGGGCATGTGTTGGCCGCTGGTCCATTGCTTTGGCTCAAGTATGGTCCGAAGTATGCCTTTGCAGCAATTTGTGGCCTCCTATCATTTGATATCGAGCCACTCTTCCCCGCATTGAACCTTCAGCCACTTACGGTATCTCACGCGGCCGAACTCATTTACCATTCAAGTCAATCGTTGTCGGGCGTGAAGAAGAGCTCGGCTTTGAAGTCAAAGCATGAAATATTCAGTGATGCCAAGTCATCTAGTATGGGTGCCAACATTCAAAAGATGCAAAATGATTGTGCCATGTATCTGAGTAAGCATCAAGGATCGAAGAGTATTGATGATTCTACCTTTGTATCATCTCCTGAATACAAGGGAATTGGAGAAAATTCCAAGCTCCGTCGAGTCTTCAAGGGAGTGCCGAGTTATCAAGTTGAGAGGCAAGTACTGCCAGTACTTGCAAAGATTTGTTTCGAGTCGAAATGTACCATCCGCTTCTCTGATGGTATAGTAGAAGGTTCTAACGACATTATTTTGGAAGGGAATTGGAAGTCTTTAGCTATTGCTGAAGAGTTGCTCTGTGAGATTGCGTCGTTATCTCCGCCGGTACCATTTCATGAACAACCAATGGCAGCTGCCTATTCATCACTAGCTGATCAAGACAATAAGAAATCGGATAGTGAGGCAATTAAGTCAGTCAAGATCAAGCCGGGATTGCTCGACATGAAACAAATTGATGGTAAGCATGGGTGGTATGGTACACTGGATTCTACTGCCGAGATGTATGATGCTGGATGGAAGACGTGTGTTGCGGGTAATGCACCCCAAGAACACCTCGATACAGCAGGACTGCGATGGTGGGTACCCCATCAATATGGTCCGAGTCTCAGTGGATCACTGTGTGAGATCTTCTCTTCTCCTAAACTGTTCAATGGTGGTTCTATTGACATGAAAGCGTTGGCATTAATGGCGCAATCCTTTGCTGGTGGATACACAAGAATGCAAACATTGTTTCCTGCGCTAAGTTCATTCTTGACAGGCCCCGAAGGTGACGAGGCTCAGGAGAATGATACGACTGTTCCCCTCTCGTTGCAGCGTTGGCCTCCTGAGAAGGTCCAAAACAAGGAACAGAAAACTGCTGGAGAGGATATAATGCAAATGGGATATTCGGCGGCAGCACTTCAGGAGATGCAGTTATTGCATGAACTTCACTTCTTGATTCCATCTCCTCAAGGCCACCCCAACTTCATCTTGCCACTAGCCATTGCCTTGGATACTGATGTTGCTGTAGAAGAGCCGGTGGCTACAACAACAAGCAGTATCACAGCAAAGGCGGCATCAAACGATATTTTGGCAATGCTTGATAGGAATCAAAGAGCTACTAGTAGTGTGAAGAAACAACTAGGGGCTGGATCTCACCTAGTCCTCGAGCCTACACCCATCAATCTTCAAAAGGTTCTTAGTAGATACTCAAGGAAGAACAATGGTGGGACAATCCTTCCATCTGCAGTCTTGGCCAGTTGGTGTCATGACATTTTGTCAGCCATTTCCTTCTGCCACTCAAATCATGTCATATTGCGCAGTCTATTGCCTGATCAGATACATATTGATCATAGTGGTACTGCCAAGCTTAGTGGTCTATCGAAAGTTATGGTACTGCATGGCAAGGATCGTACGAAAGAGTTTGATCCACTGAAGAAGGTCCGGTCAAAGAAGGGTAAAGATCACAATACAGAAGACGTTGAGCCTTTTGCAGCTCCGGAGCTTCTGCTGGGTGGTACTAGACACACCAAGGAAACTGACATGTGGGCATTTGGAGCACTTCTGGCCAATCTCCTTATTGGCAAGCAACTCTTTCCTGGTAAAGATCGAGTATCTAAGATGACTCAAGTGTTCAAGATTGTTGGTGTCCCCGATAGAAAGAATTATGACGACGCGAAGAAGTTTCCCTTTTACTCGAATCAGATGTATGTTATTGGAGATGAGGGGAAGAAGAAAAAGTACAACCGAGGTGTAGAGAAGGCAATGCGGCATCTACTCAAGGCATTTGGTAATGAAGCCGAATCTGACTACGCTGGTTTGATTAGTCTTATCGATGGCTTGCTTCATCTTGATCCCAAGAAGCGCATGACTGCCGAAAAGGCGCTCAGACATCCGTATATGATGAATCATTCTGCTCACCTCGAACGTCGCGAATTTCGTCAAAGTTATGTCAAGGATTGGTTAGACTTGAAGGAGAATGTGTTGACAAAGGGTAAATCACCCAAGTCAACCATCATTGACACTCTAGCCCCCAAGGAGAAGCGTCACATCGAGGAACCTCGGGCTCAGGGAGTAATGGAGACTGTACCTCTTGCAAATGAAATGAACTTTAGTGTAGACAGGGAGTCAAAGAGGAAAGCGTTCTTGATGGATGCATCCTCGGGTGCCGATGGTGATGATTTGTACGGCTTTGACGACCTCCTTGGTGGGCCTCCAAAAAAGTCGAGGTTTGATATGTAATATGTTCTGGACGTTTCGAGTATGATAACAAACACGAAGATGACAGAGTGAACAACAAAGGAAAAGATACAATGGTGTATTATTTCATAATAAAGATTAGCTAAAAGAAACCAAATAATTAAGATGAGAGTTATTGATTATCATTATCACTTATGTGAAATGCAGCTACTGGTGGTGGCGTGGCTCTACATCCCCAGCTCTTTGATTTGTTCATGCTCAAGTTGTTGGACTTTTGAATTATATCATCACCATCTTCAGCTGTATCTGTTGGACTCTTCAATCCATGAACAACACAGAATGTTTTCTTTCTCATCTCTATTGCTGATTCACTTTCTTTTCTACGACGACATAATCTACTCTTCTCCCTAGACCAATATACTTCTCTGCAGACTGGACACCGTACATGTCCAAGTATACACCATGGAAGGATGCAATCATAATGAAACACATGCTGACATCCTTCCTTACTCCATGATACCTTTTGCCCAACTTCAAAGGCGTCTAGACAAATGTTGCATGTCATTTCTTCGGCAATACACTCTCCTTCTTCTGCCAGTACTAGATCATCATCATCTGCCACTACTCCATTGTGCTCGACATCCATTCTTAGTGAATTGCAGTGGACACATACATGGGGTGACCTGGCTCTATACTGTTCTAGGATATCTTCCTCAGGCGCCACTTTATCCTTTGTATTCCTCCAACATGGCGGTATGAGATGGCTAAGGCATGACATATGATCTTCTGTAACCTTTTCTTCTTCCTCAGTGCTGTTATCTACTTTTTCAGATTGACATTGTTCTTCAGATCCATGCGGTAGAACTCTCTTGAAATAGAATGGGGATATGTAAAAGGTTTAGACATGTGATGTGTTCGTGATGTATCAACTTACTAAGATAAAGATCAGAAAGAGATACTCTCACCTTTGTTATGATGCTTCTATCAATATCTCTCTTCGATACCGCTCGATCTTTTTCACAGACATATACTAGTGCTGCAAAGTATATGAGTAGGGCAATCTGTGATAAAGATGGGAGAGATGAGGTGAGTATGATGTTTTGCAATTGCAATGGCAATAAAGTAGTATGGTATGATCTTTATCTTATGAGCACGCGATATGCACTTACCATGAAACCAAGCACGGCCCTCACATAAACCGATGCGTCTGGTTTATCATCTCCATCATTAACATTTGTAGAGTTTCTTGATGGATGTGAGTATGAACCCCAATTTCCATATCGAGAGGAATCGCCATTGCCCCAGAGATCTCTGTCGAAGAGACTTAGATCATCGTCGTAATCATAATATGTATCTACAAAGTATTCATCATTCATATTCATTCAGTGTTTGTATTCTCTTTATTATGCCTGCATCTATGAGACCATACCAATTAGAACTCTACCCATCACATAGATGAAAGAAGTGTGATAAAAGGCAGCACTTGTTTCAGAGTTCTCATATTTTGTGAGACATCAGTAAGTACCAATTATATTCGCTAAAATTTATCGTTGAGGACGAAAGTACTGTGAATAGATATGATAATCAATCACTACTACTAGAGATAGAGGTGATATACTTGTAGGCCTACTGATTTATGAAGGCCCGCCGGCTGAGATCAACTACCTATCGTAACTCGTAACTTGCAAACAACAATTCAAAAAATCTTTGATTTCCGCCACGGAGCCACCATCAAAGGAAGATATCTTAGAGAGTAGTCCGAGAGTACTTCGTCTCGTCATTTATGCATATATTGTCGATAGTGTAGTCTGTAGTGTCTATGCCAATACATAGATCAAATTATATCTACGGTATTATTTTGACTAGAGTTCAATAGGCGGTATCCATTAAAGGATACCCTGCTTTCTCCATGGAATATTTAAATTATTGATCCCCCATCGCCATATCTCACCAAATGTGGCGGCAAAAGAATAGCCTGTCAACGATGTGAAATGTGATATGCCTCCACCAAAGATTAGTAGTCTCTCTTCTTTTCTCGTTTCTTTCCATCCTCATCGCTGAAATGTAGCCTCAACGCGTAGTATTAGCATTAAGTTCGTGCCAATATGCCTCCATTGTCCATTATTAACAACTTGCAATAGCCCATACATTTCTATACAACCCCAACGCCACATCTCATACTATTATCAATTGCTATCAACGATAATACTACTATCAACTAATATACTAATCAACTCTTCGGGTAAGTTATTGTCAAACTATTTTGTATTTTCGGGTATTGTCTTCATATTGTTTATTGACATATGATATGCACATTGTTCTCCTCACCCAACACAACGAAACATTATAATCAACGATGATAATATCATATGATGTCAATGCTCATCTCTAACAACACTGTGTTCTCTTAATTCAATCAACCTACTTCCATCGTCCAACGCCAACATCATCATCAACTATACTCTATACCATACAACAATCACGAACGACAACTATATATACACATTCTCCGCGGCGTCCTACATATCTCCAACCACAACACAACAAACAATCATTGTATCATCATCTACAACAACATCATATGATGCCAATGATTATTATGATCATCATCATTATCATCATCAACAACAACAACAATTACTACCGCGTCGTCAATTAAATACGGTCCCCTCCGCTTCTTCCAACTCTAACTACCCACAACCCAACGCTAAATTATCAACCATTGCAATATGCAAACAAATATGTATATGATAATATGTATTGGGTTGCATCCTAAATCATCACCTGCGTATTACATCCTCACAAGAAAATGAAATTACCCACCGCTACATTTCTTACTCTCTCCACTTCCATCCTGGCTGTTATCACTTCTGCTAGGCCTGCAGTTGGGTATGACATTCATTCTCTTGTGGCCCGAGTCGATGCTCTCACTGCCAAGGTTGATGAACAGTCCAACAAGATTGAAGAACAGTCCACCAAGATTGAAGAACAGTCCACCAAGATTGCACACCTTCTGAACCAGAAGACTGGTCCTCAAGTCCTAGGGAATAAGAAGCTTCGTGGTCTTGCAGTGACTCCAACATCTTGGACGTATGATAAAGACACCATTAATGGATCATTTGAAGACCTTGCAACATATCTTAATGGCATTGCTAATTGTGTCACATATGACGACTCCGCCACTCCAGTCTGTAAAGTAGGAAGTCCAACAGTGGATGTGCTCGTGCCCGGTTCACTTACCGCAGAAGGTGACATCACGTCTAATAATGGAGACATCGTTTCTTCTAATGGTTCAGTGAGTGCATCTAGTTCTGGTTCTGTAAGCGGTGGTTCTATCACCGCAACATCGGGTGACATCACGTCTGCTAATGGAGACATCGTTTCTTCTAATGGTTCAGTAAGTGCATCTAGTTCTGGTTCTGTAAGCGGTGGTACTATCACCGCAACATCGGGTGACATCACGTCTAATAATGGAGACATCGTTTCTTCTAATGGTTCACTTAAGACTGATACTATTAATTCAGTAAGCGGGAATGCTATCTCTGTATCAGGACCTGGTTTAGGTCTCCAGACTTTGACTGCTAACTCAGCCATCGAGACTGATACTATTAATTCAGTAAGCGGGAATGCTATCTCTGTATCAGGACCTGGTTTAGGTCTCCAGACTTTGACTGCTAACTCAGCCATCGAGACTGATACTATTGATCCCATTACTGGCGGCATGACACCCATCAGTTTATCAGGAGCTGGTGGTTTAAACGTTACTGAGGGAGATGTTATTGTTTATTCTGGAAATGTCTACGCAGAAAACAATATCACTGCAGGCGAAGATATTATCTCAATTGCTGGAGACATTATTGCCCAATCTGGTAATGTCACGGCAGCTATGGAGGTTTTCGCCGATATTATTGATCCAGGGTTAGTTGGAAAGTTGACTGTGGAGGGTGATTTAGCTCTTGACCCCCCACCCTAATCTGCGTGTTGTGTTTTTTTTATATATATGTTAGGATGAATTAGAGAAGTCGCTGAATGTCACAGATGTTTAGAAATTTAGAAACAGCGATATGTTTGTTAGTATGAAGTTAACCCTTTCCTGCCTACACAGGAAAAAAGGTACTAGTACTATGTTATGAGAGAAGTATAAGTTTGTTTTTGAATGTTAGTTTAGATTAAAAACGGTTTTAGACACCATTTGCCCTGGCAACACTGTTCAGCATCTACTTTGTTCGTCTCTTCTTACTCGCTACCACTTCCTCCTCCTCCTCTTCTTCTTCACTAACAGACTCTGATTCCGTCTCGTCCTCTCCTGAACTACTACTGCCACTACTGCTACTGCTACTCTTACCATACTCTCTTCCTTCCTTGCAACTTGACCATTATCAACCTCCCCTTCGTCATCTTCGTCGTCCGAATTGACATAATCTTCAACTTCATCCTCAATCTCCAAATCATCGACATTCATACTTCCATTCTCCTCTTCATCAATCTCATCCTCTTCATTAGCAACATTATTCTAACTCTCATCATCACAAACCAACATACAATTCAACCGTTGTTTCAAATAGATACAATCAATCATCTTATGTTTATTTACATCATATGTCCAAAGCTTACGATCTAATCCGATACATGATATTATAGGTAATGTCGGATGGACATATAATTGTTTAATTGATCCACCCGGGCCTACAAGTCTTCCTGATCCAATTTCTTCCTACACCTTGTGTTTCGATGTCTTACGCATATCTAGTAAGTGTACATCACCTATTGTGTCTCCAACGGCTATTGTATTACCATTGTTGTTATTTAGTTGACATATAGATGTTATACGATGTGATAGTAGTTCATCGGGTGTGTATAATACCGGACGACGTGTGGATGTTGTGGCAGAAGAGGAGACTCGGATATCATAGATTTGAATTGTTTGTAGGCACTTCCAGTTGCCAATAGATTACTTGGATTGTCAGTTTGAAATGGTAGGAATTGAATAGACGTTGTCCACATTGGTTGTTGTAATAAAGTTTGTGGATCGGGTGGTAGATTCTTAGCCTATTGATTGGTTATATTATATGTAGATCAAAGGCAACAATTAAAGACAAAACTAGACACATCATGCACACACTGCTCTATCCTCATATCAAACTAGCAGTAGAAGGTCGGCAGATATTGTAGATGATAGATAGAGGAGTTGCGATTTTTTTTACCACAAAAGTTAGAGGTCGGTATCCTTTTAATCGTAAAGATTTACTCTCTTGTATACGATACACGGATCTAAGAGGCGGATGCGAGGATGCGTTATATTGATATTATACAATTCTTTAGACTGTTTTTTTTTAAACGTGTTAGAGGATTAAGTGGTTTGTAGCGCCGGTGGTGGACTGGGTACTTTAAATATAGTTGCTTTATATATAATCTATCTAATCAGCCTCCAATTATAATTATAATCGGTGGAACTGGTATACTTTTAGATATAAAGACTTTCATCTATTCATATTAATAATATATATGGACTTAGTACCTCGAAGAGAAGAGCAACAACAAACAATAATAATATGAATACAGACAATGAAAGAAGATATCACATTGGACAACATAGAGGGCATCGTCATACATCAAGTTCATCAAGAAGTTCATCATCAAACAATAGTAGTAGATTGTATGAACGATATAATGTTAATGTAAACAAAACTTCATCAAGACATCAACAGCAACATAGTAAGAGTAGAGGACGACATACTAGAAGAGATTATAATGATGCAAGTAGTATAGTTAGTGATGATGGTACAATTATAGATAGAGATAGATTAACACAAAGGTTAAAGCTTGTAGCATTAGCCCTTGTACTCTATACAATCTACACAAGATTATCAACAACATCTGAAAAAGTAGAAACTATATCAATACGATCAGACTACATAAACGATCCAATATCAAAAGAGCATCAGGAAGAAGTTACAAGTTTAAAAAGATTTTCAGATCATTTCGCAAAGAAACAATTGCAACAAGATTTATTAGAAAGTATACAAAAACAAGCTGATGAACAACAACAGCAACAGAATAATAAACTTTCATCATCACTTCGAAAGAAGCGCTGGAATCCATGTTTAAATTCAAAGAAATATGAATTAGAACGACATGATCATGAAGCACGACATGGTGACGTGTGTCGTGCAAAAGGTGGTGGATTGGGCATTTACGAATGTCCTGAAGGCTGTCATGAAACAGGACAGGCACCATACTGTGCAAATAGTTATGGTAAGAATAGTAAATCGACTATAGGTGATAAAGGCACGGCATGTCGTGTTAGAAATCCTTCAGCTCCGCCTGAATATCGTTGTGATTCTGGTTCAACATGTATATTAGCAGTGTCTACACCCGGAGGAGAAGATGGTGCTGGTGAATACTATGATGATACATGTGACAATAAATGTTTAGATGGGCGTAAAGGTGAATTGACCGAATGGGTAGTATCAACTGGCCAATGCACTAATGATTGGGATTGTTCATTGGCTGGTACATGCATAGAAGGGAAATGTGAATGTGATCCATGGGCAGAGGGAGTTGATTGTTCCTATCTTCGATTTCAACCAGTAGACAAATCAAAACTGGGATATCTCGACGAGCATCATTCATCATGGGGTGGATCAATTGTGCATAAGAGTAACGGAGAGTATCTCATGTATGTGTCTGAGATCATATGCAAAGAAGATCCCGATACACGAAAACGATGTGGTTTGAACAATTGGGAAACTCATTCAAGAATTGCTCAAGTAATATCATCAAGTATTGAGGGACCTTATGAAAGGTGGGAGGCTGAACCGGTATTGCTGCCGCCAGAACATCACAATCCAAGTGTACATGTCTCGCCCAAGACGGGTGATTGGGTACTCTATACTATTTCTGGATCAACCGGTCCAATAGAAAGAATGGTATCAAAAGATGAAGGCAAAACGTGGGGAAATCCCATGACAGTATCTCCGAGACAAAATCCTGGCCCTTTCCTTAATGACGATGGATCCACATATCTCTTTTATCGTGGTGATGGTATGGATATAGCCCATCCAACCTGTTCAGATGAGGGTATTGCAATGCAACATTGTCCTTCTGATAATGAAGTATGTAATGCTCCGAATGACTTGGTAGTCATTAGCCATACTGGAGAAGATCCATCGGTCTTTAGAGATCATAGAGGATATTATCACATGTTATTCAATGCTTTGCCCTACAAATGTGTTCCTAAGTTACAGCAGGGTGGCCACGCATGGAGTTTAGATGGTATAAATTGGTCAAATCCAAGAATAGGAGCTTTTGATACAACTATTCAATTCACAGACGGGAGTAGTATCACATGTGAGAGAAGAGAACGACCACAGATGGTAATCGGCAAAGATGGCAAGCCACTTGCTTTAGTGAGTGGTGTAACAGGATGTCCAAAAGCACTAGGTCATGCAGATGTTGCGGGTAATTGGAAGTTCTACAGAGGCGGAGATGATTCTTTCACACTGATACAGAAGATGGGTATATGATGCAATCTTTTCATCCCCAGTGTCATCGACGCAACGAGGAAGGATAGCAGGATGTGTAAGATACCTTGTATTTGAGTTGAGTTATCTTTACCTTGAAGTAAGAATATAGTCCATACACAAACTTACTGAGCCTATTAGAGATACTACTGGAGATTGATATACATTACGGCTTGGTATGTACCTTGTTATAGTGAGACTCTTGATGGATTGAGACTGTTTTTTTAGAGGGTATCCTTTCTTTAAAACATGGACTTTCTTATAAACTGTAGGCCTTGGTTTTAATGAGAGATTACAATCAAGGCCTATAGTGTGATAATGCATTTGAAAAGGAAAAAACGTTTTCATTGATTTTGTTAGTGGAGGTTTATTAGCTAATTTATTAGTGTTGATAATAAAGGAATTAAGTTGGCAGTTGGTGCATGAGATCAGCAAGAGGAAAGAGGAGAAGTATATCTACACAGCTAAACATTAAGTACGGCGCCATCATAGTATATTAATCCAAAAAAATTAGTTTTAAGTTCAACATAAATACACATCAAACATCAACACCAAAATTGAAAACAATATGGAAGGTGCACCTAATGAACAACCCCCCTTGGAACCACTACCACCAGTGGTAGTAGCACCACCCGCCGTACCACCACCGGTACAAGAATCAGAAGTATCATCTACTGTTGCTGATGCCGTGGCGAAGGCTTTTTCCGTGGCTGCCTTACCACCTAATAATGAAGTTGGTATGTATTTTATATTTAATACATGTGATTTGTGTTTTAATATTATTGGTTGGGGGTTTAATTGGTATTATAAGTTGTGGTTAATATAGTGGAGACGTGTTATTAATTGGCGTTGATAGTTAGTGGGGTGATTTGGTTTATGACATGCCTAATTTAATAATTAGGCTATGGCGTTGAGTTAGATTGAGGGTATGACAGTTTAGTTTATATGTTGGGATTATTTAATTTAATTGTGAGGTGGTATTTTCTGGTGGAGTGGTGGTGGGGGATTAGAGATATTAGGGTGCCGCTGTTTGTTGGGGTGTTATTTATTGTGTTACCCTCATATTTTCATCATCTCAACCTTACATACCCTCTCCTTAAACTATATCCTTATATTACAGCTGCCACCTGGCCAACAGTTCGTGATAGGGCACCAGAACCAGCGGCACCGGTTGGATTTCGTCGTCCACCCCGTCGTTGGATTAAAGAGGAAGATGATCAGTTATTGGCATTAATTGGTGAACAAATGCAGAATGGTAACACCAAGATTAGTTGGACGGGTGTTGCCGAGCGTATGGAACATCGTACATCCAAACAGTGCCGTGAACGTTATACTAATAATCTTGACCCTAGTGTTGGGAGGAAGGGAAATTGGACTTCTGATGAGGATGTTATGATTAGGGATATGCAGCATAGGATTGGGAATAAGTGGACTAAGATTGCTGCTGGTGAGTTGTATTTTTGTATCATATAATGTGTGTGTATCACTCTCCATATGATAGGGTTCTAACTAATCCCTACCCCTTGCATTACATCCTCACAGCTTTACCTGGCCGTAGTGATAATGACGTCAAAAATCGTTGGCATGCAATGGCAGCTCAACACAAACCAGGTTACAAAC
>Ga0075437_11691_pt1 | contig 12510 bp, 8 predicted proteins | sample MintriMetagenome_FD_74266 | JGI IMG/M metagenome (GOLD analysis project Ga0075437, IMG submission 74266) | Marine eukaryotic communities from Monterey Bay, USA to study complex ecological interactions - Minidiscus trioculatus and... | ecosystem: Environmental > Aquatic > Marine > Unclassified...
ATAGAACAAATGTAGTTCAAAGTATGTTCGGTCGGTATGTCCTCTACCGTCAACTGCACGAACGACTCGGTCTAACCAAAGCTGATAATGGGATAATACGTCGATTCCGTCGTCGACGAACACTGCCACTTGAATACGTTGTGGGATATAAACAACATCCATTAACACTACCATGGATAGAAGGCGAGGAATCACATAGATATCTATGGGCTGATAATGCTGATGCTATATCACGTCTATATGCCGGTACACCAGCTTTAAAAGGAGACTTTACACGAACGGGTAAACGAACAAAGAAGGGTGCAATGGATGATGGAGTTAATAGTCTTACAAGATACTATGTCAACAACTTTATAGATGCCGATCGTCAAGAAGGAATGGATTTATTAGCTGGAAATGTCGAGTTTAGTAGTAGCACGGATGATGAATCTGAGCGTGTGCTTCGTAATCGAGGCTACCAAGCGTCACATGCTCGTCTCAAGATAGAAGATGAAGACGAAGACTCTGGTTCACTAAAGGATATGCAGCCTTGGTGGGTATCATCTCATATCAATGACAAGAAGGAGAAGAAGGACGATATTGAATCCAAAAAGTACGTCCTTGGCAAGAAAGGAGCTGTTATTACTTCGATTGTACTTCTAGTCAAGGCTCCTGTTATCTCAGCGGGTATAGTTGTTGCTGTTATCGCTTCTGAGTTATCCAATTCATTGAAGAAGACAGACAAAGTTGTTAACTCTGCTGAGAAGTAGATGGGATCGGACCTCATCGTAGTCAAAGAACAAGAAGAGTACACAATTACAAGTCCTGACCTTTACTAGGTATCATCTGATAATACTTAGCCAAGCGGCAAAAAATTACACACAAAATGAAACAATACCTACTTACTTAAAAAGAGTAGCACCCCCTATCTCCTCCCACATTTACAATAACAAGCTGACAATAGAATAAGAATAAAGAGTATCCACCTACCTCTCTCCTCCTTACACATTTATATTAACAAGCTGACATTAGAGGATAAGAGTAAGAGGTAAAGACAGCCATGCAAAGAGTTACGGCAGACTATTCCGATAAAGTTACTAGTATATTGGACAATTCAATCGAAGCACTGAAGGATTGTTCAGATGATGAGGATGCTAATCGTCTGTCACTTTCCAATGACTTAGAATTACTCCGGCATATGACTACCCACACATTTCAACTATCTGTTGCCGAAGACGAGAGGTTACGTAGTGACACTAGGAACTATTCGTGTGAAGAGAGTACAAAACATGACGAGCTTGTAAGACTTCAATCAAAACTGAACGATCGGCAGCAAGAAAGAAAGGAACGTAGATTAGAATTGGAAGAAGAGCTCTCGTCATTGAAGAGTATATACAATGACAAGCTATCTAAAATGACGAATGAACAAAAAGAAACGGAGATTAAGTTGAATGCAGAGTTGGAAGCAAAGTCTACTTTGTTTCAATCCGAATACGAGGAGCTATCTAAGAAGAGAGATACTCTGTCGAAACAGCTGGAAGAGGAGAGGAGTCTTCACCTTGAAGAAGAAACTCGGCTACAGACTTCTATATCAACTTTAAAGCAATCTATTCAGCAGCTCACTTCTAAACATGAACTTACTAAAACCACAAAACAGTCAAGTATCAAGTCAATTCAGTCCGACATTGAGCAACAGAATGAGCGAACGACACAACTAGTTGAGCATTTTGAAATGGTAGACGCTAATAAGGCGAAGAAGTTGGAAGAACAAGAGAAGTTGAATCTGGTAAGTGTACCGTAGTTTATATTCTAACTTCCATGCTCGCCCTAAACTAACTCCTCGCTCATTGGATCTGTCTATTGCTATATAGGTGATTGAGTTAGAAAGGAAAGCCGAGGAGATACTTGCCAAGGGAGCTACGGCTTTGCAAAAGTTGTGGAGAGGACTAACAGATCGTAGACTAGTCACTAAAATGAAGAGCAAGAAAGGTAAGAAGAAGGGCAAAGGTAAGAAGACAAAGAAGAAGAAATGATTTACGGAGTAGATGAAATGGAACTAGATAGATACTGGGTTATCGAATGATGCTTATCATATAAGATATAGAACTAGATAGCATATGGATATCGGTCAAAACAGCTTTACTTCTTTAGTCTTTAGTTTGTACAAACACAATACTAACCACCTGTATCAAACGAGACATAAAACCTCTCAACCCTCCTCTTGTACCACAATCAAATACGCTTCTTAATACCATGGCCACTATCGTCACCATATGAACTATCCCCACTCTCTGATATCCTCTCATCGTGTAATGATATTGTACCCCTAGCAGCAAGCTTGGCCGTTGTTATATGTACCGACTGTTTAAGTACATTGAAGTCATCATTCTCCAATTTCTGGAAGATGCGCGTTTCACGGTTTATGAAGATAAAGAGAGACGATAGTAATGACGTTTGTTATATGTGGTTTGTAAAGGCAATCAAATAATGGGGTATGGAGGCCAAATGAAGTAGCCAAATCACTGATATTTCATATTGAACACTTGAATTCATACAATGAAACAATACTAACGCGGACTTTCCAGTAATGTCTCTTCCAAATTCTGCTCCCGAATGACCATTGATAACCGTCGACTTCTCATATCATCATTAACTCCAATAAAGGTTTCGAATGCCTCCTTTCGGGACTTTGGACCAAAGTCTCTAAATCTTGCACCTCGTGAATAGTACCGACCAAGACGTCCGGCTGATCTACTAACATATATGGCAACATACCATCCGATGATAATGTCAATTGAGTAATGTCCCCTTGATGATAATAGTCGAATGATTTGTAGTACGTTGATTACATGACAGATGATACCCAATCGTCTATATCCGTGTGTATACATACTAGAAGTAGTATAGAATGTATAGAGATAGGTTAGATGATAGACAGAACACATGGTATACACATATCAATACCACACCTAACAAACAATATAACTCACTGATTAGCACAACAGACCATAGTAGCGACATGTCCACTAAAGAAACTAACAAACGGCTGCACCTCCTCTAAACTAGGATCGCCACACTCCTTTGTCATACATTGAAAGATATCCGGGACATCATAATAACTCATTAAATACTCCGGACTACTCGGTAAATAAGTAAACCACCCACATATACTACGTAAACACTGTGTTGCCAAATATCTAAATGCCAAATCATAATCACCAACCCATACAGTAACATGTACTAAATAAACTGCCGGTAATAAAACACACCCAATAGTATTTAAGAATGCCAATATATCATTAACATCACGATGTTGTGCTAACCAATTGTGTAGTTTTGACGTAGCAATAAAGCCAGTATCGACTATACCACGAGAGTCGGGTGTGCCACCACGTAAGGAGGCATCACCGGCATTAACTTCTATATAACTAATTGCAAATGATGCTAGTAATGCTAGCAGTAAGAAGGTAAAGTCACGCCAGACTATTGATTTGATTTTATCCTCGTCTGAATTGGATTCTGTAGTTTCATTATTGTAGCCGCGACGAGCCATTATGATATTATGATACAATGTTGTAAGAGGAAACAGATAATGAATCTAACGATCTGTAATTCACAGCTATATCTCGACAGCACCATACATATTGAGACCACGAGTCTAAAGATCCAAACAATATCCAGTCAAAAAAATCTTTGAAATTTTCATTTCTATGCCTCGGGTCACCACCAATTGAAAGATATTAGATAAAGATCTGACTTAACCCTTTCCTTCCTAGTACCCCAGTTGTACCCCAGTGTTGACTTTTTGGCCATATCTACCCACCTAGACGTCCGTTTTGCATAGTTCCGAGCACAATATCCTTCACTATAGCTCTCTGACAGTGCGTGTATTGATTTTCATGGTCGGATTCTTAGTATCGGCGGCGTAGTAGAGCATACTAAAAGCTATTGCAAATTTGAGATTTCAATAGGGTTATTTTAGCACCGGTATCCTAGGATACCATAGTGGGGGAAGATGGAAGCTCAACTTACGACCTCTATATCATGGCCTAATATGGATATAACAGCCTGAAAGTGTAGGATGTACCTCTCATACACCTTTTCTATAGCCGGGTAATATAGGATCATATCATTCTGTATATTGATGCCATAGTGATAAAGGATACCCTATCTATCAAAAAATGTAAGATTTCTAGCTTATTTGACAACATATCACGTGGTTACATATACTCATTTACTCTACATTACGTTTTTTGTGCATATCATATCCCTCCTGCCAACAAGCAGTGCAGATTGGCTCATTACAACTTGCACATCCCATCTTTGATGAGCGGCAACCTTTCAACTTTGCTTCCTTTGACAGTGGCTTACCATCGGCTCCAACATCATTCTTCTGTTTTCTATAACACATTCTACAGTAATCATTCCACTTATATGGTAGTCCGTCTTCCTTTGTGCACACTACCCTCTCCTCAGAGCACTCAACAACTTCTTTCCTATTCTTCTTGGCGGGTTTCCTCTTCACTGTATCCTTATGTGCAATACCATTCGTCAATCCCTTGACACAGAAGAAGCACTGTCCACAATCACATGGCTCGAGGGCACCCAGTCTCATCCAATTCGGGTAGTCTCCAGTATATCCGAGCCGATCTTTGTTCTTCAAGTCATATTCAATACCATACTTGATAAGAGATATGCCTAGATCAATTTGAAAGTCCTCTCTACCATGATTCTTGCTTGAATACTTACTCCAGTCATTTCGTAACCTAGCCTCTACCATCTTCACAACTATCTGATAAACTAGATGATCCACTCTATCCAACATCCAAGTGAATATGCGTAGAAAGTATCTTACAGTTTTGATTGTAGTGGACCAGTCGGCACTATCTCGATCATTCCTATCAACAGCATTGTAATTATCAGCGTACTCCTCCTGAGCTTGCGGTGCTGCAATCTTGATACGGCCACGTCTACCTTTGGTATGTCTTCTTACTGAGTTTCCACGGCTATTACCAACAGCAGTTGTATGGAGGAAGGTAACTTGCTTCTTATCACGCCATGTTGAGCATTGAATATAATATGTCTTCCGACCGTCTGTCATCTTAATCACAGCCTCTCGGAACCAGCCGCGTTCTACTGTGTTCAGTGCACCCTTGGATAACTTGAGGAACGGTACATCCTCGTCTTGGCGAGATTTCTTATCAGTTAAATTCATGGTACCACAAATAGTCCACTTATACTTTGTCCAGAAATGTACAGCCAGTTTCACCGATGTATACCAATTGTCGGTGTACAATACTCGTCCCTTACAAGGTAACAAAGTCAGGGGGTTCGTAGTAAGCTCTGCTGCATTTACCAATCGATCACAAACTGCTACTGCAGTTCCGTCTACGGTGCTTGTTTCAGCACCAGTGTATATCTCAAAAGATAACATCACAGCTGATTCTGCACAACAGCATACAAATACTTTTATACCGTGCTTGATAGGTTTCTTCGGATTATATTGTATCCAACAAACTGCCCTCCCTTTATACTTGATCATACTTTCATCAATAGTAATACGACTGCCGGCTATCCATGCTCCCTGCATTAGCTTCATAATCTTACCCATTATTCCCGATACCTTATATACTGGATCATGTCCAACCATTCCACTACTTGGTCTTTGTACTTTGTTGTCACAGAAGTGAATGTATCGCCGAAGAAACTCGTACGAGTCGCGGGGCATTGTATTGGATACATATGGCAATGATATGCCATGAGGAGCGGTCCTCCACATCTTCCTACTTCGCTTACTTTCTCCAAAGTGTGCACCTTGTATCATGAGTATACCTATGAATGAACAAATGTAGCCGGGTGTGATGTCATATCTCTTCTTCACCTTCGATGCCCTGTATGTAGCTCCATCAGCATCGGGCAAGCAGTCTTTCCATACCTTCTTCTCTTTTGGCTTACCATCGGCATCCAACTGCTCAGTTTCTACAACACTGTCCTGATAGGCATACTTCCTCGTCATATCTGCAATCTCTTCCATGTACTCCATAGGAAAGATTTCAAGAAACAGCTCAGCTAATGACTTTGCGGCACGTGCTTTATCTTTAATCCCTGAAGATGGACCGCACATACCGCCTCCTGAAGACCCTGTATAGCTGTCTTCTTGTCTTGGTTGCCATTGGAAGTCTTCTCCATCCTTCTTCAACTCCTTCCATGGCTGGTGTACATTCCTATACGGCTCCATCTTCTTCCTCATTTCAGCTTGCTCACGTTTGCCAAATAGTTCTTCTATGGTTCGTATTGAGTTGGTTTTGTCAATGAACTCTTGGAACTTCTCATGTATGATGATATCAGTTTGTGCCTTGGCATCCACCATACTATCATGTGCACCATTGAGGTTCCTATCTTCATTGATATATGACCATACACATCCCAACTCATTAGATTCTAAACGACTCTTAGACTTGTGCAGAGGACATGACGTATAATAATTAATCACCTTGAGAGGATCTAGGAAGAACTTGATCTGGGGAGGCATGGTATAAGGAGCATTGGGTGCTTGAGTTAGCTTCCATAACCATTTAAGATCGCAGGTTTCACCATTGTATGCTGTGAGGATAACAACCTCTCCATCTTTTACAATTGAGTTTGTATAATCGACAAACTCCTTCCACACAGTAGCCATATCTTTACCGCTCACTATCTTCTCATGGTTTCGATGCAGACCATGTGGCTGACATGCAGCCTCATTCCATATAGCCTCGGATTCAGGCTTGATGTACTCATTGAATTGTTGTGCCTCTCGGGTGGCAGTGAAGTCAGGATTATCGGCATAAGGTAATTTGATACGGAATGCCTCCACTGATAGTTGTAGTAATCCACAGAATTCACCGCCGTGCTCGATATCTAACGAGAAGATTGCTACCTTTTCTTGTTGTAGGTAGTGATAGGCAATAGATTTGAGGCGGGGGATGGGTAGTTGATCGATAGGAAGCTCTTCATCGTCATTATTGGCAGTAGAGTTGGATTCGTGTGCAGCATTTTCATTTTCTTCATTTGGAGGGCCTATGTTGGTGGTATCATTAGCGGCCTCAGGCGACTCTACACCCGTGGGTCTATCGTCAGAATGTCCATAAATATCATCATCTTCGTCTTCATCAACTGATATAGTGGATAGTTCATCATCTCCGACGTCTCTTATATCATCTTCATCGTCGGATAAATTTGCATCCGACATATCATCATTATTTGGTGCTTCAGCCAAGTCACCGAGGTGGCGATCGCCCTCGTCCATCTTCGACGCTGCGCTACTACACAGTTATTGTCTATGTTATGATCGATATTGTCCTATGATTTGATGCGTTGAAAGTGTTTAGTTTACGAGCAATGGTCGCCGACGTCATCGAGCAAGCGTTGAGTTGTGCTCTTTTTTTGCAAATCGCCGAAAAAAAAAGTTAGGTAGCTAGGAAGGAAAAGGTTAAATAACAATGTTCTAACTGTTGTTTTGTATACCTTTGATATACTTCATGTTTGAATTAACTAACTATGTATCGTACTCAGTCGCCATATGATATTATGATCATCACTCTGGTCGGTATCCTAGAACTGCAAGAAAACAAACAATCTACGTACGATATACAAACCAAACTTGTACCTACTGAAGAGTACAAGGGGAGCACCCGGCCAGTATGTTTTTTAAAGTTGGTTGTAGGTTCTAACCTATTAGAAATATAGACTTAAAGTATGGTAAATTGCGGTTATTCTGAATACATAGGAGGATAGTAAAAGTAGGTGTGCATGCGGTCAGCAGTGGTTTCTGTTGTTAATAAGTAGGAAAGTTTGAGTGATTGTGGAGCTCAGAACTATGGATACCTCGTGTTAGGGGGTTCCCTGGGCTCATGATTAGAGCAGTGCGTACATGGGCTACAAAACCCACTACACTGGTCTCAGACTAACAACTATCCCATGAGGGTCAGCAATAGAAAAAGTTGGGCCATGAGCTATAATACCAATGCAGTAGATGGAGAAATTCTCCTTGGGTATGCTAAGTAATGTTAAACCAAATCTAAGATGTTCTTTCTTTTACTTTTTTGGGAGTTGAACAGTAGAACAGCCGCAACTAAAAAAGACAAAACAAATCATAAGCGTGCAATGCCGGCCGGCATTGCACGCAGCTTGTATCATGTAGAATATTTATGCCTAATTACTCTATTAGATCTTACTACAATCCTGATTCTGAGGGTTTACTGCCGGTGCCCATACATGGGCGGCAAAGCCATTTGCTACATGTATTTGGGTGTCTATCATTTTTCATATCCAATCTCGGGCCCCAAAGATCTATGCTAACATAACAAGATCCGTTAGTACAATAACATATCTCATGAACTCGGCCAAAAGGCTGACCGTTCGGTCCTATCCTCTTCTTAGCATATTCAGTCATTGGATAGAAAGACTTAGCGCGGTGGTGTATTCGTATAGATTTCTGATGACTTAGGTCATTGATATTATTATCTCGTGATGTACATGCCGATACATGTTTTGTCAATGATTGGTATGTCTGGCATAATTGTTTGCAAAACTGGCACTGATAATAATAGAGATAGGCGGCATCAGTCCGACCTACTTCTGGCATATCCCAAAACTTAACATACTTCCCGTGTACTTGAATTTGGTTTGAACACTGTCTGAACACCGGCTTGATGAGGCGTTTGGTCTTTTCGTTCCTTGGGAGAATAACGTTCTCAACATCATCATATTTGTCAATGAAGCGTTCATAATAATCTTGTCTTTCCAACAAGTATGCTTTCAATAGAGATAGCGGTGCATCTAGTTGCTTTATACACATCCTCATGTGTAGAAGAGGATAGTCAGTGAAAAGTTCTTGGCAAAACATACACTGATGTGTGTATCTTCCAATTACCCAAGGTCTTCTAGAGGGAACACCAAAGCCAAATGCTAATACACTAGCCTTCAATGAGTAGTCACTACGTTTTGGCAACAACTTTCTCCGCCAATCAGCTTCATCATCTATATCCTTTTGTTTAGACTTTTCTAGCTTTTTCCGTAAGTACCTTTCATTCTTTTGTTGTAAATATAATGGGTGCATCTTGGCCATTGTATTCTTCTCCTCGAGTGTTAGTGGGGTACAACCATGCCTCTCTCTCCACGATAGCCTATTGTAGATCTGGAACCCTTCGAGAGTTGATATCTGGTCTTGACACGGTAATGTCCATGCACTCATCAAAGAGCACAGTAACTGCTCCTCGATATCAGCAGTGTTACCCCGACGGAAAGCATACCATTTTGATCTTGGTACTGTCCAGGGATCAATAAAAACATTGATAGTAGGGCCAAAGTCATCGGGTGTTGTAGGCCCTCTTGGCCAAAAGAGTGTTGGGGGATGTCGAAATGGTTTGACACCATATCGAGGAACCAAGTAATAGTTTGATTGCTTTTCATAGTGTTTTTGTAGTTTTGTAAGCCTTGAGTACCACCCCTTGGGTACATCAGTATTGGCATTGATACGGATTTCTAGCCGCCTGATTGACATACATATATCACTATTGATAAAGATACGCTGATCGTGTCTCACCAACTCCTCAAATCTTTCATACCCATCAAGTTTATAAAGAGGTAGCCGTGGTAGATAAACCAAATCACATGCATATTCTTCTTCTACTCTGCATATATAATGCTGTTTGTGATGTTGTAACGACCATATAGTCCTTTTCTTTTTGTTCTCATTGTTGATGCCTAAAAATTGTCCTCCTCCGAGCAAATCTTTATTTGACACAGCACGAGACCTCCAGTTTTCTGTCAGAATAGATTCATATCCATTTGTGTAGAAGATTGTATCTTCTGCTTGCAGACAGTACGGTCCAAGCTCAAACATATGTCCGCGATGTGCCATGATTGATGTTGGGTGTCATCGACACGATGGGGTTGATTGTGATTGCAAAGATAGTACCCTACCAAAGGTCTAACCTAAGTTAAGTGTAACAAAGCTGTATCTCTTAGTCAATCTTTCGTTAAGAACCCAATAAAATAGTGAAAAATCCTGGAATTTGGTTGAGGTTTGTTCATACCGTTTAGAAAGCGATCAAACAGAAATGTGTAACGATATACTATGTGTCACTAACATATCATTAAGCTTTAATGTAACACATGCAGGTGTCAATTTCCACCAAATGGTTGATTCTTGTGTGACTGCAAGATAGGTGTCCGCATTTTACCTCATACCCTGTTTGGTGTAGTAACATGGTTTCCCGATTTTTGTGCGCTCGGGGGGCCCTTCCCCCTCGCTAAATGGTTTGTGTCGCCTCAACTCCGTAGGGGTGCAGGCAAATTCAACTAGTATTAGGTACACGGGGTGCAGGAGCATCTATATTGTCGTAAACTTTAGTATTCAGTATATTACATTATTTTAAGGCGGAGTCATATAGTTATACTTCGTGAAAACAGAAGAAAAGTTGTTATAAAGTCAAAAACAAGGGTGCACCTAAACTACAAAAAAACAATCATCCAGTTTTCACACACGGGATTGTACAAGGGATACAAGAGAGTCTTACTAGTGGATATCTATATATAATATAGGTAAATCAGTATATATACAAGGCCGGAGTTTCTTGTGTACCACTAAGAAGATCTCCAATAATTTAAGTACACTAGGTGTAGCAATAATGAATACTCAAATGTACGATGCACAAGCTGCTACTATCAATGTTGAGGACATTGCAACCGGCGAAAACAATAGATTTATTCTCAGTAATATTAGAAGTAACCGTAAGGGTGTTATGAAATTAGGAGAAGCTAACGAACAATTATGGATCCGTGATGAAGTAGAAGATCACACCGATTATCGTCCTGAGGGCGCTCATGATATGGGATGGTTAGGATATTTCGTTGGCAAGCATAAACATTTAGATGAGATGCATATACGAGATTTTGAGCTAGTATCGGGTACAATTTTTAGTGATGTCATTATGCCATTTTTGAATGGTCTAAACAGCAACAGATCAATTACTACTTTAGATTTTTGTGGTATGGATCTTTTAAACGGAAGAGTATTCTCCACACTGGATACGTTCTTTGAGAATAATAACAAGCTGAAGAGTATCAATTTTTCTTCATGTAATTTTGGTTATAACGATTGCCGTCAACTAGCTTTAGCACTTGGTAGTACAACGAGCAAATCACTGTCACTGGAAACTGTGATACTACAATATAATAATATCTCTGATCAGGAGTTGGTGGATATCATTACAGCATTGAGTATGCATCCCCAATTACAGACACTTCAATTGGAAGGAAATCAGGTTAGCAGAATTGGATGCATAGCCTTGTCAACTCTATACAAAACAGTACTACTCAATTGCAAACACTCAATCTCTCAAGGGCTGAAATCAACGATCAAGGGATAGATATTTTGATCCCTGCTTTGAAGATGAGCGATCACTTGCAAAGTCTAAAGCTTGAGAATAACTCGATTGCATCAAAAAGATTGCAAAAACTTGCACTCCTATTGGAACCTCCCAGCTCAAACTTGAAAAGTCTTTACATTGCAGAGAACAATATTGATGACGAAGTAGTGACCACTTTTACTGGTGCACTTGTTAACAATCGCACGTTGAAATCATTGGGCATACGGAACTATCACAATACATCTAATCTATCAATTACTGATGAAGGGTGGGAGGCATTCTCGAAATTACTTTGTGACACATCATGTGTCAACTCGACCTATCTATCAAATCATACCCTTGAATATTTGGGGCCAACGCCAAGGTCAGATGTAAATCCACTAAAACCATTACTTACACAGAACACAAGAAAGAATAAGAAAGAAGTTGCAATTATTAAGACTCTCAAACACCACAAAGAGTTTGATATGATGCCCTTCTTTGAATGGGAATTCAAGGCGTTACCTCTAGTGATCACTTGGTTTGAGAGAGCTTCTATGTTGATTCAAATGGCATCGTATGGGTTGGGGTTAGGTGATTTTGAGCCAAATATCGGACCACGGAAGCTTTCATCAATCTACCAATTCGTCAGGGGCATGCCAGTGTTATATGTAGAGACTTGTCTCAAGAAAGAATTGGACGATATCAAAGCCGAGTTATCACTATCACAAATGGAAGGAGAACCTAGTGAGCAGAAGCAACAGCTTGAACGTCGAAAGATGAGTATTCTGGAAAGACTTGGGTCACAGCGTAGTAGTATTAGCTGAGATGTATGTGAACATCAACTGGCTGATGCATGTTATATGTCATGTTTATCTATGTTGTACAAAGCATATAAGAAGTAAGTCTAAAAGAACACGTATCTACTATTATTCATACATCTAGTCAAGTCGTATTGCTGAGGATGTAACTCTCATTCATTCCACTTCAACGGCAGAAACGTCATCAACCCAATATTCAACACCCCCTCCAGGCCCCTCAACATATAGCATAGCACTAGCAATCTCTCCCGGAACGTCAATCGTAGCATATCCCTCAAAGTATGTCCAAGTACTATTATTAATAATCCCATGTTCAT
>Ga0075437_14709_pt1 | contig 12504 bp, 9 predicted proteins | sample MintriMetagenome_FD_74266 | JGI IMG/M metagenome (GOLD analysis project Ga0075437, IMG submission 74266) | Marine eukaryotic communities from Monterey Bay, USA to study complex ecological interactions - Minidiscus trioculatus and... | ecosystem: Environmental > Aquatic > Marine > Unclassified...
TATGTTTATCATTTGTTGTGTAGTAGTTTTTTGAAACAGAGAAGACGCGACACCAATTCTGTGCACATCTGCATATCTTAATATTAATATTTTTGTTCTCATAATATATACATATTATTTGTTATAGCGGAATTTATGTAAACATATACTATTTATCATGTTAAAAGTTATCGGGCTGCAAAGTAGCAATAATTTAGTGTATCAATCGGCATATCTAACGAATGAATTAGAAGAAATTATAAACTTACTACAAGCACGTACACGTTTATTGGGCAGAGATGTAGTTGCGAATGAAGCTGTCCGTGAGGCCATCAAGAAAGGGGAAACAAAAGCAGATACCAAAGAAGAGAGTGAAGATAGTAAGATGGCATCACAAAAGGAAGTGGAGGGAGACTGTCCAATCTGTTTTGATCCTTTGGGTGCAAATCTTAATTTGCTGACTTATTGCAAAGCGGCATGTGGATCAAACTTTCACAAGGGTTGTATTCAAATGTGGACAAGTCAACCGAAACAACGTGTTGATCCTTCTTGTCCCGCCTGCCGTCAGCCGTGGGTGGATACTGAAACAGGAGGAAAGAGAAAGCCGGCACCAAAAAGCCCAAGAGATGAAGGTTACACGAATCTTGGTAGTTTACAAGGACAAAGTCCCGTTAGAGATACATCAACATATCATTCTTCCCCATATTATGGATACAAACGTCGAAGATATTGATTATGTTTTGTGAAGTAGGAGATAGATGAGCGGTGAGAGGGGTACGGTGGGTAGAAAGCGGGATATATTTGTCATTTTAAGATTACTTCCGCTGGCTTCACCGACAACTTAGGTATGTGTTATTTATAAATTAGGAGTCTATTTGCTCGCATCAACTAACAACTAACTGAAGTTCATAGGTGAATCTTAAATTGGCGATGAACCAGTATTTAGAGCTCATAACCTGGTTCAAGAGTTTATCCCTTTTGCCGGTATTGCCGTGACATTGAAAACATTAATTGGGAGTCCTATGGTGTAATTGGGAGAGATAAATAAAAGATGAAAGATTTTGCATTGAATAATCTTTAAAGGCATCTATTCTCAACACACACTAACACCAACGCATACTATCATGGGTCTCAAGGATATCAAGGATTTCACCGTTGATGAGGTAGGATTGTGGTTAACTGCACAAGGGATTGACTCAAGTAAAGCCATTGAAGAAGGAGTTGATGGCGATCTCCTCCTCTCCCTTACTGCTGAAGACTTCAAGTCCGATCTAGGATTGAGTGGATTGCAATCGAAGAAGATTATGAAGAACATTGAGTTCTCAAAGGTAAGAGATGTGTTGTTTATGATCATATCGTTGTATGCTCATGTTCATAATCATATCGATTCATATTCATATCATGTGTTCATATCTTTTGTACTCATATCTTATTTTCATATCTTGAATATCACACACACATCATATAAAAGTGTCTTACTCAACCAGGTGGTGAAGATATTGCAAACTTTTCAGCCGAGGAGGTGGGTATGTGGATGGCATCTGGAGGATTAGATCCATCTGTCATCGTAGCAGAAGGTGTCGATGGGAAGTTACTTTTGGATCTTAGTGCAGAAGATATGAAGTCTGATTTAGGATTGAGTGGTTTACAGGCAAAGAAGGTTATCAAGAATATTGAGTATTCCCAAAGTCTCAATGGCGCAGCTGCTGATGAAGAACCTGCTATTGTCGAAGAAGAAATTATTGCAGAAGAAGAGATTATCGAAGAACGTGCAGTTGAAAAAGAGATTGTTGAACCCGAAGCTGTAGAGGAAGAAGAGGTTATCGAAGAACCTGGTAAGTCCAAGCTTGTGTTGTTTTGTCATGTGAATTCAGTTCAATGTGGAGAGTGATCATTTGCCTTCATTGCATCCGGACAAGAGCATTTTGGTACCTTGCAAATAGTCACCTCATAAACATTACCAGTTGAACCTAATACATTTAATTTGATTGATGGGCCGCCATATTCTTCATGTATTGTTTGAGGGGATACGTCCACCATATAAAGACGCTGGTGTACCGCGCGATTAATTCGTTCCCTAATCTTAACTGTAATATAAAAGAATAAATAGTATGGTATAAGATCATTTGCAGTATGATATGTCAACATATCCTACATCACATCATAATCATATATTACATTAATCACATCATCAAAAATGACCCATGATACACAATAAACACAAACACTGATGAAGAACTCACTAGTAGAAGACGATCTGAAACGCTTGAGGCGCTTCTCCTTCGGAGTTTTGGCCATGGCGTAGAGGGTTTGAGAGGAAGCGTAGTGGAATTATGCCTGCTCTCTCTTTTCAAAGAGGTGTGTGTGTGTGACTGGTGTTTAAGTAGAAGATACCTACCTATTATGTGCTTAAAAGTGAATTAGCGACCAAACGGATAAGTTTGGGATTTGGTGTAGGTACTAACTACTGACACACATTGCAACTTGTGGTCTCTTTGATAAATGCTGAGGTATATCAATATAGTAGTGGCATTATTAAATTGGTGAACAATCCTGTTGGCCATAACATCGGTATCGGCGGCGGTTCAATTATTACGATCAAAAACTTGATATCTGCGAAAGTGTTTTGGTGCACCGACATTACATAACAAACAAGTAGAACTGAAGTTGGTGGTTATATCTTAAAGATTCGTGATTTATATAAGAAGTGTATACCTCTTGTTGAAAGTCCTGATAACAGTGACGTCTCTTGGTACAACAAATAAAAAATATGTCATCAACAGATAGTACCGCCAGTTCAACAAGTACCACAGTGGAACAATTAAATTCAATTAGTAGAAGATCAAAAGCACTTACACCAGATGAGGAATTAGCACGAAAAGTAGTACCCAAGTTAGCATCCCGCAGTTACCATTTACCCGGATATAATCTTAGACAAGATTACTTGCAATACATGTTTAATAATCATCCACTCTTTGGTATATGTTTTCATCACAAGTTACATCCATTAAAGATCAGACAAAGATTAATTATATTATTAGGTTCATTTGCATTTGGAGTTGCAATAACAAATGCAATATACTTGTGGTTCTTTTATAATCCAAATGCATCACATGATGAACAGGTGTTTGCTATTAACTTATCAACTGGTAGTGATGAACAATCTAAATCACAAGATTATTATCTAACTTCTGGATTATTAGTGTTGGTAACTATTGGTAGTGGTTCTCATGCTGTATTTGATAGATTTGTATGGAGTATAACTGCATGCTCTTGTTGTCAACCTGGTGGAAGATTCGAAAGTTCTAGTATTGGAGCATGTGTAACAAAACTTGGCTTTTATGTTACAATATTGATTACCACTATAATTGTTGCCATGGCTACCTGTATTGTATTAACACGGGCATCAATAGATGATGAAGAAAGCTCCACACCCTTCATTGGGATTTGGAACTCTACATCAAATAGCACGATAAAGGAGGATGTGGCTCAAATATTAGATTTCAATGACTTCACTTTGAATGATTACAGCTTCCTTAAAGGATATGCTGTTGAATTTGCAGTCTCACTATTTATATATTATCCACTGATGGAGACTGGTGAGTAATCTCTAGAAGATAATTGTGGTAAAGTTTATCTTATTTCTCAAACATGCTCACATCTTTTGTTCGTTGCATGATGACAACACTAGTCTTCTTTAGTGGAATCTTGGGTTGCTTTCAACCTATACCTTTCATTGGAGGCCGGCCAGGATCGATGAAGGCAGAAGCTAAACGACAGTCAAATGCTGGTGACATAGAGATCCAACAGTTGACATAGCTAAAATTTGTACAATAAGTTAGATATAATTTGTAGAAGATATTATAGACATATGAACATCTAAGATTACACTATCTCAACTCTGGTTACACCCTCCCTCTTTGGGAGGCTCAAGGGGCTCATCTTTTTGTTCTTCATTGGCATCCTCTTGTTTATCTTGTGGATCGTCAGTATGTGTTTCTTCTGCTGCCTCAAAAAACTCATCCTCGTCATCTTCTCCTTCTGTGGCAGCTGAAGTTGCCGCTTGTTTATTCAACATGGCCATCAAAGCTTCTCTTGGATCTGTTTCAGGCTCTTCCGATTTCGAATCTTGTGTAGCATCATCTTCTTTAAGCTCACCCTTTTCTTCTTCATCTTGTTGGCTATCTGGCTCATCTGCATCCTGAGAAACTCGCTTATTCAACATTGCCATAAGAGCTTGCCTAGGGTTTGGCTGCTCAGGTTCAGTAATTTCCTCTTTTTGATCTTGAGAGACAGCCTCTTCCTTTTTATCCGACTCATCTGCTGATGGACTACTTTCCTTATTATCTTGTTCTTCTTTTACTATTGTTGGTACAAGAATGTTCGAAGCCTCCGATGCTGTATCACTGACAAGATATATAATGACCTTATCATGCATACCCTGCATTAAAACTTGAGAATCATAGGCCACGATGTTTCGTTTCTTTGCTGACCATAACGTTGCTGCAATTCCTTCGTAGAATTGTTCCGCTTGTTCGTCGACAAACAAGTCTCCAAATGTACAAAATGGTTGTTCGGGATCACCGATGCGCCAAATATCATTAACAAGCTGGTTAAGTTCATTTTGCAGCCTTTCTTCAACCTCTGTAACTCTACTGTCTGATCCGTCTGTCGACAAAATAACCTTTTGAGACACAGCTGTAGCCTTTGGTTTATCTTCTGTAGAAGTTTTGGGGGGAGGTGCCCGTTTACTAAGCATAGACATTAAATCACGTGGATTGGGAGCAGCTGTCTCTTCCTCTTTCTTTGGTTCGTCAGCTACAGCGGATGGTGTCGCTCGTTTGTTGAGCATTGACATCAAAGCTTGTCGGGGATTAGGCTCGGCTTCGTCTTCTAGTACTTTCTTGTTATTGGTATTTGACTCTTTTATTCCTTCGGTCTTTGACTCTGTTAGATTTGCAGAGGCTTTATCTGTAATTGCTGCCATAAGAGCTTGTCGAGGATTGGGTTTAGGTGCTTCAACTTCAGTCTTCTTCTCTGATGATACTCCATCCTCTCGGAGTTTCCTCTTCTCCTCAATTCTCTTCTTTCTTGCCTTTGCCTCCTCCTTTCTAACAAGTTCTTTATGAGTCTGATCAAACATGGACACAAATGTATTGATTGTACAGAAGAATGCTTCTGGTGTCATCGAGGTGTCCTCACCAAAGAATTCTAATAAGACAGCGAAGTTTGTCTTGCCTTTGCCAAACTCATTGGAAAGTGATTTGATCTTTGCCGAAGCACTGAGAGAGAATTTACCCATGGGTGTGGCAAGTAATTGATCCACATTCGACCCTTCAAAGTTATTAGCCCGTCGTAACTCGTACTCTTCGGGGGTGTCCTCTGATGGGGCTGGTAAATCTTCTGGCAAGTGTTTCAATACAACATTCTTCAATGAATCAATACCCTTCTCCATGTTTTTCAATTCCGAAGCAAGCATATCCATGGCTACATATTCGGCTGCTTTCACTGGCGCAAAATCTTCCGATAGTTTCAGTACATCTTCATCATTCTTTTGCACAATAGACACAAGATAATGAAGAACACTTGTTTGTCTATCAAATGCCTTGGCCTCTGCGAGCTTTAGAAGTGAGTCAAGAGTAATGGCTGATACTGCCTCGTTATTACCTCCAGTGTTCATGGCATTACCAAGTTTCAATGCATAAAGAAGCAACTTCTTGAATCTTTCCGAGTTCTTCACGGCATCACACGCTTGAAGTAGCACCTTGGTACCGTCACGAATACTATCAGTATGGCTCTCAAACTCAGCACGAAAAATCATTGATTCAAACTTCTCCTTGGCATCGGACACGTCAAGCATTACAGCCATGTATTGCTCGCATTCACCAAGCTTGGATATAGACTCTTCAATTTCGGATTGTGGGGCATCAGGAGGTGGTAAGTAGCTGCGAAGTGCTAATGATTCATCCTTCGTGGGAAGTAGTTGCATCATTCCTCGAAGCTCATTGCCCTCTGCCTTGATGTACTCCATATTATCGACTTGCCTGGCCAGAACCTTGTAATCAACTTTGAACTTTGACAATAGGATACTACCATTCATACGACGTCTACCATCAATGAGCTGTACCTTTTGCTTTGATGAAGTCTTCTTAGTTTCTTCTTTCTTCGGTGTGGCAGGCTTTTTGCCAACCTCGGATGTGAACAATGAAGCAAACTCTTCATTGTCGAAATCCAAACCAACAAGTTGAAGTGATTCATCTTTCGCCTGATTCCAAAATGAGTTCTCGGATAGCTTGGACTCGTCAATCTTATTCCAGTGGAGACGTTTCCTCGCAACCTTTGGTCCTTTGGGTTTGGCTGGCTGTTTCTTGGCTTCTTTTTGTTTTGATGATTGTTGGCTTGAGAGAGACTTCTCAGGATCTAATGTAATGATGCTTGTATCCTTTCCGTCCTTCTGCATAGCATTTTGCACTGCACCCATTGGAAGTCCCATCTTGAGCATCTGTAACGAGTAGAATGCAGTATTGGTTAGAACAGTGTAGTATGAGATGGTAAAACATATTACACTTTGAACACTTACCTTGAAATACTTGCTATAATCAGGATCGTCTTTAAGAGGAGGTCCCGTATCCTGTCCTTTAAGCTGACTTGATAGTGACTTGTCAGGGTCTAAGGTCATGATAGTCGGATCCTTGCCATCCTTTGTCATTGAATTTTGTACAGCACCAAGTGGAAGACCCATTTTGAGCATCTACAAGACATTCCAAGTTAGTTGTGAGTGATGAAGTTCATGAATTAGAAAACATTACTAAAAGAACTCACCTTGAAGTATTTGCTAAATTGTGGATCCTCTCGTAACGGAGGATCAGAATCCTCTTTAACATCATCCTTTCCTTTAACCTGACTTGCATAAGACTTCTCAGGATCCATATCAATAATACTAGTATCTTTCCCTTCCTTCTTCAGAGCATTCTGAACGGCGCCAGCCGGTATACCCATCTGCAGTAGTTCAAGGTAGTAAAAGAGGTAAGTGCATGATGTGTATTAGAATGAATGACAAGAAGATGATATAACTTACCTTGAGCATCTTGAAGAACTTTGTATACTCGGGATCGTCCTTAAGAGCAGGTCCTTCGGCAGAATCTGCTTTTTTCTCCTCCTTGACTTCATCCTCCTTCTTAACTTGGCTAGCATATGATTTCTCAGGATCCATATCAACAATGTTGGGGTCTTTACCTTCCTTTTGTAACGCCTGCCGCACTGCACCTGATGGTATGCCCATCTAGAATAAAGAACAAGAGTTAGTATGTGATATATAATACGGAATGATAAGAAACAGAGATCGTGATAAACGTACCTTGAGCATCTTGAAGAACTTGACATATTCGGGATCATCCTTTAGCAACGACTCGGAATCATTCTTTTCTACCTCATCCTTCTTCTCTTCGTCCTTCTTGATTTGACTTGCATAGGATTTCTCAGGATCCATATCAACCACTGATGTATCCTTTCCATCTCGTTCCAAAGCTTGCATCACAGTCTCTCGTGGCATGCCAACCTTTAACATCTTGAAGTATTTGCTATAATTTGGATCAGTTCTAAGAGGAGGTGCAGTCTGACCCTCAGGTTGTATCTCCGCATATCGTTTGGCAAAGAGTGCTTCAAGAGCCTTGGTTTTGTTTGGCTTGTCATTCTCCTTCAACTTTGCTGCTCGCTTTGAAAATAGATCCTTGAGGGCTGCATTCTTATCGGATACAACAGGCTCGTCCAACTTCTTTCGTTGTGCTTCGAATGGGGTACTTGGATCAAGGTCAAGTATAGATGCATCTTTCCCATCCCGTTCTAGGGCTTGTAAAACAGCTGAACGTGGTAACCCAAGTTTCAGCATCTTGAAGTACCTTTCATACTCTGGATCTTCAGCCAGTGCCTTTGGCTGTGCTTCTAATTCTGCCTTGACAAGCTCACGTCGAGCCTCTAGATCCACTTTGTTTGGTTCGATGAATGATTGCTCGTCTGACTTATCCATCTTTTCAAGTACTTGGGTAAGAAGCTTCGGAAGACTTTCAATATCCGATTGCTCAGTATCTGATGCCACTTGTTCTTCGGTGCTTGGTTGATCAACTTTCTTAGCCAACAGATTGGATAGCCTGTTGATATCAGCTTGGCTCTTCTCTACTATTTGCTCCTGTTCACTGGATATACTATCCTGGCGTGCTTTGTTCGCCTCCTTTTGTTTACCAAAGTTGTCTATAAGCTCGGCCAATTTATTCTCCACCTCTTCCGTAGTAGTAAAACGAGGCAGATTCGTCGTATCAAATGCCGCGGCTGCTCCATCATCATCTCGATCATTAATTTGTGCCTCCATTTTATCCAAAAAGGCTGAGATTCGATTGAGATCAATACTAGGCTTTTCTTCTGGGGGTTCTTTGGCAAAGTTTGCGGTAATACTTGATGCCTCACTCTTATTTTCATCATTCTCATCAACCTGTGTGACTGGCAATTCACTTTCTTGTGTCTCGCCTCCGCTCTCATCAGATTGCTCTTTGCCTTCTTCGCCTTTATCAACAACTGATACTGACGGGGTGAGAGTTTCGGAATATGTTGAACCAAGTGTATCACTCTCCTCGTCCTTTCCTCCGACCATTTCATCAACATGATCTTCACCTATTTGACTGGCAAGAGACTTGTTTGGATCAAGGTCTAATATGGCTGGATCTCTATCATCGACTTCTATTACTCGTTCCACCCATGATCTTGGGACACGAGATCGTATCATTTGAAAGTATTTTGAGAAACGAGGATCATCTTTGAGTGGAAGGTCAGTCTCTTTGGTTTTATCGTCACTGCTGCCAGCTTGTTCAGTAGAAGCAGTCACTGTTGATGATTTAGGAGCAGTACTATTTCTAGTTGAAGACTTCGTTGCTGTAGACGGCTTTGTAAATCCACCTCGTCGACGAATCTCATCAGTAGTCTGCCGTCTTCTACCAACCTCGGATTTCTTCTTGGATGATGCACTAAGACGTTTCAACCGATCCATCCGCTCATTGGATGCAGCAATTGCCGCAGAAGTTAAATCAGAGCCCGATGACGGCGGTGATGTGTTGGGAGTCGTTCTTGCTTCTTCATCACTTGGTACAGTTCTCAATAATGATTCACCCGCTGCCTTGGCCGACATTGCTGCCAACTCTGCCTTGACAGATGCAAATGTATCCGAGGGTATATTGCCAACAGTGTTATCATCTGTGGAAGACTTAATACACTCTTCAACAGATGTCTCCGAATCTGTCCTCTGTTTCTTTACATTAACATTATCCCAATTGACATTACCAAGTTCATCCACGGCACCATTAGGTACTTGCATCCCTAACGGTTCATCGGGATTTAAATCTAATACTCGTGCATCTTTACCATCTACTTCCAATACACGACGGACCCATGATAATGGAACTTTGGCCTTGAGCATTTTAAAGTATTTACTATAGTTTGGATCTTCACATAGGGGTAATTGTTGTCGATCATCTCTTTCATTAACTGTATTTGATGATGATGGCGCTAAATCTTCGGCTCTTCTACCCCTGCTACTATTACTATCTCTACTGTTCGTTCTTCTATGAATATCTTGTCTATCAGAAGACTTTGTAGATGATGGTGCAGCATTATGACTTTCTTTCAACTTTGCAAGTATCTCTTGTGAATTCGTTACTCCATCACGTTCCATTGATCGTAAGACTGCCACATCGGGTATACCCAATCGTACCATATTTGAATATCGTGATAATTGTTGTGATGTTGGTTGTTCTCCCCAAGCGGATGAGTCAATCATTGGCGCCGATTCTCCTCTCTTGCTGCTGCTGCTGCTTCTATGTGATGTCGATGATGATGCACCTTGAAAATGAAGAGGCCGATTACTTTCTCTATTACTCGTTGATGCAGTTGATGATCCATAACTACTACCATCCTCCATCTCTTCATCTTCCTCTTCTATATCATCTAATTCAATTTCATTCTCATCTATAAATGAATCCATAAAGTTTGCATTCTTCATGATTATATCATCATCTTCTACAATAACCTGCTGTTGCTGCTGAATTGGTACCACACGTCTACTACTCTTCTCTTCCCCAACTATAGTATTGTAACTCTCATCATTCATCAACCGTTGTTTCTCTTCAGTGAATGAACTTTCATAATTCATAAATTCAATAGCCTCTTTTTTTATACGTTCGGATAATTCATTCATACGTGCATGATGTTCACCCATTCGTTTTCTAGACATTTTATTTGTCTTTTCTTTTGCTTGAGTAGTACCAGTTGTGGAGGAAGAATACATTGGACTATTCGATGATGATAACTCATCTTGTATTATATTCACAAATCGATCTTTCTCTTCCTCATCAAATGGTGATGTATTGTATTCTTCTCTAATTGTTTCTCTATCATTTCCCATTCTGTTACTTTGCTGTCGTACTGATGATGATACAGAAATTGGTACATCATAACTAGAAGAAGGCGGGTGTCTCATTGATGTACTGGTATGATACCGTTCTCTTGCCAACTCTGTCTTCTTTCCACTGCTGCCCTTTCGATGATGTTTGGGTGACTTCTTATCCTTTGATCGACGAGTATGTATCTCACCATAACGCATTTCATCACTTGGATGTCTATTATGTACTCCTCTTGAACTTGAACTTTCAACTCTTCTTTGATATATTGGAGATGTTTGTGGACTGCTATTTAAACTACCATCTGAATCTCTTCTATTATGCTTTCGTGGACTATCATACTCTCTACTACTTCTGCTACCCCTACTTCCCACACTGCCAGCATCACCACTACTAAATGTTGTATTACGTTCCAACTCAGCCTTGGCAGCCTCCATTGCCACAATACGATTATGTAATACTGCACGACGTTCGATGGCGCGTTGTAATAAATCTGCCTCTTCAAAGTTTGGCATATTACCTGGTGAGATTGATCCTGGTGATAAATTCGTTGAATTGGTATTATATCCCGATGTGGAGTATGTTGTAGAGTTGTAGTTGGCAGAAGGTGAGGCAACTGTTATATCATTTGCAATATTATATCCACCTCCTCCTTTATTATTACTTTTTGTTGTAGATGAATAATGGGTTGTATGTAAATCTTCTTCATCATCGTCAGTAGGCATAAATGGTGGTGGATGTGAAGAATAATCTACCGAATTTGATTTAGTGTGCCTACTTCTTCTCTGATTATTTTGTTGTTGTTGTTGTTGATGATCATCTGAATATGTTCTACGAATATTAGAAACTTCACCCCCAGCAACTATTCCTGACTCACTATCGAAACTTGTATCAACAGCACCGCCCTCTAACGAATGTTCATAACTAGCATTCAATTGTTGTTGTTGCATATCAGCATCAAAATGTCTTCTGTTATACTCAATCCTTTGTTGTTCATTGTAACTTCTAGTGTGGCTGCTTTGTTCTATACCATTTATATCATACCCTCTATTACTAGCGCTGCTACCGCTGTAGCCATAGTTTGGAGCACTACCTATACCAGAATTATACTCCTCATGATGATATTGATCATAGTAATCATCATCTGAATGTTGTTCGGCGACTGGTGATAAATTGAGTGACGAGTTGGATAGTTGATGAGTAATATTGCGTTTGGAAGATTTTTTAGACTTCTTTTTTGATGCTGCTTTGGATGATGACATGTTTGTTGGTTTGGTATACTATATTAGTATAAAGAGTTAAAATGGTATTGCAATTATTTGAGAACCAATGCGAGAAATTCGAAGCTTTGGTATTTTATATATTTGGTACTGAAACTCTCCACTCCGGCGGCTTCACTTCGTACCCCCTGTTAACCAATTGCAAATATAATATTAAACAATATTAAATGCTACCGATACTTGCATTTGAGGCAACAGCCAGTAGTTGCATCGTCATAATTTCTCCTTCTATCTCTCGCTCAAAAATGAAAAATTGCTAGTGGTATCCTTTTGTGGTATCCTAGTCAGTCAATTAGGAGGGAAGGGGATGAGATGATAGATTGATATGCAACAGAGGTCCCGAACCTCGTGAATGACATAGTGTGTTCTACTAAACAACTCATTACACTATTATTTATTTAAATAGGCTAGACATAGGTATCTTTTTTGCACAAACACTCCGCAACTGTAGTTCCTTTCAATGCTCCTCCCGTCTTGCTTTGTACTCATGCTATTTCAATAACCGGTATACCCACGGCAGCAAATAGACCTTCACTTTCTGCAATCTTAGGTGCACCTCTTTTAATGGCAGCTTTGTATAGAAACAGATTGTCAATCAAATGGGCAAATGCCATTGATAGTGCCATCGCCTAAGAAGTGTTAGGGACGAGAAGAAGTGAATCGGGACGGGAAGTGAGTAAAGGAGAGAGGTGCGAATGAGTCAAGTGTGTATCCAGTTTCATGTACAACTAGATACAAAAGAGAACCGTTTACTTACCAACAAGTGTCCATAAAGACAAATATATGATACGAACACAGATAGA
>Ga0075437_12424_pt1 | contig 12497 bp, 12 predicted proteins | sample MintriMetagenome_FD_74266 | JGI IMG/M metagenome (GOLD analysis project Ga0075437, IMG submission 74266) | Marine eukaryotic communities from Monterey Bay, USA to study complex ecological interactions - Minidiscus trioculatus and... | ecosystem: Environmental > Aquatic > Marine > Unclassified...
CTCTTTCATCTTCATACATTTACATTGTGAAACGCGCATCTTCCAGTACCAGCGTGATTTGGGATTATATGTCAAAGAAAATGAGAATTTAAATCTCATCGGTAATGTGCGGTGGGTGGGATATAGTCTTGGGATGATTGTATTTATACTATCCTTAGGATTTGGGGTGTGGGTAACAGTGAATCGAAAACATAAAGTGGTTCGAGTCAGTCAACCAATCTTTCTCCTTCTTATCTGCCTAGGAGTAATGGTGTTATCAAGTGCCATCTATCCCTTAGGTGTTGATGATTCTATTGCAACTCAAGAGGGCGCGAATGCTGCATGTTTATCAATCGTAAGTTGCTTGTAGTTAGACTTCCACCTGCTCATGTTCTTGCCAACTCACTCTCATACTAATCCGTTGAATAGCCATGGCTGGTGTCGTGCGGATTCAGTCTCGTCTTTGCTGCACTATTCTCCAAACTATGGAGGATTAATCGTGTCTTCAAGGCAGCGGCACGCATGAAAAGGGTAGTAGTAACGGAGAAAGATGTCCTAATACCATTTGCTGTGCTCATGACACTGAATTTCATCATCTTACTGAGCTGGACGTTAGTTGATCCACCGGTCTTTGAGCGCGTGTACATCGATGAATTGACTTCATATGGTAGGTGTAATTCGGAGGGTTCAGAATGGAAGGGCTTCATATCGGCGTTGGCCATACTAAACTTTACAGCGCTTATAATTGCAAATGTGGAGGCCTACAAGGCACGAAGCATTAATGATGAGCTATCAGAGTCAAAGTACATTGGATTGGCCACCTTGTCAATGTTGCAGATCTTCATCGTAGGAGTACCTCTTCTTGTGATTGTCTATCAGGATCCGTCGGCGTACTTCTTCATGTGGACAGGTATCATCTTCATTATTTCGACTTCAATCCTTTTTCTCATCTTCATTCCGAAGATTCTTACTTGGAAGACACCTGCACCTAAGAAAAGCTGGTCAACTTACGGTAGTGCCTCTGGTGGTGGTGCCGGTGTTTCGCTTGAGGCCTCAGGTATTATAAGTGAGGCTGAGAAACAGGATAAAGCAACAGATAAACAAGTGTCCTTGGACAAGCACGACGATTCTGAGACTCCGAAGGATAAACATGTGTCACTCTTAAACAAGCAAAGTGACCGGGATAGTCTAGATTACCTTAAAAACCTTGTCCTGGAAGAATATAACGTTGATATAACGTCTGTCATATCAAAGCTTCTAGATGAGGAAGTAGATGAAAGAAGATGATATAACTTATGTTAGGGCAACATGTAAGAAGAGGAGTGAAAGATACCTCCCGATACCCCAAAAAAGATCAGAGAGAAGAAGTCCCACTCAACGAGACTTCATATATTCACACATAAAATAATACTAACGCGGTCTTTCCTGCTCCAACAAGCTTACTTCTGTCTCAGGCTTTGTATCTTCATCCTTGACTATTTTGTTGAAGCGTTGGGTGATCTGATCTGCAATCTGAAGCCTGAGTTGTTTCTTCTTTCCATCAGTTTTAGGGAGAGTATTGGTACGAGCCATCTCGAGATATACCTGAATCTCTTCTCCGAGTGCTGATACAATATCATCACTCCCAGCAAAACGGATATCAACAGCACAATTAGGATTTGATGCAGTGCCAATCACAGCCTGTTCATAGCTCTCAACAGAATCTTTTTCATAATTTGCATCAACCCAATAACTAATGTTGAAGTGTGAAGCTCGGAATGGATCAACTCCAGTTCCATCAGCTCGTGATGCATTGGCATCTTGAACTAGGTTGGTAATCGATACTTCAGGAGAACAAAGGTGGACGAAGAAGTCTACCACACGATCCTTCCTTTCTTGATCGATATTATTGTTGACGGCGGCACTCCAACCACCACCCGCAAGATATGGAGCATGATTCACCCATCCGATATCTTCATGGTACTGCCCTCCTAGCCCCCCCACAATTCTCTTCAGTACACGGCTCAATAGCCATTGTATTCCTATTAAAGACCCTATTTGCCCCGGGCAATCGGGCCACATCTGACAAAAAATGATCACAATTGGGACGTGAGTGAAAAGAAGTTATTCAAAGAGAGTCCAGAGGCTTATTACACAGGAACAATAAACAACTTACTCATAAGCCCAGCAATCTGGCTGGGTGGGTCTGAAGAATAACTTTGGCTAAATGAGTCTCCCCAATTAATAGTCATTGCACATTCTCCACCATTCATCGCCACAACATTGATACTACCAGGTTCACCCCCAGCCTCAGCGCCAAACTCATTAGGATGGCCATTATAGACTTGCAATTCAAGCTGCCGCATCGTTTCTGCGATAGCCTCCCCCATCAAAGGAGACAGGTTAGTAGGATCAAAGAGAAACCCCTGGGCCTTGCCTTTCGTCTGAGTATAGCTTGATAAAATATCCATTGCCCAATATGCTCCAGCACCTTCACCAGCCTTCCGTCCTAGACATGAGCCATATATTGTCTTTCCCTTAAACTCCTTTCTGTTTACAGCTTTTCCGACCTCTGCAAACTCATCCCATGTTCGTGGCACAGTTTGATTAAAATGTTCAAGGATATCTCTCCGGTAGAACATATAGTTTGCATCTCCATCAATGGGAAACATATAGATCCGATTATCATACATGGCAACCTTTATGATAGGACGAAATTAAAAAGAAAAACATTAGGATACACATGATATGAACATACAAACATTTGATAATGCATATAATATACCATAAATGTAATATCAGCTAACATACGCACATTTTCACGCCATCCAAGGAAGATGTCATTCCAATCCAATTCACGTCTTGTCCTAACAATATCCGTCAAATCAACAAATCCATCATACTGCACAGCTGTCCCAACTAACCTACTGGGTAATACAAATCCATCATACAGTGGTAACTTATTTTGCAACTGGTTACGTAGTTCCTGTCCCCGGAGTGATTTATCATTAATGTAATCAAATTCAATTGTTATACCAGTGTCATCATAATATTTCTTTCCAGTCTTTTCGAGACCCATGAAGGCAAAGTCAGACTTTGTTTTTAGGTTTAATATTCGGATAACATGTCCTGCTGTTGTTGTTGATGTTGTTGATGTTGATTCATTAGCAGGTAATTCACAGCTATTGCAATCACATGATACTGTCGAGTTTGAGTTGCTGGTGTTAGTAAGATTGCCCTCTTGTGTGGCAAGAGAGTAGGAGAGCGTGCAAATACAAATAGCAGCGGTCAAAAGGCTGTGCGAGATCATAGTGCCTATGGTATATTCCGATTATTCATCAGCAATAAACATATAGCTGAATATAGCTGATCCGATCTGCAACTATAGATGTATATTATCGACTACTAATCGTCACCCGAATACAAGTAACAAAACTTTGCCTATAATAATCAATCTTGATATGCTCCTTGCTAATTATTATGTTCTTTTGTTGCTATATATTACGATCGATTGCAAACTACTCCAATTTGATAGTTCAAAACAGAGGGGCTTACACCTTACACCACAAACACTCAAATGAGCTCTGAGTTTTTGGTTTTCTCAAATGAAAAAATCGTAACAAGGACCTCATACCACAATCGGCCACCGGCAAAATAAGAGGCAGCTAATAGATAATGGGAGATAACTATGCATACGGCGAGACCGAATACGGACTATGTCCGTCATGGGCATTAAGTTTAGGATATTTAGGTGTAGCCGCCGGCGCTGTATTAAGTAATTGGGGATCGGCTGTAAGTTTTTATATTGCAATTTTTGGTGCAGACGTTGGATAAAGAAGTAGGCTGTTTGTTTAGTGTGGAAGTGTTGGCGTATGTTATTAGTGATATATTATTGATTAGTTGATGTATATTGCAGTGGTGGAGGATCGATTTCGGGATTATGTTTTATGTGCATATCATGTGCACTTTTAAAAGTCATTTGCTCACATAATTTTGGTTTCGTTGTTTCTGCTTATCACTAAAAACAATATTATATACAATAAATAATACACACCAATACTAACAATATCAAACAACAACAATAATAATAATAATTAAACGCTCAGTGGGGAACATGGAAGGCAGGTGTCTCGCTACTAAACACAGGCATTCGTCATCCATCGTCAGTAATGAAAAATGTAATCCCAATTGTTATGGCAGGTGTTATCGGTATATATGGATTAATTATTGCAGTTATCCTAGCGGGTAACATTCCACCACCAGCGGTAGGTTCCGGAGAGAATGTATATTCAATTTATACAGGTATGGCGCACTTATGTGCTGGATTATGTTGTGGATTGAGTGGATTAGCGGCCGGTGGGTGTATTGGTATTATTGGTGATTATGGAGTTCGAAGTGTTGGTTACCGAACTAGTAATATTAGTGTTGTATTTTCTACAGATAAAGGTGGTGGAGGATTTGATGGTGATGACGAGGGTGCTGGTGGTGGAGGAGATGAGAATAAGCTATTTGTTGGTATGTTAATCATGTTGATTTTCTCAGAGGCATTGGCATTATAGTGAGTATATATTATTGTGTTGTGTCATATTCGTTATATTTTGAATTCAGAATATAATACTAACCTGTTTGCCATGCCTTTATGAATTTGCAGTGGTCTTATTGTTGCCTTAATTGTGAGCCAACACGTCTTCCCATGTGGGGAATAAAGAGCTAAGCACAGCCAAAAGCATATTATGGGATGAAAGTAACTGTTGTTCGGAACTTAGAGAAAAGAACACCTGTAAATAAGTAAATATAGAGGAGTAACTATATGTTAGGATGCCGTAACTAAGAGTCTTAACTAGCTAACTGGGACTTCCATGCCCTTGCATCCATTCATCAATATACTCATTTATTATGTAAGATATGCCTAGATGAACAATCAATCTCCCCATGTGTACTTGCCTTGCCTGGGGATGGCGGCAGAAAAGTCGAGAGCCAAAAGGCCAGCCAAAGAGCAGCGGGAAAATTGACATTCCACGTGTTGTTCAAAAGTAATACTCTCATAATTTCATAATTGATCGACGGGGCGAATGATGAAGAAATCTAGTCCCTGCAGAGCTGTCTGGCTCGTATCTACTGTTGCAATACTATTCATAATATCGCTATCAATATCAATCTATTACCTAAAGTCCAGAGATATACAATTGTATTATGATAATGCATCGAATTCCACTCTAAATTCTACAAATTCTGAGCAAGAATGTACTTGTGTTGATGATACTCAATCCATTGCAGCTACGCTAGGTTTAACTGGAAGCATATCGGATTGTTGCTGTACATTTGAAACACTTGAAGATACCAACCTACATCATGTTTATCCACTTCTAAAGGTAAGTGGATGTATTGATATTATTGTTGTGTTGCCGTACAGCCGTACAAATAATACTATACTAATATCATCACTTGATATTCATTCAGCAATCTTGCCACCAGTCAATCAAATCGAACTTCTTGATACCATTGCTGAACGCACAGGGATTACAGACTTCTCTCTACCTGAAATGTTTCGGAGTATTGAAGTGCAAGATATCAATGGGGGGAAGTCAATCACTGTTGGTATCCCAGACAACTCCATGTTAGGAAAAGGGTGTATTTGGAACAGCTCGGCCATCACACCTAGAAAATTCAAGCCTACTACTGTCAATGTATCAAATTTTAGAATTAACATTCGTTTTCCAAACCAAGAACTGAAGAAGAAATGTGAGACCAAGTTACAGAAATTCAGGGCGGATAAGTTTAAAGAGATCAAGGCATTATCACCTGAACTTGCAGCAAATAAAGATCATTGGCACAACTTATTCATTGATTACCTTTTCACCTTTCCGGATGTTATTGAATACCTCAAGAATAATCCATACACCCCGGTCGAATGGTGGACTCTGTTTAACAGGAATCTTGCTAAGGCAGCAGGAACAACTTGTGAGACTACGGGGGAAGCTGTTACCTTGTCTCAGTCCCCTTTGTGGTCCGAACTGCAGTGAAAGTGTCGTGTACAAGTACCATACAAAGAACGAGACAACATATTTGATGCCTACTGTTTGTTGCAAGACGATGATGAATATCCGAAAAGACGAATATGGAAATGATGTGTTTGACTTCTCACCGTTTGACATCCACGGGGAGAGTTGTAATGGAGAGAATGGCGAGTTGCTCTTCGTTGACAAGACAACGAAGAGCAACTCAGGCCTGACAATGACTCCTAATGCACTGGCCAGGCTATACTCTTTTCTAAGATGCACTCCTCTTGGAGATGTGCCATTCGAAAGAAGCAACAATTGCTGGATGCTGCCAACTATCCTTCTAGTAAGGACCGACAACGTGTTACCGCTAAGCTGCGCAGCCAACGTAAGGCCGCAGAACGATTCGAAGCTGAGCTGGAGCGGCACAAGAAGGAAGCCGATGAGGCCGGTGATGATTCTATGAGCGAGGAGAATCAAGCTCGATATTGGAAAGCTTTACAAGATGCAGTTCTATCCTTTTACAAGAGGCATGGGCGTTGGCCTTGGGTACAGGTCTTTGATTCGATATGGGAGGATGACTGGTTCAAGTACGACGAACAATGGGCGTGGTTAGTTAACAAAAATAGGAAGGGATCAATTGTCCGGAAGGAGAACGGGAATAACTTCACCAAGTCGGAGCTGGGCAAGGTCGAAGATGTTGGTAAAGGATGGATTCTTCTTGGTGTTGAGGTGCCCAAATCGTGTATTGTTCTTCTAAATACTGGCTTTGACTCTCGTAATCTCGAGACAAACTTGATCTTGAAGTGTAAGAAGGAATGGCCTGATAGGACTTGCAATCAGAAGGAACGTGCAGGCAATCAGGATATCCAAGCCAAGAAGCTAGCTGATAGGAAAGGTACCCCTTTGAAAAGTTCAGACAAAGTATGGAGAGCTATTCACGAAGACAATTGCTTTCAACAGAATGATGATCATGATAATACAAATGACGACACATCAACACCGGGATACTGTACACTCGAAAAAGAACAACGAGTATACAACAAAATCATATCAGGCTTGCATAGCTCCATAAGTCTACACATTGCACACTCATACTGTTTAGAGATGGACAAAGATCGGATTGCAGAGTGCAAAACATGGGGAAAGAATAGTTCTCTAGCATACGATCGGGTATTGAACCACAAGGATAGATTAGAAAATCTTCATGTGGTATTTGCGATCATGTTGCGAGCAGTACAGAAAGCAGGCTCGGCAATCACATCAGCAGTTCCAATAAACGATCCATTCTTTGCAGAGAGTTTATCAGAGTGGACACATAATTTACAACCTGAGATTACAAAACTGGTAGAATCATGCCCGATAATGTTTGATGAGTCAAGTCTCTTTTCAGAAGTTGCAAGTGGAGACATAGAAGCAAAACGGTTAGAATTGAAGCGCAGGTTCAAACATCTGTTAGATATTATGCAGTGTGTAGGATGTGATCGTTGCAAATTGTGGGGTACATTGCAGACATTAGGAATCGGCACAGCATTACGAATCATCCTTGATGAAGAACGGGAAACACAATCGACAAACAAACTGTCGAGACAAGAATCAGTAGCTCTCGTTCATACTCTGGAAAGATTTTCATCTGCTCTAGTTTATACTCATGATCTTGCAGCCAAATAATGAATTATCAGATGCATTGTTATTGATATTGGTACCAGCTAGCATATACATTCATACCTTCTTGGATACAATCTTTTGTCCATTGACATAAGTCAAGTAAAACGACCAGAACACACTCAACACATTCATATATAACACTCTGAACTCAAGGGGGATGAAACCAAAGTTGATAATGTTTGCAGCTGGCCAAAACTTCCAAGCCCCGAGCACAGTTTTGACCAATCTAGTACTGAGTTTGTCCGTTATACCCTCTATTCCTGATCCTTCCATTATCGACCGCAGTGTAAAGTAGCCGGAGACAGTAATCGGTGAGAATATAATTGAATCTAATAATATCTGTACTACTAATCCGATAATTGGATCTTTAATTGATAATGTCAACTTTTCAAAAAGTATCTTATACCAATAGTGCGTTACAGGCCCGGACCAGATTAAGCCTGTCACAGCTGCTTGTATTAATCTTTCTTTGTCTATTGATGTTGATGTATCATCTTCTTCTTTTGCTGTTATGATTAACTTTTGACATAATACATCAGAGAATGCATTTGTTGCACAAGATGTTAATGATTTCGTCAATAGAGGTTTCTCTATTAGTAGTTTGGAGTATGTTCCCCAACCATATGATGTTGCCTCAACTGAAAGAAAGAGGAGAAGTGTGAAGAGAGTTGTGATACGGTATGTTCTCTTGCGTGTAAAGCCGACAGGATTGTGCATGATTATCTTTGGTTCTAATGCTAATATCAGGACTAATTGTTGTAGTGAGAGAGAGTAGGATATTTGGAGCGTTGACGACGGAAGGATTCGATTGCCCACCAACTAGTTGATTAAATATTTTGTTGGATAATATCGTGTGATGGGTGATGATGGGGGAGTAGGATAGTATATGGCAACTCCTCGAGCTATGTCAAGAACCTAATAAGGATACCACCTCCAATTTCTGTCATTTTTTTCTCTCTTCTCCTTCTACTCCTACTCCTACCTTTTGTATGTTATATTTACTATTTATATATCGGTGCCTACTACTGTACGTTGGTCTAGCGAGGGAGCGGCGGTGATATATTGACACATACTTACGGTATTGATAAATGAAATCATTCATCACAAAAATACATCATTGCACATAATCAAGTAACTTCATTTTCAACGATACGAGCAGTAGTATCATGAGTAGTAACAAAGTTATATCTATTACAAATGCAGGATATCAAGCGGTTAATGGAATATACTATCCTAAGTCTGCATCGATAATACCAGCTGGCTTTAAGAGAACGTGTCTAGAGATGAATTGGGATACACAGCAAATGTGGAATCAACTTTCTGACTCAAGCCGGCCATGGTTTGAGGCATCGAATGATAGTTATATATATTGGAATAAGGGTGATGGAAAGTATTGGATAGATGGTCCGTCTGGAGCTGGAATATATATAGTAAAAGATAGTGGTGAGCTGCCGCCGAAAAGAGGATGGATATCGTTAGATAGTTCATACGAACCATTACCAACAGTAGAAGTATTGGAAAAGGACAAATTATAGAACATGATATTGAATGCATACCCGTCATTGATGGATTTGTGCACTTCGTTACATAAGAAATTTGACAAACGAGTTTAGAGGAAGGGGAGAGAAGCAAAAGAGGGGAGAGAGGGGAGAGCGAGAGGATATCTTCTTGAGTACTATCCTAACCATTAAGAACAGTTCTTCTTCTACTAATACGTCAAATGTCCTAATACAGCAATGTGAAATAACACCATAAGATAAGTACTTTGGAAGTGCTTAGCTTACCGCCTTTGTCATTTTTTTTGGTATCCTTCATTTTCTCCATCCTCTTCACCTCTTGATGATATCATTGTTCCTTTATCCATCAGCAGCATTAAGAACAATACAGACATCATCACTATTGCTCAATAATCTACAATGGAGGAGAAGAATGTGCATAGTCAAGAGTTATCGGCGCTGACGATGGCCATGAAAGAGTTGTTAAATCAAAGTCAAATACAAACTGCATCTATCACAAAAGTACAGGATGACATGCGATGTATGAAAGATGACATGCGTATTCAGACTGTAAATATGGAAATTATGAAAGACGACATGCATTCACAAACAGTGGAGCAAGAGAATATGCAAGAAAATATGTGCTATCAAGCAAGGGCTATTTCCAACATGCAGCAAGAGATTCAATATCTTCGAAAGAAATGTTCTGTGATGGAAAGCTCATTGCAACGAGTTGATACTAGACAACAATATCATCAAGTAATGCTGAAGAACAATAAGTGGGAGCAAAGTCCAGATAGTGATGATTTAGATCTTTATTGGGCATCAATTCAAGATAATCATAGTCATATAACAGATGCTAAGCGATTGCTTCAGAATATAAAAGGCCAAACTAGTATGATGAGGCATGGCGAAGGAAATGGAGATGTATACTTGATGGCTCGTACTCATCTTCCATATCATAGTGTATTTAAAAACTATTGGTCTGACTTTACCAGTGCTTTGAAAGATCACCAGTACATGATAAATTTGTTACATGGAGAAGGGGCGACAACCTCTTTGAAAGTCCATAATGCGGAGCTATCTAACGATGTGATACGGATGATGGTGGCCAGGAATCTCAATGAAACTCACTTTAAAAGATTGGAATTACGCAACAACAACCTCAGAGCAGAAGGGATTGAATTTGCAATTAAGTATATCGAAAGCAACACCATATTGGAATCTTTCTCTTTGAAGCAGAACTCAATCAAGAGTAGATTGCACGCGTCTCGTCTGTGTAGAGTAGTAGGCAGTCATCCATCTTTATCAAGTGTTTCTCTTGACTGGACTGTGGAAGAAGAGGTAGATGGATACGGCATGCTGTGTGGACTTATGAAAGCAGGGTGGAACAATCTGAAAAGGATTAGCTTCTGCGAAAATGATGTAACAACAAATGGAAACACATTCTTTTCTTATTTGATAGCAACAAACCCAATCCTAGAGGAACTCTGCTTAGATATCAATCAATTCAATGATCAAGATGCAATGAAGATGGCAGAAGGATTAAAACACAACACGAACTTGAGATACCTCTCTTTGTCGGACAATCAGATTGGTATTTTTGGCTGGACTGCATTGATAAATGCACAATTTGATAGTACAAGTTTAAATCTGACAGCTGACATGAATCATACATGCATTATCGACGGCGATCCGACGCGGACACCACACTCTATTTCTAGGGATGTTGTAAATGAATTTGCATTAGGTAGATCATATTGTACACCTCGGTCAACCAGTGCAAAGAAACTATACTCAATTCTATCCACAAGAAACAAAACAAACTCCAATGTACAATACTTTGACAAATTGCCTATTGAGTTGCTTCCAGATATGTTAGAATCAATTAAGAAATATTCAGAGTATCATTTTGGTGATGAAACTCCAAGGAAAGCTCAGAGTGATGTTAAACCTATCTCTATTGTATATGAAATACTTCGTAAGTGGGATGAAGCTCTATCAGCTTTTGAATACATAAACAAGTGAGTATATTTATATAGGGCTTCAGGGGCCAGGAAGATCAAAGACTCCTATTAGGATACCAGAGTAACTGTGTTGTGTGTAAAAGGATAAGGAAAGATACCTTGTAGAGTAAGACAGAAAGAGCACTAACTAGAGAATATAAGAGAACACAAGCCGGCTTGGTTCGAGTATAGAACGTAGATGAGTAGAGTTCAGAGTTAAAGGTAACACAGCAAGTGATCGAAAAGTTTGTTTATGTAGCAGAAGTAGAAGCAGGTGTGGTTAGGATACCCTAATGACTATAAATACTGTTTCTCTTCCTCCTGCTTGTACTCATATACGAGTAAGATATAAGTAGATATACTAACAACTATCAAGAGCTTCATCAAGGTACTGGCGACTCATATAAAGCGAAGACAAGCAAATCCTCCAAGACAAGGATCTGATCCACAGAGAAATAATCATTCGCAACAATATTCGCTCGCGAGTATAAAAATGACACTTTATTGATACTGCCTACTTCTATCTAGTATCGGCCACTCTTTATATGAAGAGTGAGGCGTCGCCTTAGACAATATTACCCAGTAATAATGGTCAGTCTCTTCTCGAGAGCATCGGGGGTGGCGTCAGCTCTGCCTGAAACTCAAACTACATCCACGTCAACATGTTCATCAACAACGCAACACACAACCAGCCCTACTCCTCAAACTTTACCACAACATAATATCATGCACATATCTTCTTCATCTAATACTTTCAAAAGCAATAATAGTCAATCATCAAAGCTACTAACCATAATAGGTATTGCAATTATGTTTGTAATATGTTTCCAATGGTATATGGTATTGCATCATGTAAATTATCATGCACCGAATAGTGTACATTATAATCCATTCTTAGCTTCATCTTTGATAGGTAAGAAGTTGCGGAATAGTATGAAACGATTACGTTACAAGGTAGTTAGAAGAAGAGGTCGTAATAGAAATGAAGATGGGTATATACTAGCAGAGAATTGTGGTGGATGCTACCGAACATATTCCAAACCATCAACAAAAGAACAAACACCCTGCTATGATATAATACATGATTACATGTTCAAACTCATCCAATGTCCCTGTTGTCCTATCATGCTCATCGTAAATACCCATTTCAGTTGCTATACTTTTCGAACGTAATTCAATCTTTGTCAATATAACTGTATCACTATTAATATGTAAATACAATTCATCATGCAAATTAAACAACCTGAAATCCACAAATGCCGGTTCAGTCATTACATGCTCTCGTTTGGCACCAAGTTGTCGATCTAAATCAATAACTACATTATATCCTTTTATAATTTGTAATTGTTCATCTAACAACGCTAATCCTT
>Ga0075437_11544_pt2 | contig 12474 bp, 7 predicted proteins | sample MintriMetagenome_FD_74266 | JGI IMG/M metagenome (GOLD analysis project Ga0075437, IMG submission 74266) | Marine eukaryotic communities from Monterey Bay, USA to study complex ecological interactions - Minidiscus trioculatus and... | ecosystem: Environmental > Aquatic > Marine > Unclassified...
GTCAATATACATTCACTACTATTAGAAGTAATCTGGTGACCGTAGTAGCAATAGTTCTTAAGTAAGGATAGGATACGCTCAGAGGTATCCTTTGCAACATCAATCATATCTTAGCAATCACACGCCACCACAAAAAGATTTTATTTTTATGGACGGGAGAAATCCATCATTCCAATATCTGAGGTTCTGGTATAAATCACGCATCACACACATCATCAGTTAATAAGAAGATATGGGTACATCGAAGAAGAACCGAGGCAAGCAACGTAAAGCCCAAAAACCAAATGCAGCCCAAAAATTTACCGACCGTGTTGATAAGTACCGAAAGACTATACGCTCATTACCAGCCAGTACGGTAATTAATTCAATCCGTAGTAAGGAAGCTGTGCCCACCGTGGCAGTGTTTACACTGTTAGAACATTTAGTTAGAGGTGATGCTGGACAGCAAGAACAGGTAGTTGTAACATTATTGAATAATCTTGTGGATAATACTGAAGATAGTGGAGGGCTCGTTCAGGCCTTGTTAGAAGCCTGTGTGGATGGATGTACTGAGGGACTTCGAGGTGGTGATGAGTACCCTGAATTAGAACAGACTTTCCCTAGTATGTGGGTAAGGTCCTTAGCACATACAATAAATTCAGTTTGTACTGGTAGTGAAAGGGAAATGTTGAAACTTGAAGTAGCCTTTGGGGTTAGTCCATTACTTGAAGTTTTTTCAAATGACACAAGCCGTATTTACTTCGGATCAAACAAAGATTGGCATGCTTGCCTTGAGCCATTTGTGTTTGTAATATACTTCTTGGCTCAATCCAACGATGCATCTCAAATCCTGTTGAGTAATGAGCAAGTGGTAAAGTTTATGATACATGCTTCCTTCTTTGGTAGCAATAACATGTACCCCCAGCATGAAGTTATGGTGGAGGAGGCAGCTCAAATCACCAATGATGCTGATAAACATTTCTTCAAGATATCTCTGATCTGTATGAAGTTCATGCACCGTGCCTTATCTCTTTACGAAAGTAGTAAAGAAAAGATGAAAGAAATTGCATGTATGGAAGTAGTTCGAAGTGTTCGGGGGGATAATGCACCGCCATTCATCCTCGGGCTCATCGAGATTATCAAAGAATACACAAAGAAATCATATGAGGAGAAACAAACATTCTATGTAGTCTTGCTCAGTCTTTCCACTGTCTCGCTGGAGGGGGGTTCCTCCCTTGATCAACGGGTCATACCTGCATTGACTGACTTGGGTAAAAATCATTCCAAAACATACGAAGATGCAACTGCTAATGCCCTGATTATCTCACAAGCTTTGGATAGTGATGATGATGAAGAAAAATTGGAAACGGCTATCGATTGTGGTTTAGTTGAAATTATTCTGGGTCTTCTTGTCAAGTTTGGGGGTGTCAATGATGGGAAAGTTGATAAAGAGGGACATTTGCTCTCGTCGTTAGAAAAGATGTTGGTAAGCATGGACTCGATCTCAAAGTCCAGTGAAATATTGGCCAATAAACGTGAGAGTATCGTCGAAGCACTGGAGGCCGCGGTGTTATCCATTCCTCAGAATGACAACAGTCAAGTTATATATCAGAACCTCTGTGATATTGTTGGGCATGACCATGACCATATAGAGGAGAAGAAAGAGGAGTCTTACTCGTGTACCAATTGCTTTGTGGAGCTTGAGAAGGAAAAGCTTCGCCAGTGCACTAAATGCCAGACAATCTATTGCAGCAGAGATTGCCAGATTCAAGGTAAGCAGAACTTATGTTAACTTTGATATGGTAGTTTCACGCTTGTACTACTAATAACAGAAGCTAATCACCTCTCCCTGCTTTCTTTTGTCTTTGTACACTTGTACCCGTACTTCTGGCACCCCAAGACTGGAAGAAAGGACATAAGAATAACTGCCAGATTATAGCCGAAGAAAAAGAGAAACAGAAGAAGCCACCGACTAAAGGCAATAAAGGCAAGCTCAAAGACGAACGAATGGTGACGGATGAAAAGTTATCTGCCGGGTTTGAGATGCTTGAGAGGAACATAGTTCATTTTATGGTTCTCGCTCAAGCCCAAGGGTGTGACATTCGTGATATGGTATGTGTCGTTGATATGCGTGTAGACTTGCAACAGCAAGAGCAAATGCGGTGTGAGAGTATTGGTGAATTCCAAGCCTGGCTCCTATCAATGAAAATTCCTGACGACAAACTTTTCAAGTATATGGCTGAGATTGGAGGTAATATCTTGGTAGCAGTTGTGGTTGACCATCCAAATGGGGCAACCGTATTTTATCAGCCTATTGATTACATTAAGAACCAGATGGAAAATTTGGCACAACTGGTGAAAATGAATTGGCCAAAAGATCCATTTGTGCAAACTCAGTTGATGGCTGCTATTAAGGAAGCCGACAGCAACGAGAAAGCAATAGCAATTGTCGGTCAATTCAAATAGGGGGTTCAATAATCTAAACATTGTATAATTGCTGTATTACATGAGCATTCTTTTGTTCTTTATTCTAGCCTAGCATGTCGACACCCGAAATCTGTGTCATTTTTAGATTCTATATTTGTGCTCCTCCTCTACACCCTGATTATTAATTTCAAGTGTGCTATTCACGCGGAAGTGCCTTCCAAAAGGAGTTTTCACCTGGTAGCAATGAAAATTTATGAAGAAGAGCGAGTTGTAATGATGTTATCATCATAGCTCAAATTCTTTATCCCCACAATACCATCCATGTCAATATACATTCACTATTAGAAGTAATCTGGTGACCGTAGTAGCAATAGTTCTTAAGTAAGGATAGGATACGCTCAGAGGTATCCTTTGCAACATCAATCATTCTATTATGTCTTCTCTCAACCCAAAGAAGCTCAAGGTAATACTAACCTCACTCCGTGAGACTATCACTACCATCACTGCTGACGATTCTTCAACTACGTCGTCCAGTAGTAGTAGTGTGACGGTAGCATACACTCTATTACTAGTGAGTGAATTATCCTCGCGTGGTATGAGCATTAGCCTACCATCATCAATAGATGGATATAATAATGTAGAATTTATTATATCATTATTAGAAGGAGTACAAAGTGCTGCTGGTAAGATATCAATCGATGATGTAACTACTAATAATAGTGGCAGTGGTAACAGTGAATATCCACAACCAATGATGGCAGCGTTAAACGCTGCTAGTGGTATGACAGCCTCTGCATTAGTTACTTTACTAAACAATATCAATACTGATAATACTGATGATCAACAACTATCAAAGTTGTTACTACCAATGGATAATAAACAAGTGAACGAGGCAGTTCAAACAACAATGAAACGTTGCTTAGAAGTAAATGATGGACGATTTTACATATTACTCAAGATGGCGTATGATCTCCACTCCTCTTTCTCGACAACTTCGTCTACTACAACATCAGAATCAACCGAGAAAAAGTCACTTCGAATAAAGCAACAAGTACAATCATTAAAACTTAATTTTAATACAATTGCATATTCAAATTACTTATACGGCGCAAGTAACTTTGGTATAGATCAAATGCCATTATGGAAACGTTGTTTAGATTCGGTATTATTGATGAATTCTCTTGATGATGATACTAATATTTCTAGCGCCGCGACTGGTGTAGGTGGTGGCAGCAGTACATCAGCAAGCACTAGTAGTAATAGTGAATACAAACAGTATCAAAATTCATTAACAATACTACCCCTACAGAATATGATACGAATTGCTCAATCCAAAGGTAATACAAAACGTGTTAATGAATTAAGTTTATTAATTTGTTTAGGATATATCAATGGTGTGGAATGTAGATTGGATAATATTCAAAAGAATTGCAGCAGTAATAGTGGTGAGAAGAAGGAGGAAGGCAAGAAGGAAGAAGAGAAGAAGAAGTTGGATAAACAAACAACAAATCAACTACTTACACAATATTATTTACATCGATCAAATACATTAGTCGATTTACAAGATTATAATACATCCAAAATGTTATTAGATTCATGTACTGAATCCTTATCAAAATGTGAAGTTCCAACTGATGTGTCAGATACGAATTATGAAACATATTTATTATATTATTATGTACAATGTCAAATAATACATTATAAAGAAGAATGTAAGATTTGGATTGAATTTCAGAATGAATATAAGAAGATGAATAATCGTCGTCCTGATGGTGATACTTCTACTTTAGGCAGCGGTGGTTTGAGTAGTATTGGAACTAAGAAAGCTAGTAGTGTCAAATCAAGTAGTTCAAAAACAACTTCAAAGAAGAAAGAAATGACCAAGGATGAAATGGAACAACATGTCCGTAATAAGATATATATTGAAACATATAATGAAAGTTTAGACGATATACCACTATCATCTAATACAGTAACAACGTTACGTGATGCAATTATTAGTTTATCATCACTATCAATTGGTAACTCTTTGATAAGCACAGATATTGTACAAGATTGTTATAGTTTGGTAATGTATCAGATGCAACGATTAGTTGATATTGGTATACTTGTTCAACAACATAAAGATAAAAAGAAGTCGAAGGAAGAAAGGAACAGTGATATTTGTGGTATTTGGCAAGTTGTACTTTCATTTGTATCTCCATTGATGAGGGATTATTTGTATGGACTTGTTGCAGAAGATGATTCAGAAGGCAGCAGCAGTACATCACTCGAGGTCAATAATACGACTCTACGGCGTCTTTTGGAATGTTGTTCACAGGCAATTATTACTGCATCTTGGATGTATGAACCACTCACTACAGACACGACGAGCAGCAAAAAGGAACTGTTCGACTCGAATACTATCCCTAATCTCCTATCAATGGCACATTCATGTTTAATAGCATGTCAAAAAGAACGACTAGCAACTGAAAAGCGTGTATTGGAGGAGAAGAAGAAACAAACGTCTGTACTATCCTCTCATGATGGACAATCCGAGGTAGAAAAGAAGGAGTTGATACAGTTCCAGTGTGCCTTGGCTTCTTCCAAGTGTAGAATGGATTTATATTCCACGGCAGTTGTTACTGAGGAGAATGGGGAAGTGTCTACGGATGCCATCATGAGTGCTGCACGCAAGGCTACAGTTGCCGCTACCAAATCATTATTATCAACTTCTTCCTCCTCTGTCAATTCCAAGTATGGATCGTCATATCTTCAATTCCTCTCAGCATGGTCGGGTTTGTATCATTCTCCGTGGCCATTTTGTACCGTTGGTCAAGCACGTACAATCTTAAGGAATGCACGCGAGATAATGGCCAGTGCAAGTAAAGTTTGGGGACGTGATACAATGTCTATTGAACAGATTCTTTTGGATATTGCGGAAGCTGACTTGGAAGGTTGTTTGATGGGAGGGTTTGAGAATCTATCGGAAAAGCTATACCGTCAGACATTGTCCACATTAGAAGACCAGTCATCAATAGATGGTCATATTAAGGAAATATTGAAGGTCCATTGTCTTCTTGGATTAGTCAGGTTGTCACTTTCAAGTTATTCATCCGGTTCTACAAATGAATCTGAAGAGTTGGCTCGACAGGCTCTAGATATTCTTGCATCACCGAGTGAATCAAGTCAACATGGAAGTGGTTCTTCTCCTATTCTCCTGTGCATATACGCTTGGAATCACCCATCCTTGAGTCAGCTCTCTCATTCATACCATGTTTGTGAATCCCGACAATTAGTTGCCGATGCATGTATCAGATCATCTCGTCCCGAGGATGCTCGTGTGTTCTTAACAGAAGCTGTGAAGGGTAAGTGATATGTCTATTGATCATATCTATTCATGGAACATCTTTTGCATATGGTAAGTATTTCTCACACTATTCCGCCATCTCTTAGACTTGCCGGAAAACTTTGAAGCTGCATTTGCGTTAGCAGCGTTCCATCTTCGTATCATGCTTGGCAATAAGGATGACAAAAACGAGGTCAAGAAGACGAAGACATTGCTACTCAAAGCAGCAAAATTAGATACAACCAAGCCACAAACGTTTGCACTACTTGGTATTTGGTATGAGACGCAAGATGATACAACTCGGGCAAAGGGATGCTATCAAAAGGCGTTAGGACTTGACCCATGCCATCCTGTTGCTGGTAGAGGTATCCAACGACTGACTCTGAGTCAAGACGAAGCGCACTCATTCTATGAAAGAGCTGCCAAACAAAGCTCATCCACGGTGGGATGGGCATGGAGGGCATTGGCTCAACAAAAGTCAAGAGACGAAGGAGACGATACTACTGCTGTTGTCTGCCTTCAACAAGCCCTCCGTTGTCGGGACATTCAATCACCTACAAGTGATAATCTGAGCCTCTTTTATGAGAATCCAACATTTGGCAAGGACTCAACATCACATTATTGCGAGGCAAGCGAGACATGGTCAGAACTAGCAACATGTTATCGTATTCTAGGAAAGCACTCAGCGGCTCTGCGAGCATATGAAGCAGCAGATGCTATTTCAAATGGTAATCTTTCGCCAGATACACTTTGTAATTGGGCTAAAGCTGATATTGATTTGGGATTATACGAAGAAGCAGCAGAAAAATGTGCCAAAGTCACATCCATGTCAAATGCATCTACACATATCCATCACATGGCTGCCTACATTGAAGGAGAGGCTTTATCATTTCTCGCAAGGAATTGTGTTAATGAAGGCAAGTTTGGACAAAGCAAATCCTATTTGGAGAAGGGGATATCGAGACTATCAGCTCTGTCCACAGATGAGCACTCATCAAAGAATCATTACTGTGAGATGAAACTGTTGGGTGATTTGTATTCATCTGGAAGTTCTCTACCATCCTATGTCTTCGCTTCGACTAGTTCAGACGAACAGCAAATGGAAATTGAAATGGTGACAAACCAACTATCATTTCTCAAGAAGGGAGAAGATGCATATACTCTTGCTCTCGAGCTTGCTAAGAAAGATAATGAGGATGACGAAGACGAAAAAGAAGACAACATGTATTTGATTGCGGCAGCGGCTACAGATCTTGGAACAAACTTGCTTTCTCAAGCAAGAGTGGTATCAAAGACACTTGATGAAGGAAGTGGTAGTGGCACCTCTTCTTCTAGTTTGACAGTCGCCTCAAGCCAAGTGAAGGACCTGCTCAGTAGGTCAATCAATGCATACATGTGTGCTATCGATTCAAGTCCACATGAGGCTTCTGCATGGTGTGGGCTTGGCTGTGCACTCATTGCAATCGATCCTACCATGTCTCAACATGCTTTTAGTCGAGGTCTTCAATTAGATCCGTCTTTAGCTGACTCCTGGTCTAATATTGGGTTACTATATGCAGATCATGATACAGACAAGTGCTCGGAGGTACTCGACTACCTAACACAAGTAGATGACACTCCTCTAATGTGGATTGGACGAGGATTTCTTCTCGAGAAATCAGCTCGAGCTTGGACAGGCGTCTCTGATCAAGACCTTTCCAAAGAAGCGTGTCTGACTAAAGCTTCAGATGCTTATAGAGCTGCATTGCAAATCATGCAACACCCTGCTGCACTTTTAGGTCTTTCCTTGACGTGTAGAAGAACTGATCCTCGTTTGAAAGAAGAGAATGAAGTAGTCTATGCTGAATTGGCCGATAAGTCTTCAAAGCTTGAAAGTAGGTTATCTATGGATATTCATCAAAGCTTGACCGGAAATGATAATATTGGTGCATCTTTAGTTAGTGGTATGTCTCAATTGGAAGAAGGATTGGATCGTCTTAATATTAGGGATGGTATAGAGAGTGCAAAACTCCTCATTGATAATTCATCTCAGTCTTTGAAGCATGCAATGGATGCGAAAACTGATGAAGCAAGCGGCTCTGAGCGGAACGAAGGCGAGTCTCAATCGACAAAGTGTGAAGTTGATCTTTCCGTAAGCACCTTGCTCAAGAATGAGAAGAAAGAAGAGTTTTCAAATGACATGATCAAAAGTGCTATAAACCAGGCAACAGCATCTTCAAGTGAACTTGTCAACAACAAGTGTTCATGCATAGGGTTAGATGAAGCACGGAACAATGTGTTCATCAACCCCGATAGTGGCGAGGCCTGGCTAATCCTTGCAAATAAACTTGCTCAAGAATCTAAGACCGATGCTTCTATATTATCGTCGGCTAAAGTTGCTGCCCAACGGGCATTTGATTTACTGAATGAAAGGGTAGTCAATGCAACATTACTGAATCCTCGAAGACAAACCTCAGAAGGCAAAGTAGTTGAATACTCTGATACAAGTGTTGTGTCGTCAATCCCATCAGCAACACTGTTATCTCAGTCTATGGCGTTACTATCTTGCTTGAAAGATATGAAAGAAGAAACAAGCGAGGAAGAGGACGAGAGCCAAGCATTAGCAACACTGCAAGAATCTTTACTGCTAGATCCGAGCAATTCAATTGCTGCCGCTTCATTGGGCGTAGCAATAGTAAACTAAGAAGAATGATTTGAAGTTTATGCTATTCTATATAGGTATTGATCTATACTACCGCCACTGATTCTCCTTTCGTCATACTACTCCACTATTGATGATAAGTTTCTTAGCTTCATGGGAACTGCATTGATGTTGAGGATAGAAATGTGAGTCAAATGATATGAACACTTGAACCTAAAGAACATACAAAGAACACAAATCCAACAATAACTTACCATATCCACCATTCTCCAAACAATATCCCAAAAAGAATTCCTTATAGCAATTTCCCTCTCTCAATTCGACTACACCATCATCTCGTATATACGACAATGGTCCTTTGTCGTCACCCTTTACATCAGCAAGGTTTCGTTCACCTTCTTCCCCAGGTATTGTATTCCTAACTCGAAACCATTCTCTTTCCATTGCATAACATGTTGATTCTTTATATGTTTCTAAATATTCACACCCATTGCATTTCCACGGTGCCTTGCAATAGGTATAATGAAGTACACGAGATTTAACCAATGGGAAACGTTGGCAGTCTGTGTCATCACAACTAGATCGTCCATCACGACACTGCTTATCATCAAAGTTATACCGAGGATTACTTGCATTTCGAATGAAGGGTAGTAATGAACATCGTGGATACTTTGGGTTACGTGCAAATCCGGAAACTCGTGCATTATCGGCAATATTGTTATATCGACATCTATTTAATTCAACACTAGTTTCTAATTGCTCAATATCAAAATAGTATGCCATTAACCCTTGTATTGTCATTGATCCCCAGATATGTCGTCCATATCCCTTCTTAAACCATCCTGACGTCCGGGCATCAAATCCTGAATAGAATTCACCACTATATACAAGATGGAGTAGATGTGAGTAGACTGCCATGGATGGTCTTACTAGTAGAAAGCCGCCCTGTACACCAACCTTTTGTGATTCCTGTCCAGGTCGAATCATATTATAATCCTTTGTAAAGTATGCATCAACTGTAATATTTGATAATATATCAATAATGGTTGTTGTATTCACTAAATCATTCGTATCAACACCACCAGAAGAAGCAGGATTACCAGTTAATCGTCGATTGATATATGTAGGTGCAACAACTTGTGCTAACTGTACTCTAGCTTGTCGTCCTTCATTCGTACGATGATCAAAGTACATGACATCATATAATTCATCTAACGGGTATGTAACCAATGTATCTAAATCTAAATGTATTGCAAATTCATGATCTAATAGTTTGTACGTTGCCAATTTGATTAATTCATTATCGCCACAACATCCATCACTTTGGATACCCATTTTAAGTATCGAACCGGGTGGTTCTTGAATTAAACTTGGGAATAAGGGTGGGTCTTGTGGTACCATTGTCCATCCTGCCATACTTAATATTTGATAACATTTATCATTCTCTGGCCATCCATCATTATTTGGTTGTTTTAATATAAATGCATAAAACTTGGCAGCATATTTGGATGTGTTGTGTATTGGATAGGAATTTAATTCAATGGAGCGTTTGAGGACGGCAGCTGCGTCGAATAATCTATGTGCTAACTTTGGTCCACAGGCTGTTATTGATATAGCATATCCTGCCGTTGCTAGTGGCAGTGTTTGTTGTGATCTAGTAGATGATGGTAGTTGCAACGGTTTATTTGGTGTACCATCTTGTTGAAATGATGACGTGAGATCTATATTATGTCGGATATGTATTATACTGATTGTAGCGAAGATTATTGCAATTAATACTGGTCGTCTATTCGATATTGATAATGGCATTTTCTTAGTTGCAACAATTGCTGTAAATACACCAACAAAGTATGGCTAGAAATGTTGTTAGAAAATTCCAATTCCACTTCATATATGTGCGATAATAAACTAAGAGCTAACAGCTATTGTCACTATTAGTATACTCCTATCCTATCCTCTCCGTCTCACCTCACCCTCTTTGCTTTGCAGCCGGCAACAACAACATGCACCAACAATTATTATCGTCAGTTTTCATGTGATGAGAAAACTCTATAAATTGACCGAGTACCGAGTAGTCCTAGTTGGACCACCACCAATTAATAAATAGATTGATTATTGACATTTGCAGCATCACGGAACTGAATGTCACTGATAGCTAGATCAGAAGCTATGGATTAAGTTATGTGGCGATTCGACCACCGGTGCTTAAAGTGTTTCTTTTCTTTCTTTTCATAATTTCAACTAAAAAAATTTGTTTTGTAAGATAGAAGGCTATCGTACTGTGTTGATAATAAGCATGGCGTTGCTCCTGGTGGCGTTATTCTTACTTCTTAATCAACAAGCTACTGCAATGACTCATAAGATTGCTATCATAGGTGGGGGGATATCGGGGTATGTCGTCTCCTATTGGCCTATTGGCGTTGTTCTTGCTTCTAAATCATCATCAAGCTGTTGCAATGTCAATTCAAATGTGTTCTCATGTGTTTCTTATTTATTTCTAACCCCATCATAATATTGTTTTTTATCATATCACACAGCTGCGCTTCAGCACGAAGGCTAGCACAACTATTACCGTACAATATTAATGCTAAAATTAGTCTATATGAGATTGGAAGAGGTCCGGGAGGACGAGCGTCCACAAGGAAGACTCGAGATCTGCCCGATATATACATTAATCATGGCGCTCCATATGCCGACATAAGAACAAATACTGCAAGAACTATTATGAATAATCTTGGATCAAATTGTATATTGCAATACATGGGTATTATTGGAACCTTGGATTCTACTTCTGGTACATTTTCCAAAGATACGAAAGAAGATAAAGTTGATTACATTACTGGTGCATATAATAAAATGTCGAATATTGCCTCTTCGTTATTAACTCAGGATATTGATTCATCTATTATTGATACAAAGTACAAAACAATGATATACGCGGTTTATCATATACAGTAACAGCAGACTCTGATACTAAAGTATGGCAGCTCAAAGACAAAGCAAATGAAGTTATCGATACAGCCGACTGGTTGATAGTCGCTGGTAGTGGTATAGCTCATCCTCGATGGACTGCTGCCTTTGGTGGAGAGCCACCATTGATTGCTGCCGAAGTAGAGTCTCCAGATACAAAGCTACGTCAAGCATTAGATGCAATTGGTAAACAGGAGGTATCACCACGTATGGCTGTATTCTTTATTTGTTCTGGAGATGATGCACGAAAGTGGAGATCATTAGACTTTGATGTTGCCAATATCAGTAATGAGGATTCTATATTATCAAAGATTATCATACAGGGTGATACTACTGACAGTGGCGATGAGTGGTGCTCAGTTGTACTGCATTCAACTGAAGCATTTGCAACAGAAAACTCTAGCGTTTATGGGAGAACATCTTCTGCAGCACGAGTCGGCGGTGCCACTGATGAGTCATTGGAAGATGACCTAATTGGTAGAATGCTGACTTCTATGAAAGAAATTCCAGGTCTACCTACACCAAATGATAAGACCTTAAGTTATGGACCCATCCTACATCGTTGGGGGAATGCCTTTCCAAAGGGCAATGCTTTATCTCATGAATTAGGTTTTATACCAAGCTCACATGTGGCATTTTGTGGCGATTATGTGTCGTCACCAGAAAACCCTAGACTCGGTAGTTTAGAAAGTGCTTTATTATCTGGTACATATGCAGGAGAACAAGTTGCCAAGTATATACTTGATGATATAAAATAAACTCAAACCAAGGCCAATAACCTCAAACATTTTTTTGTTCACATGATGTGCACACTAATTCATTAGATCAATACCCTGCCTATTTAATGAATGTTACAATGTAACCAACCTTTCTATGAACATGGCATTAGCGTCAACTTAGCATGAGGAGTAGTAAGTCTGATAAAGTAATTCATGCAGTCCCTCTTCCTCTGCCTACGTATACCTATACCTATCGTCCCCTGAGAAAGATACCTCAAGTGGTATCCTTTTTCTCTTTTTTTGCCTCCCCTCAACTCTAACCAATCACCTCATCTCTCTTCCTCTTGTAGATGGCTCAAATAGAATCTATTAGAGCTCATTCATATACTACCAATACAGTCAGTAGATCC
>Ga0075437_13103_pt1 | contig 12466 bp, 13 predicted proteins | sample MintriMetagenome_FD_74266 | JGI IMG/M metagenome (GOLD analysis project Ga0075437, IMG submission 74266) | Marine eukaryotic communities from Monterey Bay, USA to study complex ecological interactions - Minidiscus trioculatus and... | ecosystem: Environmental > Aquatic > Marine > Unclassified...
AATTAAACTTTTGTATTAGCAACAACCACATCCGGTGCCTCATCGATAGGTGTACCTTCAGTTGATGGTATTGATACTGCATTATTACTATTACCAGCGTTACTATTATTAACGGCTGGCCTATCCTCTTTCGATCCGTTACTAGACATTGCAACTGTGGCGATTACAATTAATACGGCAATGAATGATGTAATACCGAATAGTTTCTTCTTATTAAATGTGCATTTGATTGTCTGTTTGTTATCGATGGCGGCGGTGGACTTGGTATCATCATCATCATCATCGATATCTCCATGGCTGATTGCAATATTGCTCTTATTTTGCAACGGTGACCTGTACCTCAATCCAGGGCTGAGTGTGTTGTCAACATCGTTATTTTTTGAGGGAGGTGATAGAGGCACTTCCTCCATAATGCTTCTCATATCCATATTGTTTTATATCTTGTCGGCGGGGTATATGATGTGGGGGCTAGAGTATATATATTAGCTATTTACCACAACACATCATAATTCATAATTTGCAAAGATTATGAAAACGGCCGGTCGACAAAAAACAAAGACGGGAGATAAAACGGTCAAGGTGTCCTAGGGTATCCACTGTTCACTGCAAACACATACTCGCCACATTAGATAGTGGAGGCTTTCAATTTTCAATGCTTTAAAGTCACTATTACAGCCTAGATATATGTTAAACGCGAGCTACATTCATATTGAGCTGATTTAATATATCTTAGCTTAGCTAGCTCTGCCGCAGAGATAATAATAACTTAGCTAGCTCTGCAGAGATAATAATAATATACACTTGGTCAGTATCCAAATCGAATTGATACCCGAGACTATCTGTCCTTCCTACTCCGACCCACAACCAATACTACCAAAAATGCACCCAGTAACATACCACCAATGAAGACATGAAATCTTGTCAAGTATGGGGTAGCCTTATTAGTAAATAGAGTCTTCATCTTCTTCATATCATATGCACCCGGTTCATCATCATGCTTATCTATCGACAAACAATGCGGACCAGTATACCCCTTATTGCATTTACATTGCTTACCAGTAGAGGATGTTGTCGTGCCGAATAGACCAGGTGTGGCAGTCACACATTGACCCTTGGGTTTCCGTCCTGAATTGGTTACTACCTTGGTATTCATTTCGGTATCCTCAACTGATTCTTCCGATATAGGAGGCTTCTCAAGGCCAGCGGTGGGGTCTTTTTTCTTTTCATCGTCATCGCCGTTCTTTTCAGATGAGTCTTCTTCTTCTTTCTTCTCTTCTTCCTTCTCCTCACCAAGTCGTCTATTGGGACGTATCAGACCATCCGAGTCGCTCTTCTTCTTGTCCGAATGTGCCAGTGGGCCAGAATTTTCCCTAAATGTGCTACCTGTCTCGGACTTTTCATCATCCAAGTCTAAAACATCATCTTCCTCGTCACCACCCGCTGTCTTCTTTGTCTTGTCAGGTAGTTTCCACTTTTCATCCACCTCGACATCCTCTGCACCACCTCCACCACAATCTTCATGAACTACACATTCTCCACCACCATTCTTAATCCTCCGTAATGGATGTTTGTCATCGTATACAAATGGTGGATTTCTCATATATCTATATTCATACCCCTTAATATATTCCTTCGTGGGAAATTCTGGTGGATCACATCCCACAGTATGTGGATTACCAGAATGTGCAGAATCATCACGTGATTGATAGACACGGACGGAATCAATTTTCAATGCCACCTTACCCGTCTTCATCATATTGCAAAATCCAGGATTGAACGAACATGTACACTTGGGATCATTACAATCATAACACTTTGGACACCAATCTGGTACATCATATGGGAATGCCCATGTACTTGATATAGCCGTATTGAAAATTACATAGGAGGGTTCCTCGGGTATCTTCGAGCCCATGGCATTGTCTAATGCAAAGTCTGGTATACTTAATGAATGTTCCCACTCTTGTCCTTTACCATCCCCCTCTATATGGTATATAGTACCATTCTCGTCAACCTTCTTATATGATTTAGTAAACCAATCTAACCGTCCACCACGTCCAGGCTGCCATTCAACACGGAAGGTATGCGGTGTCTTGAAATGTTCAGGAACTAATTGTTTCATAGCCCCAACGGCATCGGCTTGGAAAACTTGATTCTTATTCCTTGTTACTGGTTCATTAAGCTTCGTTACACCTAGGTATGTTCCGTAGAAGAAGGGATTAAGACTTGTATTCCCCGCGACTGTCAAGTTATCATACCAATTTTGTGCCACTGATGTAGCATATCCTGAATGTGTCACATCCACAGTACGGACAGGTTGTGATCCAGATTGTGGACGATTCTCTGGTATACCTGGTGCTACCTGTTGATATGGATGACGGGGGAAGAGAATGTGAGCAGAAGTTGCAAAAAATCTGAGGTTTTGTGCACATCTTATGCAAATCTCATGTTCCTCCACATGTGCAGTATTCATACGCCAGAGACACCGTTCAATGTGTAAAGTCTAGATAATCCACTGCTCCGCAATCAAAACCAAACAAACAGTAAAAACCCAACTCAACAATACCCAACAAACCAAACAGAACAAAATAAAAAAAACAAAACAACAAACTCACCTGTAATGTCATATCAACATACGGCAAACTAATAGGAGGATACGTAGCCTGTAACGGTCCATTACTATTCCCACCCATCAATTCCAATACATCAATTTCAGTAGCACCCCTACCCTGATCTTTATTCAATCCAAAATGATTAGCTTGATTACAAGCGCTTATTACCTGACTTTCCTGTTTCTTACGATCACATTTATCATAACTCCATGGCCATAGATTATTCGTTGATCCTTCATATGTCGCTCGGCCTAGATTACCTAACATCCAAACTGCTGGCCATAATCCACCAATGTCAGGCTCACCTGGTAATATAACATCCACTTCAATTATACCACCAGTGAAACAAAATTTATTCCATGATTGTATCATACCACTTTTAAAATGTTTCTTTTCTAATGTAGTCGTTTTTTCAATTTCATCATGATATGTCCATGATGTTTCATCAATAATTGATGATATAGTTAACATCCCATCGGGTGTGGTGCGGACTGTGCTTGAATTGTAGAAATGTAATGATCCACCGCCTGAGGCGGAATAATCATCATCTGATTTATCCAATGCTGTCCATGTTGGGTCATGTCCATCGGTGAAGGTACGGTTGGGTATATTGAATTCATCTGACATTATTAGGTGGTAGGTTGATCCGTCGACTAGTGATTTGGTAGTGTGGAGTTTGGATGGTGTGTCTTCGTCTATCCATCCTGCTGAGATTATTGATGGTAGGATTATGTGGAAGAGATTCTTCATTATTGTTTTATTATTATGTTTTGTTTGAACTTTGCAAATCTATAGTGTCAAACTAGCTTTTCTCCCTATATAGGCCGCCGCCTAATGCCGCCTATTTGATGCCTATTTGATAGCTATTTGACAGCCGGGCAATCAAAGAGGAAATCAATTTTCCAATGACGATGACGTTTTGGCGATGTTTTTTATCGCTGTGTTGACCGGTATCCTTCAACTTGTAGGGTTATTCCTTCTACACTTTTATGTGAGTCTACGTCTCGACCTCGGATACCATAGGATACCTGCTTCTTATCGACCTATCTCACCGTTGTTTCTCATGTCTTAGAGTTAAAATATCGTTTTTTTTTCATTGCCTTTCGATGAGAGATTACATATCATGCCTGCCTCAGTGTTGGTCTCATAAAAACAAAAGAGAGTGTAAACATACATTCAATTATACTGTTTTGCAATCCATCATACTCTAGCCATCAATCCACATAATAAACAACCTCGACGACGATCATGACGAACAACACGGAGGAAGTAATTCCTCTATCGCCTCCCTCGAAAAACAACGATGCTAATAACTCACTCACCACTCCTAACCACTTACGCCTTCTCCGCTTACGTTCGCCTCTTGGAAAGAGCAACCGTGCCATCACCCGTGGTGATATCGACGACGACGATGATACCAAGTCCGCCGCCGCCAACGATAACAAACAAACCATCAAATGTACATTCAATAAGAAGAAACTATTTGGTATCGTCTCATCCATCGTTGTTGTATTGATTGTTATCGTTGCAGCCGTTGCAACATCTAACGGATCAAGCAAGGATACAGCCGTTAATAGCAGTTCAGCGTCTATTAGCAGCGGTAGCAATAATGCGGCGGTATTAGATGCCGAGGCTGGAACCGATAATACATACGGTGCACCTCCTACTCCATCTGTTGCAACGGTCGATACTCAAGATACCATCAACACAACCGACGCCAACAATTCATCATCCGTTGCTGATATTGCAGGTGCCAACGAAGTGAAGGAGTCCGAGTATGTATCATCGTCAGGATTTGGGTTTAACTTGTTGCCAGTATCCTCTAGCTGGGGTAATTCTCACAAACCCAAGAGTGGCAAGGAAAGTAAAGCAACGGAAACAACTAGTGCTAAGAGTGCCAAGGATAGCAAGACAACTAGTGGCAAGGCTAGTAAGAAAGATCGAGACGGGGATCGAGACGAACCAGATGATGGTCCGACTCCAACTCCTCCGCCTTCAGGTAAGTATAGAGATTGTTTGACATATACAAGGATGTGTTCTAAGGTATCCTTTCTCAATTCTAATAATACCATCTATAAACAACTCTCTCGGTGAACAACAAAGGTACTGTACCGGACCCAACAATGCCTCCCGTGAATCCTCCACCTCCAAGTACAGTTGCTCCGACTGGCTCACGTAAGTACAGACACTGACTGTGCATACCTTATGTTCATTTAAGATACCCTTCTCTAAAATATCGTATATATTTCACTATCTCTAAACACAGCCACGGGAGCTCCTAGTGTAAAACCTGTTTCCGATCCTGTTCAAATTCCAACAAATCCTCCATCCACGGCTCCTACAGGCACGCGTAAGTACAGTCTAACAATAATATGTGCATATCTTATGTTCATTTAAGATACCCTTCTCTAAAATATCGTATATATTTCACTATCTCTAAACACAGCCACTGGAGCTCCTAGTGTAAAACCTGTTTCCGACCCTGTTCAAATTCCAACAAATCCTCCATCCACGGCTCCGACTGGCACACGTAAGTACAGTCTAACAATATGTGCATATCTTATGTTCATTTAAGTACCCTTCTCTAACAATCTTATGTGGAATGTTTCTATCTCTTACATCAGCCACTGGAGCTCCTAGCGTAAAACCTGTTTCCGACCCGGTTCCAATTCCAACAAATCCTCCATCCACGGCTCCTACTGGCTCACGTAAGAACAGACTGATGATTTGTGCATATCATCTAAGATACCTTTTCTCAACTATATATTATTTACTCCATACCATTAACAGCTACCACAAAACCTACTCCTTTTTCCTGCCCAACTGAAATCGATGATGCGAGTGTTGCCCCTGGGGGTAATTGCTGTGAACAGGCAGATTGTATTCAAGGTATCGAACTTCCAGCTACCTGTAAAAGATCTTATTGTGGAGACAGTTTTCCAGTTGATTGCTCAGAAAGCAAAGCAACACCGATTGCCAATCCTATTACTGGTCTCCCTGACTGCAGTGCCTGCCCGACTGGTGGTTGTGGTGCAACCCTATCTGATCCAAGCAGTTGTAGTCCTGCTACAGCTGGGGAATGGACTGGGATTTGTACTACTGAATCATTTTTTGATGACCCTGGACCTCCACCTCGGCCTTCCTTCTGCGCCGATGGTTCTCAATTTGAGGGTGAAGGGTGTATCACAAGTGCATCTACTGAGGCTGATTATGTAAATGACGGATGCGACATTAATGGTAATAGTGTAAGCTCCCCAAGGTTTGGTACCATTGAATCTGGGGTTCCAGTTTGTGGACAGTTCTCAAAATCCACAAGTGAAGGTTTCCTCGATAGAGATATTTTCAGGTTTACTGTTACAAGTTCTGTAACTCCGATTATCACCATTACAAATACTGGTGGATTCCGATATCGGATAGTTGGGGTTACTCCAGGAACACTATGTCCACTACGTGAAGAATTTGGGGGGTTTATTGGCCTAATAGGAGACGTTGACAATGTACGTTGGTCACAGCAACTGCCTACAGGTGATTATGCATTCGTTATTGAGCCTACCGCTGACACAGCGTTATGTGGCAGTGGTCAGGAGGGGTATGAGCTCACAGTGAAGTACCAATTTGAACAAACTGGATGTGTGAATGAATATCCATGTCCCTCCACGGATAATTGTCCTGGATGTGAGGCTGACGAAAGGTGTACGATCGAAACAAACACCTTGTTCGATTTCTCCCGTTGTGTAAATAGGGTTGCACTTACGCCCGGTTTTTGTGGTGACGATTCCGTCTTTGAGAACGAACAATGTGTAACATCAAATGAATCAGATCTCAATGCAGGCTGCTATGCAGATGGTGGAGTTTCTTCATCAAACCCCGATGGTGCTAACCCCAGGTTCATCAATATCGGGGATGAACGATCCTGTGGTCAACTATCCAGTTACCCATCAGACGTTGTCAATGTACTCACGGGTGACCTTGATGCATATCAGTTCTTTGTGGAAACAGCGGGCCTTTATTCGTTCATTCTCGAGTCTGACGACTTGTTTTCAGGTCCTGAAGACCTACGTATTGCTCCTTATGTCTTTGGCCCTAATCCAGAATGTGTTGAGGCTGATCCCGAAACAGGTTTGAAGATTACCAACTACATCCCACCAGAACAAATTGTGGATCTGTTTATCGATGAATCTACCCTTGCTTTCACTGGGAATCTTGATCCTGGTCGGTATCAGATTATCATTACTGCAGCTGATGGTGATTTCACCAAAGTACCGGAATGTGATTCTGATGCAGGATTGGGTTATTTTCTCCAGATTAAGGCTGGTGATGATATTCCAACACCGCCTGCACCACCACCAGCACCACCTCCTACATTGCCACCTGCTGGTGACACGCTATCATGTTCTGAAAAATATCCTTGTTCCCCCGCTTTTTTAGCTTTCTTTTGCAGTCTATGTGATTTTGATCCGAACTGCAGGAGAATCCAGATGGGATTTAGTCAGGCTTGTGTGGAAAAATGAGTGGTAGTTATGTTGTGTTATTATCATTGTATGTCGTAATAAAGAAGACTTTAATTATTGGTTTATCCAGACTTACCAGCTCGTACTTCTTATTATTAATATCATCATGTGGCACCCTTTATTAACTAAACCAATAACAGTATACACTATATACCTCTATACCAAACCTATACATTAAAACTCTCACCACAGCCACATTCACCCTTTGAATTGGGATTAGTAAAAATAAATTCCGAACTCATCTCATCGTCAACATAATCCATTGTCGTACCAATAACATTCATTAATGCCATTGGTTCCACATATACCTTTAACCCGTCACCATCCAAGTTTGGTAATGATATTGTCATACATTCATCTCGCTTGTGATTAGCGAAGTGGTTGGAATAGGCATAGTTTAATGTGTAGGAGAGGCCGTTACAGCCACGTTTTTTCGTGCCTAGTTGTATCCCTACGGCTGGACCGTCATCGTTATCGGATGATGTAGTATCCTTGTTATTGTGTTGGTCTATTAGAAACTGTATCCGTGATGCAGCAGTGGGTGTTATTATTAATGGATTACGTTTCTTTATTGGCTTAGGCTTCTTTTTTAGTGTGGGATTGCTCTTTGTGTTGTTTGCGGTAGATTGTATTGACTCGTCATCGTTTGATATTTCTTGAGGCATGGCCGCGGTTGAAAAGTTACTGACGGATGGTATTGGCTGATGTATATGTGAGTGTATATGAGATGAGGAGAGATGTATTGTTTTTCTCGAGGGTATTTGTCTAGAATTCTTTTGCAATTGCAATTGATGAAGTGATGACTCTATGTCATTGACGGCTGTCGATATGGCCCTCGTACATCCTCCGCTAAGGGGTGTAATCTGTCGTCTAATGACACTACCGCTTATACTGAGTAACCTATTCATTGTTAGTATTATAACTGAGCTTTAATCGATATCGATTTCTATTTCAATTTTCAATGAATGTGATAGGGTGGAGGGTTATGTCCTTGGTTGTAGAACACAGACGCTTCATCATCTTCTTCGTATTATAATATATTAAAATATTAGAATAGTATTTGTCGGCGGCGGGGTAGACTATCTTCAGATCTTTGTTACACAAACTCTTTGCAGTTCTTAGTATTATTGCTCGGTCTTAATAGCAATATAATTATCTATATCTTATAAATATACACAGATCAATATTTATCAAAAGATGCCGACGTTAGAATTAGAGGCAAGGCTTGATAAATTACTGTCTACTGCACAAGAAGAGACAAAGGATATCGATCTCTTTGCACCTATCAACATCGAAGAAAGAGAAGAGTGCCCGATATGTTTGATTCCATTTCCTATAGAAAATAACGAAATCATATTCAAGATATGTTGCGGGAAAAACATATGTATTGGTTGTGTCGAGAAACATGTAAGCACTGAGATACATAATGGTGTACCAATAGAAGATTATAAATGTGCCTTTTGTTGCCAGCTAACATTATCAGGACCACCAAGAGTTAAGGCACTGAAAAAACTAATGAAGAGGAATTATCCTGATGCATTTATAGAAATGGGAGTGATTTATGAAAGAGGGAAGTATGGAGTATTGCAAAGTAATACAAAAGCATTAGAAATGTTGATACGTGCAGCTGAACTTGGATATGTCGATGCATTTAGGAAAATTGGATATAATTATATGAATGGCAATTTAGTGGAACAAGATAAGTCGAAAGCAGTAGAATTTTATGAAGTATCTGCAAAGAAAGGATCTGTAAAAGCTCACAAAAATCTTGCACTAACACATATGACAAATGAGAATGCCGATGAGTGTATCCAACATTTAGTGGTAGCTGCAAGTGCTGGTGATCAATTATCAATGGACAGTTTGATGGAATTCTATAAAGACAATTCACTATCAAAAGAGGATCTAGCCCAAACTCTACGTGCATACCAGGCCTCGAGTAATGAAATGAAGAGCAAGGACAGGGATGATGCTCGTCGCACGCGTAATTAAGGAAACAGTTAAATGAAGTAAGGCAATAGATGGGATTGTAATTAGCAGACAAACGATTTGCTAAGTTAAGTAAATAAGATCTATGATATTACTCAAATCCAACTCAAACTGGGTTGTTACATTAAGTACATTTGTTGTACACAATGTAATAAACTAAACTAAACTATGTACATTACATATAAACTACCCATGAAAGATCCACCACTGTGCTCCTTATCCAACCATTTAGTAACACCCATGACACCGACAGACAATGCCTGTCGGAATCCACTGTTGTCATGCTCCTTCTCCATCCACTCAAGGAACTCATCAATATCCACCTTACCTCTTTGACTTTTGACTTCTTATTTGAGGCAGTACATCGTACACGTATTACGAAGTGTGGAATATTTTTCATCGTACCAGTACGATTCTACTTGCTTTTGTTGCTTTGTTGTGCATAGTGCTGCATAGTGTAATAATCTAGAATAATCTTGAAAGGTACCTCGGCTTGGACGCTTCATCTCCTAGTAGCAGGTATTACAATATATTACAATATTAGTTGTAGGCGGCGGACGGTGGCATAGAGTATCTCGTTTTTATCAGATACCACCAACCAATTAAAAGTTTTAGTTTTGTGGTGCAAATTTCTGTAGCTTTGTGTTACAACTAATAATATAAGGATAAGGAAACAAACTCTTCACACTATTGGCAGTTCATAGTATTATTGGTTTGGTCTTAGTAGTTATAATGATATATCATATCATATCATAATGGTATCATCAGAATTAGAAGCACGGCTTGATAATTTACTTTCCACTGCACAAGAAGAGACGGCAGATATTGATATGTTTGCGCCTATACCACTAAGAGAGGAATGCCCAATATGTATGATTCCTCTTCCTTTATTTGGAACGGAAAGTATATTTTTTGCCTGTTGTGGAAAGCTTATATGTAAAGGATGCACCTACAAGAATTCATTGACCAAGGTGAAGAATGGTACACCGATACATGAGATTCTGAATAATGAGATGAAATGTGCCTTCTGCCAACAGTTATCAAAGTTGACGTATAAGAATGAGATCAAATGCTTAAAGAAACTAATGAAGAAGAACAATATCCAAGCTTTTAGGCAAATGGCCGGTCATTACATGAGAGGGGAAGGGGTAATTGAAAGTGATACTAGAGCTCTTGAAATGTACATTCGTGCAGCTGAGCTTGGCGATTATGCTAATGCATTTGCGATGATTGGAGATTATTATTTTGCAATAGAGCAGAACGATTTAAAAGCAGCTAAATTTTGGGAAATATCAGCAAAGAAAGGATGTGCTCATGCACACAAAGAACTTTCATTAGTTTGTGCGAGAAATGGGGACATTCAAAAGGGTATTAAACATTCGAAAGTAGCTGCAAGTGCTGGATTTAAAGAATCAAATAGTGTGATGAAAGCATACAAACACAAGGTGATATCAAAAGAGGATCTAACAATTACACTCCGTGCATTCCAGGCCTCAAATGATGCGACGAAGAGTAAAGATCGGGATAATGCTCGTGCGTTGAAGGAATCACGTAAAAGCGGAGTGCCTAGTCACTCCCATCTCTTCAAGTAAGTAAGTTTTGTTTAAAGAAGTAGAATAGATATATAATAATTAAGCTCATCAAACCCATAGTTACATTAAGTCATTTTTTGTGCACTATATACAGATATATAAACTATCCGAGGAAAGACCCACCACTGTGCTCCTTATCCAACCATTTAGTACCACCCATGACACCGACTGACAATGCCTGACGGAATCCACTATTATCGTGTTCCTTCTCCATCCACTCAAGGAACTCGTCAATATCAACCTTACCGTCTCTCTTGGTATCCATCTCCTTAAAGATGGCCTTAACTTCTTTGGTAGACAGCTCCATACCAAGTTGTAAACTGATATCCTTAATCTCTTTCTCATCAAGAAATCCAGAATTGTCACGATCAACATCATGAAAGATCTCTTTAGATTCCTCCCTTGTCGGTAATAGAGCTCTAGAGGCATCCTCAACTGGGATACGGCCTCCATAAGACTCAAGGTATGCTTTTGCGGATTCAATTTGTGCCTTCTTAACTTTACGGCTCCATCCTAATTCCTCTGCCATGATATCTGCCACACGTGGTAATGCCTCCATTGCAGCACCACTGTTTAAGAAGGCAAGTCGTGTCCGACGAGATAGGATATCCTGCAGAGTAGTAGTAGAAGACGAAGGTTAGTCTGTGTACTACAAGTGTATTAAATAGGGCATTCATAAAAATCGTCAATCACACACTCACCTCAATAGTACAGGCATACTCTTGACATGCAAACCGAACCTCAGCTTCAATGTATGGATAGTTGGCAGCAAGCGGGATACCATTCCTTGGCCACTGCTTACCTGTTGGTTTACACAGTGCCACAACCTCCCACGCCCTTCCACCGTACGTCTTGGCTAAGTTCTGGGCCACATCTTCCATTAATCCATACTTTTGAATCAATTGGACGGGTAAACTCTCGGTATATCCTTCTCCGCCGTGTAAGACGATATCCAATGTGTTGCACTTTGGATGATCATCACCCAATACCTTATCTAACACATCCTCGGCCATTTCACGCCATGTTGTCCACTTGCCACCAGCAATGAAAGTCACTCCGCTCTTTGGGTTTGTAGAGATGACATGATCACGAGATACTTGTTCACCTGCTTTTGCATTTGGATCAGCTGCCAATGGACGCCATCCACGCCATGCTGATAATACATCTGATCGACGGACTTTAATATCCTCACTCAAGTACTTTTCACATTCTTTTAACATCCATTGAATCTCTTCCTCGGGTGGGTATGGCAGAGTTTCGGCTGGTCCTTTCTTATCAGTTGTACCCACTAATACACTTCCCTCCCAGGGTAAGAAGAATAAGAAGCGGCCGTCTGATGTATTGTAATCTAATAATCCCATGTCAGATGGAGCGTAGTACCCAGGTAGAACAATATGAGAACCTGATGCACCCATAACCGCAGGCTTGACAGGCTTCTCGGTACCATCCTCCTTCTGTCTTAAAGCATCAGTGAATGGTCCTCCTGCAAAGATGACATGCTTTGCATAAATATCCATAGATTCACCAGTAATACGATCTAATGCTGTAACACCGATCACTTTTCCATCATCATCAAAGATACCCTTGGTCATTTCAACATAGTTTGCAATATCGGCACCCTTCTCAGCGGCACTTAAGGCGATGGCCAAGTTGGTTCGGGCATCATTATGTTGTCCTGTAAGATTTTAAAGAGGTAAAATGATAGAGATGAGCACAAGATATGCATAATACAAGATATGCACAACACAAGATACTGGTGGTG
>Ga0075437_14218_pt1 | contig 12427 bp, 11 predicted proteins | sample MintriMetagenome_FD_74266 | JGI IMG/M metagenome (GOLD analysis project Ga0075437, IMG submission 74266) | Marine eukaryotic communities from Monterey Bay, USA to study complex ecological interactions - Minidiscus trioculatus and... | ecosystem: Environmental > Aquatic > Marine > Unclassified...
GCCCCATCGTTGTCGAGGCATGTTGATGTAATGTTTGTGAGCATATTGTGTAAGTAGGGTATCCGTTGATCTTTGAGGTGTGATATCCTTCTCTTTACTGCGATTAGTTGTAGTATGTATGGCCGAAGAGCTATAATTGAATCGAATCAGCACGCTTATGAAGAAATGAGCAGTGTTGAAATATAGTGAATCAGTTGCTGTTGGGCGAAACAGTGAGCTTTAGGTTTACTAGTTGTCTAGATAGAACATGCATCTATTGCAGCAGAGGCTTTCTTTCCCTCTAGCGTAGTGCAGCAGCCGCCAACATTAGGGGTGGTAGGAAGTTTAGGGTGGAATCAAAATTGATTGTCACTGTTTCTTGCAGCTGTTGTGTCGCCAAAACCAAACTTTCATTCTTTCTAAACATGTCTATTCCTCTCTTTATTGCTCTTCTAACTCGCCTACACTTCACACGATGCCTCCTATCAATAGAAGAAAGCTGCATTATGATTTGAATATACCACTCTCATCTTCATCATTATCATCGAAGCGAAAATCACAAGAAGCAAATCAATATCAAAATCGTTTATCAAAATTGGGATACTCTGAAATTGCATTTACTCACACAGCCTATGGAAGATTAAAGTTGGATAAGGATGATGCTGATTACACTCTACCATGGAAGGATTTGATACCGGAATCATCATCAACAAATACTACCGATGGTGGTATACCAGGCAGCGGTGAACATAACAAAAGGATACCATCAATCGGACAAATCAATAAACAACTTGATATCAAAGTATATCGTCGGCTTAATATAATTGTGGAAGAAGTTAGTGATGTATCAAGAATACTACTCCCAAATAATGATAGTAATAGCAGTGATAGGATATCGGAGCTACTGCAAAAGTATGACATCATATCACTACAGCCAATGAATGAATCTGCATTGCAAAATATTTGTGAATTGATGGCCACATCAACTTCTAACTCGTCATTAGGCAATACATCAAACAATGCACATTTTATTGATATCATAGTATTAGAATATGCAACTGGATCAAGAGGAGGGCATGGACTGCCGTATAAGCTCCGAAAAGACTATCTTGTCAAGGCCCTGTCGGCGGGGATTACTTTTGAAGTTTGGTAAGTACATATTATATGCACACTTTTATGTAGAAGCCGTCATTTGCATATCGCCATCTCATATAAGATGCCCTATTTTCAATTCATATCCACCTCATTCAATCTTATACCAAAGCTATGGCACAGCAATACTAGATCCAAAACGACGACAAGGGTTCATACGAACAATACTCGACTTTCAAACTACATTGAATAGTATACAAAAGAAGCACATGCTACTGAACAACAAGAATAACAGTACCCAACAAAAGAAGTGTAACAAGTTTCCATTGTTGCTAAGTTCCAAATCAAGACAGAATTATACATTGGGTACATCGGACGAGGGAGTATTGGCATTTCGTAAAATGGAGGATGTGAATTGTTTAGTTAGTACTTTGTTGGGTGGTGGGGATAGTACTGGATGGTTTGATATAGGAGTAGACGATGATATGAATGAAGATACAAATCAAAAGAATGAGAAGAAACGGATGGTAATGTCAGCTGCTGATAGGGTTCTGGCAAGAGCAAGTGATCGAGCTCTGGGTGTTGTATCATCAAGTAGTCAAAGTGGAAAGAAGAGGAAGCAGCGTGGCTGGGATTCTAGATCTCATGTTGTCACCAATAGAAGGAAACAAGGTTGTGGTGAAAATGATGATAGTGATGACGACTGCTTTTCACCCCACTCTGGAGTTGCTATGAGTTTAGTTGATTGGTTATCGGAATCATCACGGAAGAAGAAGGTAAATGAAAAAGGAGAAGCGGCCAAGCCTAACCAGATAGAAGGGTAAACAACTGCTCCTCCGGACAGATCAAATAAAGATGAAAGCAGTAAGCTATTCAAATCCGTAGATAAAGGAGCTGCATCTGCACCTCAAGAGAATATTGAAGATTCTGAAGAGGAGAATAATGACAAGGATGATATTGAGGATGGTTACATAGCTCTATAGTCTATTACTAGTACCAGTAAAACAATCTAACTTCTTATGCTTCCTTACTAATATTGATATGTACTTGTTTACTCAAGGTACTTCAGAATAGCTTCCTTGACCGGCCCTGGCACGTCAATACGATACGCCCCACGATCGGTGAGGTTGATATTGATACCACCTGTTTGTTCAATCTTTGCTTTCCACAAAGCTAATTCGAATAGTGTCGTGGCCTCCTTGGTTTCATAATGTTTAATCAATCTAACAATCTTGTCCAGCTTTTCTTTATCTACCATTACTAAAATCCCAATGTCCCCTTCGTCATCAAGAGATGATTCGTCATCTTCTATTTCTATCTCTTGACGTTCGGCAGGGATAGTAAGCTCTCCACCTCTCCACTCTACTGCAAGAATATCGTCCATCTTAGCCTCTATATCTCTTTGCCCTACTTGAATGATATTATTCAAGCGAGTTGATAGGCTAGGGAAACTAAACCTCTCCAATGATAAGCAATCTTCAAATGCATTATCTCGGATCTGTACTCCTTCATTGTGTATAACTACTTCCCTCAATCTACTGCAATGGCTAAATACAGTCATACCAATCTTCTTAACAGTAGTTGGAATTTCAATGTTTTCTAATGACGAACAATGAATAAATGCACCATTCCCAATCTTCTTTAACCCATCACTGAGTACTATCTCCCTTAAACTGTTGCAATAACCAAATGTATAATCGTTAACCTTGGTAACAGTAGATGGTATATTGATGCTCTGCAATACGCTACAACTAGAAAAAGCGAAATTTCCGATCTTTCTAAGACCGTCATATAGTACTACCTCCCTCAATTTACTACATTCATAAAGCGCACTATAGCCAATCTTGATTAGAGAAGAGGGTATATTGATAATCTGCAATGAAGTACAATTTCGAAAGGCGTAGTCGCCTATCTCCTCGAGGCCCTCGCTCAATACAACTTCTACCAAACTTGTACAATTATGAAAAGCAGACTGACCAATTTTGGTAACCGTAGAGGGTATGTAGATACTCTGCAATGAAGTACACCCTTCAAAGGCACCGCTCCCAATCTTCTTTAATCCCTTCGGAATCGTAATACTTTGCAATGCTTTGCAACTATTAAATGCATTCCTTCCGATCTCTCTGAGACCATCGTTAAGTACAACTTCTCTCAATTGCTTGAAATTTCTAAAAGCCTCACTATCAACCTCAACAACACTTGGATGAAGTTCAACTTTAACCACATCTTTTGGTACTTCCTGTCCTCTTCCCATATACTGAAACCTATCATTTAATGTTTCACCCTCTTCCTCCTCCTTTGGTATTTCTTCTACATCAGCACCATCTTCTCCCTCCATTCTACGCTTCTTCATATTATTACTATTTTGTTTTAATAACTTAATTTCTGATTGTTGTTTTGTTTACCACTCTGCACTGCTCTAATAATATGGAAAAAAGACACAAGATGTGTACTAGGCGTATCTTTCATTTCTTGCCGCGAGATGCGGAGTCCAAAGTGCAGATCCTCGTCGGTAAAGTTACCGACTTCTTCCCAAACGCAATAAATGTATTATATATTGTTCCAAAGGAGAGATAGGTATGGAGACGATCTGCGTGCTCTAGCTATCAATAAAGAGGAGACTGAGAAAAAATAAGGATACCGCAATTGAGGTATCTTTATAGTATCTTTTTTATCCCGCCTGGCGCCCGCCCCCGTCCCCTCTCGGTAATCATCTGGGCTCATCCTGGGGTGTTTGGCCGATATATACTACTTTATTATATCGCTCATAGAGTAGAGATGATGCTATATATAGTCATATTCAATATCTGGTTAGTTCTGGTTCACATCTTATCGACAGCTACGGCCTTCCAAAACTCACAAAATGAACACATCAACAATTTGCATCTTCTTCGCCCATCGCCATCACAACCATCACATCATTATTGCAAGCCGCTATACTATGCAGCCACAAAGGATAAATCCATAGTACAACAGAACAAGCAATATCTCATAAATACATTAGACTTTACTGACGATAAGATACAAGAGATTAATCAAACTACAAACATATTGACATTAGATATCGGCATATTAGAAGAGCGGGCAAATTGGTTGCAGAATCGTCTTGGCTTGGATACTAATACTGCCGATAATGATGACAATGATGATGATACGACTAATCAGAATAACAGAAAACAACTCAAGAAGATATTGCAACAACATAATATACTTGGCAAGCGGAGTGATACGAATCTAGCACCGACACTCGACTATTTGCAATCTCGACTTTTGCTTGATGACAAATCTTTAAGAAAGTTGATACTAAGTGCACCACATCTACTCGGCTGCAGTATCGAGGAAAACATTGAACCAAAGTTAGATTGGTTACAACAACGTTTATCATTAACAGACGTTCAATTGAGTAGAATGATATGTCGTCAGTCATACACACTCGGCTGTTCTGTCATTGATAATCTTGCACCAACAATCTCGTGGTTGCAGCAACGTCTATCATTAGATGATACAACCATTAGCAGAATGATACAATCCAATCCACAGATTATACATCTTAATATTGAAAGTAATCTTGAGCCAAAGTGTGATTGGCTAAAACAACGTCTCGATTTAAATGATGTACAACTTAGTAAAGTCATACGACGAATGCCACAGATCTTAGGATTGAGTATTGATGATAATCTTGATCCAAAGTTAGATTGGATACAAGAACATTTAAACTTGACAGATGACGGATTATCAAAGTTAGTACAAAAGTCGTGTACCTTCCTAAGTTGTAATGTCGAATCAAATCTCAAACCAACATTAGACTTTTATATCAATGCCTTGGGCGGAGATAAACAAGCGGCTACATCACTCATTATTAACAATCCGACATTGTTTCATTATAGTTTAGAACATCGATTAAAACCAAGATTAGAAGAGGCAATTAGTACTGGTATGGATATAGATGCAACGATATTACGTCAATTGGGACAGTATAATGATGATAAGTGGTACAAATTACTAATCTTATTCATGATGGAATAGCTGCTACTCGCCACGTGAACCACCACATTATCGGAGTCATGATCGGTAGAATTTTGAGTATTTATTGGAGTACGGTATGGATTTACCCACTTTTTACTCTCCATCGCCAAGCCAAATCATCTAACAAATAAAATTGCCCATCTCTGCCACAACCCAAGATACCTGGGGGTCATCAGAGACAAATATAACTACCCGAGCATGCCCCGATTACTCTACACATACACAAACTCCTGTGGGTGAAGTATCAATGATCTTTGTTCGTTATTTGATGACATTGGCTGTTATCAAATGACTAGATACCAATCTTCTCTTCATCGAGTATATCATGCCATCGTCCTTGCCATTAAAGAAAGGGATGACGAACCACATACTCATCGGCCGTAGATATTGGAGGAGAAGGGAGATTCATTGGCATCTCGTGGCAAAAGCAACAAAATTGGCCACCATAAATCAAACATTTGTTGTATTGTAACATCTTCCTTCATAAAGACAACAAACATATTATTTATCATGAAACTTACACCGGCTTTATTCATCAGCTTAATGCTCAATTGGGCCACCGGTAGTTTGGTAAGTTTATTATATATTGTGATGTATCGATATCACATGAACATATGATGTGAACACATGATATGTTCATTTTATGATATCTATCTGATGCATATCTTTTCTTCACATGCACCACAACAGAGACGTATTGAACGTCGTACGACTCGTGAGATTCAAGAATATCAACCCGAGGACGTCTCAGCTATTGAATCATCCCCTCACAACAATGGAGCAACCAATGGCGATGTTGGCATTCTTGAGAGAAGCAGGCTTCTTGCCAAGACTGCTAGATGTAAGCGGAAGGATACAGTTGATTGTGCCGGAGGGGTAAACAGGGATAACATTACCCAGACTTGTGCAGAAGCTTGTCAAGATGAGTATGGCGTTGGTGGTTGTTGTGTAGGAGCAAATGCATGTGATGGGTTCACTGGTCTCGTGTGTAGAGATGCAGATGCGTCCACTGGTTTTATGGGCTCCTGTTCTGGTACTGATGCCTGCCGAAACGCCAACATTGGTTCTGTATTCCAATCCTGTGCCGAGGGTTATAAGTCCTGTGAGGGTGCTGGTCAAAATGGATACATCGGATCAATGAAAGGTTCATGTTTAGGTCCACGAGCATGTACTGGTGCTGCTGCCAATCAAGGTTACATTAGTTTGTTTGAAGGGAGTTGTCACGGACCAGCTGTCTGCCAAAACGTGGCCGCTAACGGCGGGGCAGTTGGTGAGGTTGAGAACTCGTGCTTCGGTCAACAATCGTGTTACAATCTTGCTGCTGATCAAGGAGTTGTTGGTGCGGTAGTCGACAGTTGCAGCACAATCGCTCCCTTTGGTCCTGTCCCCACCCAGACATGCAAGAATGCCGCTCGTAACGGAGTTATTACTCTCGGGATCTTATCATCATGTGTAAGTTATATAAATATGTCTTTGTGTTTCTTTGAAGTGTGAATGTGTCAACATATATCTAATCAATATCAACTCTCTTATTACCCCCTACTCTTTATGAAACAGAATGAAACACGTTCTTGCTATGCTGCCGCCTCTGGAGGTGCAGCCTATTATGATCCACCGGCAGTGCCAGGCTTGTCGCAGGGTTACATCTACTTCATTGCATCTGGTTGTAATGACGATAAGACACGTGAGAAACTAGCCTATGTTGATCCAAACACTCAAGGAGCAAGGAGCCTTGCCAAGGTTAAGACTCTTGGTGTTGGTGATGATATTACCTGTATTAACGGTTGTTGTGATAATAACACTGAAGTATGCGCTGAACTTGCCTTGGAAGATGTGACAACTGTGCAGGATACTTGCGGTCCTTGCAAGAAGAACTTTTTCAACTAATTGGTGGTGAGTGTTGATTGTACTGAGTCTACTAAGGGGGAAGGAGCTCTATTTTAGTTAGACACATCATGTGCACTAACTTTTTTAGATGTTTTGTGATATAATTATTCTTCTCTTGACTACAACATCTTCTCTAGCTACCCTACTAGGCAAGTCACAGATAAGAATACATTTCATTTATGTGTGTAGATAGCTGGCTTGACACGTGCAACTCAAGTTCTCATGCAGCTACAAGGTCATACAAAGGTTCTTAACTAAACTATGATAAGGACCCCTAAAAGCCAATGAGCCTGTGGTTCGCATATGACAGCAATGCAAAGGTCTTAACTAAACTATAATAGGTGGGTACCCTACTAATGAACTTATATACTTAGGTGAACATCCGAATAAATTCCAATCCGAAGCAAGAAAGCAAAGAAGTTTCTTTTGGTATCTAGATACCATACCACAAGTCACTAATTATATCCTAGCATGGCCTTCTCCGTGTCGCAAAAGCTGTTTGATATTCTTTACGCTTTTAATTTGAATGGACCGACCAGATGGAGAGCAATAGTAGCCACACAATGCACCACCTCATACTAAAGTTCAACACCATACATAGAAGGTGCATTCTACATATTCGCTGACTATTTGTTGATATTGTCTGTGGCAGCATCGTTCTCATCATTGCAATAAAGAGAGGAGGCAACAACAACAACAATATCTTTTGTTGCAATGGGTGAACCGTCGACGATTACAAACACGATCTCCTCCTCAAATCATCTACTATATCTTCAAGATTTACATACTAAAGAACGATATGATATCTACCGTCGTGATGATTATTTATCATTAGATCATCAGAAGAATCTATGGCATGATGAGATACAGAAGCAACAAAGTGGAGGAGAAGGCAGAGCATCGTCGATGCACCTTCGCGTATCCACTCATCCAATCACACCAACAAAGATTATAACAGCAGATGCACGTCGATCACCCTCATCGATTATGAATGGTCCGATGACATCCGAGGATACCTCCGCCGCCTCCGCCGTATATCAACACTCTCCCAATATACCCACTGCTCCCTCGGAGATTTGTTTACGATGGAGAGAGAAGATTATTGAATGGAAGTATCAAGTAGTTGATCGGTTTGGTAAGTTAGTTCCTCCGATGTCAGTATCTTTTGCAATTCTATATCTCATTTCTCTCCCCCCTTCGTATCTTTCTCCTCTCCTCTCCCCTCCCCTCCCCCTATCGGATATTAGATCTAAGCCGTGAGATTGTTAGTATCTCGACATTCTATCTTGATAAATATCTTTCCAAGCACTATGTTGATGAGGAGGTAAGATGCCGTATATATGTTGTGTATATCTTGTGTTCTAAATCCTTCCGATACTCATCCCCTCCCCCATATTCTAATCTCCCTCTCCCCCTACACAACACCGCAGCTCTTCCAACTTGCTGCCATGGCATCTATATACCTAGCCATTAAGGTACACAGCAAGAAGAAGGTTAGCATAAGTTCCATCGCTAGCACGGGTAATGGTATCATAACAGTTGAACAGATCGAGGCAATGGAATATTCCATCATGAATGATTGTTTAAATTGGCATATGAATCCACCCACGGTTGTTAACTATATTGAGAACTTTTACCCACTCATTGCTACCCTGGTGATTGATTGTTGTGGTAATGCCAACACTGGCGTTAGACAACAAGATGCCTACAGTCTACATGTCCAACAGGCTATTGAAGACTCTTTAGAATTATCAAGATTCCTAGCTGAACTTAGTGTCTGTGTCTATCCCTTCATCAAGGCTAAGCCATCGTCTATTGCATTCGCGGCTATTATGTATAGCTTTGATCATTTCAATGTACCCCAAGATGTACGCACGTCTTTTGGAAAGATGTGTAGAGAGTACATATCCTCAAGTTTGCAAGTTAACTCACGAGAAGTTGAGACATGTGGTGCCTTACTAAAGAGAGTTTATGTCTTGGCAATGCCTCAAGATCAACAAGAGCAGCAGGATGTATTCACCCCAAGAAGGGATCAGGCAACACCCATTGGTCAGCAGTAGTCCTAGTGAAGTATCGACCAATACCTACGGACCTGACACCCAAAATAGATGACACCACCAAGATATAGAAGAGAGATGCTACGAACGTGGCCTTCCATTTGTAACAAGTCTCGTATTATATTGTATAGTTACGAAGGACAATGCATCCTAGCATCATCTCACATCATCCACATTATTTCACCAGAATCCCCTCAAGAGAAATCAAGATTATATGATCATCAAATATATGATGAATCATTAGCACATATGCTGTAGATACAGTAGACTAGCTACTTATCTATGGGCAAGCTCAAGAGGGGATATCAATTTAGTAAGGTTTACACCCTCAAGCCTTTACTCTTGTACAACAATTGTACTTCAAATCGCACACCCACACACTCACATTATCACCCCACGATCATCAAGATATTGTACTATCTCACCCACACTTTAGATTCACCGACACCCACACACTAGAATATCAACTATTGATATGTAGCCACAAAATATTGTAATTATCTAGAAAAATGACGCAATTGTACACACTCAATGTTGACTGTTATGTACTTAACTATAAATTAGATAGGTTAGGCTGCTTTTGCAACCTCTCCAACCATCCACAATATGTAGAGGAAGTAGAAGAGAGATAGGAAGTAAGGATACCATATTGGATACCACTTTGAAAGATCTATCAGATCTCCCAGGCCGGCTATCCAACACACTCTCCTCCCTTGTCTACATTTGTACTATATTAATAGAGGTATTAGTATAGTGATAATAGTAGAAGGCGGAAAGAGAGCATTCTGCCTGGGCTTGCAATGACGGTATCCTATTTTAGGAATAAAATTTCCGTTGTCATTTTTCGTGAGAGTTGGATGGTGGAAGCCTACTGCAAGTAAGTTGAGTGCAGCTAAGTTATGGGTTTGTGTGAAGGAGTAGTATATTATAGGTCATAAATCAAAGAATCACCACTCTATACATGCACAAATAATATCTTACTCATATATTATATCAGCAGATAACCATCATCCACATACTCTAGAGAGGTAGTACTGTAGTACAGTCGGTATACCATTCATGCTGGACGCCATCCGCCAAAAGGCTACTCATACATGGACAGTCTTCTACCAATCTGTATATTCTGTATTTTTCTGTATTGGTATATATGTAATATCACTCTGGATTATATGGCAAGGCCTTCATCAAGCAAACAATATAATAGTATACGTTTCAGTACTATGGATGCTATTCATCTCCTGGCTTTCGACAGGAGATTTTGATGTAGATGATGAAGATTCTGATGATGAAGAAGAAGATGAAGAAGATTATACCAATAAAAAGAATTACTATACAATCAATGTAAAAGGGTTCTCCAAATTCGTATTCTTCTTTATTGGATTAGTAGTATTGGCTGGTGATATTAGAGTACTGATATTCCCGATTGCTATAAGCATTCCCTTAGTTATCCAACAATTTCATTGGTGCGGCGAAACCAACTCCTATATGGATAACCTTTTCATTGATTCATTTTTGATTCAAAGAATATGGTCCAATAGTAAACACAAAAAATATGATAATGAAAGGTCGTGGTTATGCTATGTGCTCTTCTCCATTGTGGCTTCGTATTTCATCTTCACATCGGCATGCTTCTTCGATGAAGGATTTATAGAATTGGTTCTAATGGGTGCCCATGTTATCGCTTCTTCGGTCGTTGTATTTGTGTGGATGATATATAGAGACGAAAGGGATACTCATCCCTTGCGAATTGCATTGGGGGTTGATATTTCTCAAGATGCCATCAGCGTTTTGGAAAGGATTTACCCAGAAGGTGTGAATACGGATAGGATTCAGTTTCTACTCCATGGTACACTGAAAGAAGAGATATCAACGCACCCTGAAATCGATAATCTCTCTATAATCAGATCTCTTCTCCTATTATTTCCTGGGGCGTTGAACATAGTAGACGATGAGGGGAACGTGCCGTTTCAACTTGCATGCCAGTACTCGTCGGTGGAGGTAGTAAAACACATGGTAGAAATAGACAATGATTTGTTGAACATTCGTGATAGTAACGGCAATACAGTCATGCATTATGCATGCCTGGGAAACAATTACAAAGTTATCAATTATCTTTTGACGAGGAGCATGCAGTTAGTCACCAGGAGGAACATCGACGGCGACCTTCCAGTCTATTTACTAAGCAGTTGTGCCCATCATCTCATACATGGTAAGATCGACGAAGTGCTGATATATTCCAACTATGGAAGAAGTGAACATTTGGAAACAATTTGGAAATTACTTCGTACCAATCCAGCAGACATGCAGGAGAAGAAGCTTCCTTCTACTCAATGTACCTCATTAACAGAAGGAGGTGACTCGGCAACCTCACTCAAACCACAAAAGCATCATAAATTACTCTTATACGTCATATTGGTAGTAGTAAACATGATCTCGGCAGTTTATATTGGTACCCTCCAAACATTTAGTAATGTGAGTCGACAGGAGTATCGTTCAGAGGTGAAGCGATTAGTTGATGAATTGGTTGAAAGTCAGAATGAAATGAATCTATTACGATCTCGTATGGAAGCTCTGAAGTATGTACAGGATGCCTCAGGACAGTCAGATCAGGAGATGCCTCGCACAGTCAGCGAGAGAAATATCAGCTAACCAATAACCCATTTATAAGCTAAGCAATATACACGAGTAAGTTCTTTAGAGTATTTAGAATGTTGACTAATATGAACGTAACCATACATTGGAAGTTTATTAGCAGCTAAAGGGAGGCAAGGAGATCGAACACTGAGCATCACCTAGTTGCTCCAGCAAAATAGAGCAATGAGCAGTATTGTAATGGGATGCTCTCTTTCATCCTTCCTACTGCTGCATGCAAACTTTATCAATAATAGCGTGTTCACGTATCGGTAGTATTAGACAACTATTATAGTGGTGCACAATACCGTACCAATAACTCGAAAAAAATGACAAGCAAATTATCTGATGTGGTGTTTGAGTATACGGGAAAAGGTCATGTTCCCGAGGATGTAACGCACGTGCGGATTCAATCCGGTGTTACTAAGATTGAAGATTATGCATTTTACGGCCGAAGAAGTTTGAAGGAAGTCGTATTGCAATGCATTACATTACCATCTACACTCGTTGAGATTGGTTTTGAGGCATTTAAAGGATGCAGTAGTTTGGAGGAGGTAGTTTTCAACGAGGGATTAAAGGTGATCGGAGGCTACACGTAGGGTCAGGATCCTACGATTGTCAAATCTGAAAATTGCAATGGAGTTGAAAGTTGGTTGATACATCATTGGAAATTTCAGATTTGACAATCGTAGGATCCTGACCCTATGTCAAATCTAAGCCCCCAGGGGACTTATGGTAGGCTTAAATAGGCTTAA
>Ga0075437_12068_pt1 | contig 12423 bp, 12 predicted proteins | sample MintriMetagenome_FD_74266 | JGI IMG/M metagenome (GOLD analysis project Ga0075437, IMG submission 74266) | Marine eukaryotic communities from Monterey Bay, USA to study complex ecological interactions - Minidiscus trioculatus and... | ecosystem: Environmental > Aquatic > Marine > Unclassified...
CGTTTGTGACTGTAGACTGTAATTGTAGAAGATCATGAGTAATAGCTAAGTGATATTCATCTCAACCAAAGAAGGTTCTCAACTAAATTAAATTGGGTTTTTCTTGCAATGAAGATCTTACTCATATCACGTGAACAAGTCTAAGTCACAAACGAGATCAAGGAACAGCAATATACCATGATGGATAATCAAGCATTCGGGTGGTTGAAAAAGTCAATAATGGGCGGTGGCGGCGATAACTCGTCATCGGGTATAGATGAAGATATTGCAAACTGTACCGACCCTTCAATTTTAGTTAATGGTATTGCACATGATTTCAAAATGTTATTACTATTGTCAAATAGTAGCAATAGTAGTACTACTGATATAGCACCGCCACCGGATACTAAATTATCTATATCCTCAGCAGCAGTAGCCTCAGAGGGATCATCGGCAGCTGCAATTGTCGATGCCACTCAATCAAAATTATCATCAGATGGTGCACCAAAATCAATCTCAACCAATAATCATTCAGACAATTTAACAGCACGATTAGATCGTATCAAAACACTCCTATACGAAGAAAGATCAGCATCAAGTAATAGTGTGACACAGAATGGTGGTGTTATCAATTTGAATTGGGTTCCGGCTATTGCAACTGGTGTTTTTAAAAGTTTTACTTTGTCTACTCAATCTGCTACTTCAGATGAGGTGGCAAACGATACTGCTTCAACCAGTGATGATATATCCAGTAAAAGCGCAGCACCAGTTAGTGATTATGAAAAACTAAACACCAACGAACTAATACCAACAATCCTACAAAACTTACCACTATTACAATTCGAGGCACGTAAATCAATATCAGCAATATTCAATTATCTATTAGTATGTGGCATTGATGGTAATGATTCACAATCTTTCACATCCGTTAGTACTGCATTTGCAAAGTATGTATTAGATAGAGGTGATGTTATTATTGGACAATTAGTTAATGGACATAATTGTAGTGAAGTGGTTGTTAATAAGAATGGTATGAGTGGTAGTGGTATGAAGGGTTCAGTACTTGAGGCTGCAGCTTCATCAGCTGCAGGAAGTAGTGGCGGTGGAGGGAGTTGTGTGGACATTACATTACTATGCGGAAGCATGTTACGTTCATCAATACGTCATGCCAACATATATCAATATATATTATCCAATGAACATTGTTCAAAGTTGGTATATCCATTCTTTGATCAATTTGTACATAATCCAAACTTTGATGTTAGTTCAGATGCATTAGAAACTGTCCGTGTTATGTTATCGGGAATGTCTGGTGGTAGCAATCAACAAGTAGCAGCGGCGGGTATGGTAGGGGATGCAGCATCCGAGGAATACAAACAATTAATGGAAAGTATAGCATCTGACTTTCTCAATCGAAAGTATACCGAGATAATCGATGAACGTATCAATAAAAAGTGTCTATCATCATCAGCATCCTACATGACACGACGCATGTCATTACAATTATTATCAACTATACTATTGAATAGGGTGAATTATAATGTAATGATGATGTATATCTCATCAAGTAAGAATTTGGTTATTATACTATGTTTGTTGAGAGATCCAAGTCCACATATTACCTTGGATGCGTTTCAGGTTTTTAAGATATTTGTTGCCAATCCCAACAAGGTGAGTGGTTTGTTGTTGTGCTGTGTATGTTGTTGTGTTTGTATGGATCGAGTGGCATGCTTCTAACTCATGTCTTTGCGTCGTATCTCAAAAAACGCAGCCACCAGAAGTGGTCAAGATATTGTTCGATAACAAGGTCAAGCTCATCAAGTATTTAGAGGGATTGCACAAGGAACGAGAGAATAACGATGATCAATATAGAGATGAGAAGCAGTTGGTTATTAGTACACTAGAGGCCCTAGAGATATAGTTGGATAGGATGAGGTGGTGGGATTGTGGGCTTTAGTTTTAGCCCTGCACGACAAGAGAAGTTCCCCAGAGAAGTCAACCGACGATGTTTTGCATAGTTCCCCTGTCCTAATCAAGTAACACTCCTATCACCTCCAACAAGATCTACCCAAGCAACATGATTAGCTCTTGTAACAAAGGATGCCAACCTTACCAAGCAAGTAAGAAACAGTTAGTCATTAGCACATTATACTTATATTAATACCGAACAATAAAAAACTTCCACTCTAAGATACTTACTTTGCCGTAGTAGACATGGAGCAAGTATCGTTGTTGGCAACTAATATCAAAGCCGAAACCTTCACCTACGGCACACTGCCACGAGGCACCAAACTTCTTGTCAAGTGTATTTTTAATCAAAACGGATGCGCCTTCATAGTCTCGGTTAGCATTGAACTTGTCAAGAGCCATTGTACAAACCTCGACGGCCTCGTTGCCCATCTCGGTTGGCATGTCACTATACTTGACGAGAGGCTTCTTCTTGCTCTTCTCAAACTCTTCAATATCAATCTCCTCTGTTGACTTTGGCATCGTTGTTGTGTGGTTTGGTACTTTGTAGTAAAGAAAGAGAAATGCAGTTAGAAAAGACTCCTGTTACACCTACACGACACAATCACAATGACAATGACACAAGGGGGTATGTCAAGAAATGAAAAGTGACAATGACAATTTTATCGTAGGTATTTAGGTACGAGAACGTAGCCTGTCTCATTGAGTGATGATATTATGAAACAATCAACGACTATGAGCTGCAGTCGTAGTTCGTCCAAAGAAGACGTCTTCTTAACCTCTCCTCAAGCAGTAAAGAATAGCTCATTGCAACAAGAGACAGCTACGAGTAAAACTGAAGATGAAACGCAACACAATAAAGACCATGATGATGAGAGGGAAGCAACTGCAACTCACGAGTTTGTCAATGAGCTGACTCTTTCCTTTCCTGTGGCCATTAATATTGATGAAATTGCTACGACCTTGAGCTGTATGAGTAGTGTCAATTCCCAATCTACGACTCGATCCTCTGCACTTGAACGAAATAAGAGTTTGGCAAGCAGCAGCAATCTACTAACTGTTGCCGAGGAAGACAGAATCTCCAAGATACTAGCACAAGACGATGATGAGAATTACAAAGACACTTCTACTCGAGAAGTTGAGCTTGACAGTCTGCTGAATGGCTTGGGATATAATATCGAGACTGAAGAAGAAGACAACGAGGAGATGGGACGAGGAGATCCAGTGCTGAGAAGGTTAGCAAAAGAACGGACACTGGAAAAGCAGAAGAAGAGGATTGATCAAGCGTTACGTGTGTTGCTTCGTGAACCTCTTCCCCAAGTCGTTCGAAATGATGATGCATCTTTGCAATCCTCTACAGCTTGTGATCAGGAAACAGTATTGACTACACCGTTGACCGAAGATGATATCCAGGAGCTGATCGAGAGGGCAAAGAAAGAGTTGGAGGATGACAAGCTCGAGCTAGCCGACCACGAGTCGATCCGTATGCTAGCTCAATCTATTGTTGACGAGGAATCATCAAAGAGATCATCATACTAAAGTGAACACATTTCATGTACATAACATTTTGCTTATGGTCATAACTAGTTCTAGTATTAACTATTGTACAATTATCAAACATCCTCAAAGCTAAGTCTAGCACCATCTGGACTTGGCAGATCACCAGCCAGCTCGTCACCAACAACAGGATCAGTAAACATTAATTGCAAAAGCTCTTCATAATCAATCTTGTTATTCTTCTTGAAGTCGCCTTCCTCGATCATCTTGTCAACAGTCTCCTTATCATAATCTTTCCCAAGTATATTCTTTAGATCATCATGTGATATGTAACCCTTGCCATCGGTATCAATCCTATCAAATGCCTCTGTCAATCTATCCAACGTCACTAGACCATGACTTTCTGCCAATGCAGCCAAGAACTCGGCATAATGGATATGTCCCGACTTGTCTCTGTCTATACCATCAAAGAGTTCTTCTACTCGTTTCACATCAACTTCCGGAGATACTCTACGGAAGGAGGCAATTAGTTCATTGAGTGTAATGGTACCGGTATCTTCTGTATCAGACTTGAGAAACAACTCTCGTAGTTTGGGCACATCCCCTCTATCCATAGTATTAGCCATGGTAAGGAGTATCGTCTTCTTCATAAAGCCAGCCTTGGTATATCGTTCTACCTCCTCCATGTCAATCTTTACACTTGGTTGAGCCGTGAGGATAGGACCTTCCGCCTTCTTCTTGTTGACAAGCTTTTGGACATGCCTCTTGATATTCTTTGCCCTGGCCTGCTGATCAAAGGTTGCCGGTGCAACCTCATCATCATTCTCAACCAAGATTGACGAACTACTTTGACTGCCAGTCTCACTTGCATTCTCCTCATTCTCCTCGTCATCGTCGAGTTCATCAGTTGACGGTACAAACTCTGGTTTCTTATTCTTCTTAATCTCAGCCTGCCAATCATTCCATGCCTTGTCTACATCTGGTGCCCAGCTTTTCTGTAGATATTGAAGTGCCTGTTTGGCGGTCCATCTTTGCTTGGGGTCTTTCTTAAGGCAGCCCTTGACAAACTCTTTGGCATTTGGTGTAATGCCTCGTCCTTTCCAGGTGATACCGAATTGGACTTGAGCCTATGATGTAGAAAGAGTATGATAGGGTGAGAGACGGACAGTGCCAAGTACAACCAGAGGACAAGCTGATACTATCTCACCTTCTTCAACTTGTTCATCTTATCATCATCTTTCAAATCAGAATCAGTCTTAATAAATGGGAATTCGCCACTTAACATTATGAATGCACAAATACCCACTGCCCAAACATCTGTCTTGTCAGTCGCTGGTATCTCACCATTCTTCTTATCACCACCGCCACCCTTTGATTTACCACCCTTGCCACTCTTACCACTACCTTTACCCAACGCCGTTGCAGTCTCAGGACTCATAGTATAAGGTGTTCGTGAATAATCCGCAGCAATACTCCTATCAAATGTCCTACTCAAACCAAAATCAATTAACCGAACCGTAGCACTCTTACTATGATTTTCATATAATACATTTTCCAATTTTAAATCACGATGGACAATTCCCATCCTGTGTAAGTATACCAATGCTCTTAATACTTGTTCAATTACATTCTTGGTATCGTATTCATTTAACTTACGTGATGATAAATCACCACCGGTTAATAATTCGGTAACTAACCATAATTTACGTTTGACGTGATATACCTCATATAATTTTAATACAAATGGATGATCTAACTTTCGCATTATCATAATTTCATTAACTAATTCATCTAATTGATCTTTATTAATACGTGATGTTAATATTGTTTTGACGGCGAAGGTACGTTGAAAGTGTACCTTTTGTTTCACTTCCTTTGACTTGGCAGTACCGATGTTAGCTGATATTGTAGATGATGTTGGTTTAGTTGTTATTGTAGATTTGGTACGTGAGATATGTTTCTTTGGATTAGAGTTTATTGCATTTAAACCCTGTGGCTGTTGAATAGCTTCTGCTGCTTCTTCTTGTTGTGTATTAGAAAGACCATAATAATCATCGGCACCTCCACCATTATCTACACTACTGTTACTACCCAAATGATCATTATTTAAATCACCACTTGTAAACTTACTCTCCTCTCGATTCTTAATAGCACTCTTTAGTGGTGTTGTTGATTGTGTACTACCAGCACTGCTCACATCTCTTGGAGTAGCATTATTAGCAGAAGCAGATGCATACTCTTCCTCTTCGGACTTGATAAAGGGTGCCAAACATGAATCTTCCTCAGGATTAACATGATTGGAATTATTATGTTTGGCAATACGACTTTTGATTGTCTTACCCACTGCCTTGAGATCACTGAATGAGTTTTTCCGTTCCTTCATTCCGCCACCACTTCTCTTCTTTACTAATTTGACAGGGTATACAATTTTAGATTTTCCAGCACCACTTTCACGTTGTACCTTCTCCTCTTTACTCAACATTAACTTTAAATCATCCTCACTTTCCTTCAATTTGTTACGTGTCATATTAGTATGATGTCCAGTAACTTTTCGTCGAACAGTGAATACCTCACCCATATTACCCTGGCCTAAGATTTCAATAACGTCATATACGTCAGTTACGGAAACACCATATCGATACCATGCTGATGATGTTTCACGTTCAGAGAGGGGAGTGTTGTGACCGGAGACGTTGGCGTGTATTGAAGAGGATATGTCTAAGTCTCCTGTTCTTGGGCCGTGGCCTTTCAGCGGTAGGGATATACTTCGTTTGTTTTTAGATTTGGATGATTTGGATTTAGTATTGCCCATCTTGTACTTTGATGTTTATTGTTAATATGTTTTGTCCAATTGCAATTTAAGAACCTTAGGTTCTCAGTAGTCAAGTAGTATATCTTGGTTTTGTCAATAAATAGATCCGCCTGATTGCAATATAGATAGAAGATAGAGTTCACTTATGTGTTGTGTTTTATATCTACGAGCGATACGAAGCCGATATGATATGTATTGGCACAGAGCTAGATTTGAGTTCTCAAAAAGATTCACCTACTGAATGTGAAGACCACGGTACGATGGAGGAGATATTAGCTGTAGTAGCAGCGCGCCGCCATGATTTGATGTCAATATCTTGGGTAGGATACCGTATCTTTTGAGCTGCTGTGGTGGATATTGCATCATAGGGCGGTGGGGCGTATTTGACCGCAAAGAAGAAGAGCATATCTACTAATGTCTATCACTCTCCAGCTTTAGTAATATATAATCACTCTAGTACATGTCATCGAGTTGTGGTGGTACCGAGAGGCCGAATGAAATTCCACTTAAATGGTCAATGGTCAAGAATCTTGGTGAATTTTGCCTTTTGCCAGTAGAGTGAGGAGATGACGTTGCGAGGTGGGCATTGAGACATTCACAGTTGAGAGTTACTTGTCTGTTAATCTCGGATTTGTAGTATATAATGAACTCTAGAACATTGGCTTTGCTTCTTGCTACCGGTATTAAAACCACTTCTGCATTTACTACTACTACATCGTCAACATTTATTATTGCCTCTCGTTGTCAAGTTGGAGCAACATCAATTGCTGCATTACAAACTGGTAAGATTTGTAAAGTATGTATTGCAATATGGTATTGATGGGATGTGGGTATGATATGTTAGGGTTTATGAGCATATTATGATGTGTGCTATGTGTGCATATGATATGCACATCTAAAGTAAACGATCGAGGAAGGATAATATATAATATGATATGATGTACAACAGAATAATGATCCTACTTCTAACTTATCCTATTTTGTTCTCTGTTCTATGCATGCCAACACATTGTGTGGGAAACAAACTTGACATGGCACATCATATGTCTCGGATTGACAATAATCTCATTATGATAAACACAACCCAAACAACAAACTTTCATACTCGGATTAACGATTACATATCATATACAAACTGAATTTACAATCCACCACGTACATATTTATAGCCAAACCATTAACAATTAGAAACATGTCAACTGAAGCTGCCGAACCACGAAAGGCTGGAGTTTCCTCACCATCCGAATTAAAAGATTTCGTATCCACCGCTGGTTCCAAACTATTAGTTGTCGATGTTCGTCATCCAGATGCATCAGTAGAACCAGGTGATGCCAAGTCATTAGCAGTTGCAGGTTTCCCTAATAAAGAAACGAATTATCGTCCCTCGGCTGTTAATTTGCCATGGAGTAGAGAAACGAATGGTATGGGTTTACCTGAAAATGTTGACAAGGACACGCCGATTATTACTCACTGTGGTGGAGGTGGGAGAGGACAGAAGGCTAAGGATTATCTTGAAAAGAATGGATTTACTAATGTATTGAATGGAGGTGGACCAAAAGAGACTGATTGTTGGGCAGAGTTTGGTGATAAGTAGACATTTTGATGTGAAGGGAAATATCGGGGGATACAAAAAAAATTTAAGTTAGTATCCGATACAAGACAGTTCAAGATAGATATTAAGTTAGTACAACGAATAAGAATAAGCTTAATTGGCACTTATAGAATAGAAGGAAGTAGCTTCTACCTCGTTGCTGCAACTGTAGCTGTTGAGGATACCATCCAAAATTAAAATCTGAATCGCACATGTCACTTCGAATCGTGTTTACGCAGAGCACATCAAACACATCTACACAACACAAGCACAAAGAGCAATACAACAAACAAACGATGAACATCCCTAACACACCCAATAAAGAAGTTGATACTTCACCTCCTTCACCTCCTGTGGATAACATGAACTTTATCCTCTCTTCTGAAAAGTCTTCCTCTCCTCCGATCAAGTCTGTGGAGGTTGTGAACCATTCTTCTCCGCCGATCACGATGAAAACATCTAATGAATCGTTTGAGACATCTGATAAGTTATGGTCGGTCCGTGATTCTTTAGAGTTGGCAAAAAGTACAAACAAAGAAGGAGGACGTGAATCATTTGATGCTCAATCACCTGAGAGTGCCAACTCTGTGAACAAAACTTTACCAAGCATCGAGGCTAACAATCTTCCTCAAGAGACGAAGACAATTGATATGGGTGAGTTCACAATCACAGTATCTCCGAAGAAGCCCCAAACAACCAAGAAGGAGAGTTCAGCTGCCAGTGTTACACGTACTCTCTCTTGCTCTCCCACCATATCTGTACTCTCCCTAAACTTGGAGGATAAAGATACCAAACCATATGATGAATCTGCTAAAGACAAAGACAAAGATGACACTTCCTCTCTAATTCTAAACACGAGTAAAGATGTTGAAACACAAACACATGAAGTCGAAGTATCAAGCAAGGACATTACCAAGGCCAAGGAACTTTTGAAGGAGAATACAGCTTTCATCCTTGATAAGACCGAGGAAATAAGCATGATTCAGAATGAAATCGTTAAGAAGGTAAGAAAAGATGTGTATGTGATGTGTCTCTTTGTGTCTATTCACATGCTCTTCTCACATACACAACATATGCACATTTAAAAACAATTAGGTATCTGAAACCGAATCATACCTATTAGAGCTTATTGGCATGGTCGAGGCGAGGGATGCCAAGATTGAATCCTTTAAGAAGGAGAAGCAGGAGTGGGAGAAGCAAGCTGCGGCCATGCGTAAGGAGTCTGCTCAGATGAAACGTGATTTCAGTGAAGGGTTCAAGAGTATGGCAGCCTTTAAAGCTTCTTTTGATAAGCTAAACACTACTGCCGAGAAGGATGATGATGTATTGCATTTAAGGGGATAAACATTCAAGACTATGCGTGGGGAACAGAACAAGTGATGAGTGAGAAGGTTGTATTATTCAATATCTACTACCGTATTAGATGGTGTAAGATAATACTATTAAGCCATCTACAATTGTAACCTTTAATGTTCGTTATCATATCTCTTGATACTATTGTCTTCTTACTCTTATTCCGTGTTCAATGAAGATACCGACTAGTATCTAGTTCACCTTAAATCCGTGAATATTTCAGAGGCTTATCTCAACTATATCATAAATAAAGTAAGATGCCGCCTCGTAAGTCTACTAAGAGGAAGCATGACATTGATGAGGCCGAAGGTAGTGTCAATGAGCAAATCTTAGCAGTACTAAGAAGCATTGATGCTCGACTTGGTAGGATCGAGAGACAGGGCCAACTAGGTAGTAGGCAGCCACAATCGAACAGGTTACGAGATGCATCATCATCAACTATTCCAATCGTCCCTGGATCATGGAAGTTCAAGTATTCAAGCTCGCTGGAGTCGTCTTTAAAGTCAATACATGATCAGAGGCATGGTAATTCCCGTAGGGCTAGGGCTCCTCCTCCCGTTCCAACATCAGCCTTTGGAAAAGTTTCCGAGGAAGGATTAGTACTCATCGGGGAGGAATACGTTGGTCCCTCTAGCAGTGCTGGTCTATTTACCAGAGGGTTTATCCACCCAGCTGGAGGCCGTGGCCAATCATGGACTGATGGTCTTTACTCTGGTATTTCTGATTCTGACATGACACCAAGATGGGTGAATGACTTGTCCGAAAGTAATTTCGGTACTCGTAATCTACTTGCTCGGCTTGTATTCAATGATAAGAAAGAACTCGACCACAAATCTGGTATCTATACATTGACTATCAAATACAATGTGTCGTTGGGAAACAATGATCAAGATGCAGCCATTATTATCGGGGAGATGGAGTTCCATAGTGAAGGACATGCTATTGCAGAAGGTGCCGATTGGGATAGGTTGTTGAATAATCAACGCCAGACACAGCTTCCATACTCCCGAGGAGCAAGGGGAGTCGCCACCTGGCAGAGCCGTAAGATCTCAGAGCAATGGGTAGATGGAGACGAATTGAAGTTCAAAATCGATACCAATGAAAACACCATCGTCTTCCGGAAGGGTAATAAGCCAGCAAAGACTTTCTGGAATGTTTTAGCTTTCACTAACAATCCGAAGTATCCTGAATATCTTCATGCTTTTGCATACTGTGGAGGGCCGAAAGGTACTAAAGAAATCGACGTGAAGTTGACAATCATCCCTTAATGGTAGTGGGAGAACTGATAATTGTGTGTAATTTGATATAAATTGAGTTGATGTTTCTATCTTGTCCGTAATTTGCTCATAACAGTATCATTCTACCTCCTTGAATATCCTCCACTGCTTTCCACCGTATTGATTTTGGTATGTCTTTCCCGTCATTTTGATATCAGCAAATCCACTAGCAAACTCTTCATGTGATATAGAATTATCTGTAGCCTTGGCTATGTTACTATCATCAATTAACTTCCATGTCTTATCATTGCAATCAGGATGTAACAACCGAGTGTAGGGTCCTGGGAAGCTCTCAATCGAGGGGATTATCATATTCAATTCAATTGCTTGATCTATTCGTACCCACATTAGATTGACAGTATTACTCCATACCGGTGTGTACCCAAATACCTTGGCAAGTTTGATAAATGCCGATGCCGATGCCCCGAAGTAACAATCACCAGACCAATGAATGTCCTCTTCTTTACCAATCGGTTTCATCACAGTGCTGACCGCCCACTCATAACCAAAATTACAATTGTATTCAGTAATAAGTATCCGTGGCTTATACCCGGCTACCAATATCTCTCTCATTATCCATAAATCATCATAATCAGTATCAATTGAAAGTACATCTAAATTCTTATTAACGTTGTACTTTTGTAATAGTAATACAATGTTGGAAGGAGTAAAGTATTCTTTATGTAGTGGTATACTTGGATCTTCGTATCCACCATCTAGTAAATGACCATGCCAATCATATAGTTCTCGAAGGATACGTGTGTTTACTTCTACACCACTTTCCGATCCGAATTCAAAGTATTCTTTTGTTCCGTGTCCTCCCACTGATGTTTGTGCATATGATGAGTAAGAGACATATGATGTGAGTTATTGCTTATAAACAAGTAAAAGCAAGATACCATGTCGTACTTACTGCATCTCAACAATTGCAAAAGAGCACCATCTTCGTCATTCTGTGAATATAACTTTATATCTCTAACATGTCCAAGCTGTACAAGACAATCGTTTGTCGGGACATGTGATATATTACCAACATATTTAACAACACTATAATTTTTAGTTATTACATGTTCTTGATTTGATTGAAAAGTAGTCTGTCGATGAGTAGCATTGAGATATAAACCCCAAACTAACAGCACAAGTAGTGTAAGATGTAGTGTAGACTTTTGAAACAACTTGTTGTATCTATTAGAAGTAGGAGATATTGTTCTTCTACCCAAATGATCAATCGGCATCTTTGCAATCTTTGTTAGCTTATTCACTTATACAGGCAATAGTTGCTATAAAATGGGTACAGGACAATCTTCTTCTCCTCCTTCGTTACCACCGCAGCAGTATGTATCGACTCTATATATGAAAGTTGTAGTTATGAGAGGAGCCGCTTACCATTACATCTCTTATGAAAATAGAAGATATCATTAGGGTTGTTCAAATGGGTATCTTTATCACAAAGTAAAATGAGATTCGACAGCTCGCTTTTATGTGCCTCTTCTTAGGACGCAAACGTAGAAGATATCTTCCGCGTGTAGATAATGCTGTGAAACTTTTCAGCATCTGTATCTTTGCTTACTCCTATCAAATCAAAAGATATTTTGATTGATTATGTCATTTGTTTGCCAGGTACTAGAGTAAGATAAACCATGCCGTCAGACGATACTATAGATGCAGATCTGGCAGCTGCAACCACAGCTCAACTAAATATATACGGTCAACGTTCCCAACCAGAAGAAACACCCGACTTTCTCTCCAAATCTCATACAAATCTATTATCTGAACTCGACAAGTTAAATTCTGACAGCTGGATTAAAGCAAATGAAAAATGTCCACAATTAGTTAATGAAGAACATAGATTAATGTTTCTACGATGTGAATTGTTCAATGAAGAGTTGGCTGCACTACGGATTTGCAAATATTGGAATAGACGTATTGAATTGTTTGGTGAGAGG
>Ga0075437_10456_pt1 | contig 12415 bp, 16 predicted proteins | sample MintriMetagenome_FD_74266 | JGI IMG/M metagenome (GOLD analysis project Ga0075437, IMG submission 74266) | Marine eukaryotic communities from Monterey Bay, USA to study complex ecological interactions - Minidiscus trioculatus and... | ecosystem: Environmental > Aquatic > Marine > Unclassified...
AGGCAAACACGTATATGATGCTGAATATCATTAACTGATTAAGGAACCACGTGGGGCCCCAGTTGTATGTTCCAGCGGGAAAATCAAAGTTTGGAAAGAAGATTGATCTAAAGCCTGTTGATTGAAATCGTTAGAGACATTAGTATCATCGGTACAATATGAGCTTACTGGTATCAATCTTCAACATACAAACTCACCATACTCTACAGTCGAGTCGCTTTGTCCTATCGAATAAGAATTCATGTACACCCTTCTTATCCAAGCTCTTTGGAACAAAATACCCCGAGACTGTATTGAACCATGATAGAGAGAAAGCAAATAGTAGTTAGTCAGTTGGTCATTAAAAACAGATGCCTTTGGTTCATTAAACTTACAAAAGAAGAAGAGATTCATGAAGTAACCTTGGTTTACGGCAGCAAACAGACCCAATGTGACATTTCCCCACGAGCCTTGAGAAGTAGGAGGAACCAGCTCTTGTATGGTAAACCCCTGCTGTGAGGCGTAGCAGTGATGGATTATAACAATGTTTGTAAGGAAGATCTTGATATTATTAATATAGTCGACGGTTGCCTTTGGTGGCTTTTGTTCAGTTGTCTCTGCAGCAGTAGTGGTCACTTCAAAGGAGGAGGGTCTACGACGATAGCTTGTCTGATGGACTGTTTGAGACAAGGTTGCAGGCTGCTCGGTATCGTCGTCATCTTGTGGTAATGGATGGACTGTAATGGGTGTTTCGATATCAACATCTTGAGTTGTATCAGTTTCATCAAGGAGAGGTCAACAACCCGACTACCCGGTTAGCAGTAGCTTTTGAACTCCACTCGGGAAGACTATACTTGTCAATCAGACGAGTTAGCTCGGCAATCATCTCCTGTAGCATATCTGCACTAAAATTATAATCTTCACTGTTGTATCCAGGCTTGTCCGAAACTGTCTTGGGTCCCTTCCCATTCTTGATTAGTTCTTCCCATATAATCCCATGCCTCTTGTGCAATGACATACTGTCCAGTTCGATCATCATTGAGTAATACATTGGCAATCTTGGCAGTCTCCGGAGGACCCTCCGTGTAGTCACAAAGCTTCTCGGCTGATATTACTGCCACAGGTTCACATCCATCAGTTACCTTACTTCCCTCACAATGTATCATAATCCAATTCATCTCTTTTGTATACTTGAATGTGTACTTAACAAGCATCTCCCAATGCTCCGGAGTGGTAAGTTGATGTGTATAAATATCACGCATCAACCCACCTTCCATCCAATAATCAATGAACCATCCATACCATTCTCCAAGGTGGTTCCGAATATGATACAACCTCAATGGGTTCTCAACTCTAAGTTGACTCATAAAAAATACCGAGAAAGGATACCGTATCTTTTTTAGATATGTAAAAAAAGATATCTTGTCATTGCTCTTAGACATCACCTAACAACTTTTCATTTCGACTTAGCCAAATAAATCGAACAACTAACAAAATGCAGGCATCTATAGAGAAAAACCTCAACAGACGGCACTGGCACTATCTCTACTGAACAACAACAAAATCAACAACTAGATAATAATGAACACAAAGTACCACTTATTAGCTCATTCAATAACGTATTAGCAAGAAATCAGACGGTATTGAGTAGTGTTACCATTGCAGTAATAACCCAAAATCATCTTGGTACACGTGGTGCTATGGCATTGGGATTTGCAGGTGCTCTCTTACAAAAGATAGGAGAGAAGAGAAGTATTAAATCTGGTATTTCAAGATTAAATAACAAAAGGAAGAAGTTATTTGGTGGATTTAGTGGGCATTCAAGTAGTTTGGATAGTTGTGATGGTGTAGTAAGCTCACCAAGTGTTGGGGATTTACCGGTTGGGCGGGATATGGACATGGATGTGGACATGGATATGGATATGGATATAGATGGAGATACTGGATTGAGTGGGGATGAATTAGTTGGACGGGTGGAAGAGAATGGAGATGTAATTAATGAACAAGAGTCTATGATTGTGGCAAAGAGTAAGTTTACATTACCATATGTGTTAATATATTATTGATTGTGGTGTATACTGTATTAACATTTGGTTATATTATATCCTATTTCTATATCCTTATTAACAGATGAGGCCGAGGTTCCAATTATTAGATTATTCCGTTCTGCTGGTTATGATACCGACATTCCTGCACTGCAGATTGTTGAGACAATCACCGGGTTCCTTGGCAGCGAGGCCATGGCCCAACTATCAAGTGTGAATGAGCTATTCCCCCACTCTAAAATATGGGGTGAACTATGCATTGAGTCAGAAGGATTAGCCAGTTTAGATACGAGCCAAGCACCCGAATCATACCTGCCAATATATATCCAAGTTGTTAACACCAACTTATCTGGTATGTAGTTTGTGGGTGGGGGTGTGATGGACTTGTATGCATACTCTTTCAATTACTAACTTCTTTCTTTGCTCTCTTCTTTACTCCTACCATTAAGCTGTTACACAAGTTATTCAACATTCACTTGAGGTGAATAAGATGAAAGTTGAAAGGAAGGAGGAGACGGGAGAATTGAATGTCAATCAGTTGAACTTTAGCCAAGGCAATACTGCTTCTTGTTCGTGTATTGGACTTGCCATTGCTGCTGTTTCAGTTATGAACAATCGCCGGTTGGATTATTCTGAGTTGAAAGATGTTACTATAAAGAGTGGTCAGATATTAGCAGCCGCGACTAGAGTTACAACTAGTAGCTCAGACACTGGCTATATGGTAAGCGAACCTGTATATTTGTCATGCATTATCATTGATATATACTAAACCATCTTTTCTCTATTCTATAGTCTCTATGTGATGCCTCCCCACTCCTGGTATCTCTACTTTCCCAATACAATATTGGTTATGACACGGAGGTTGGCATTGACATTTTGGCCGATTGTGGTAGGATCCTCAAGCACCTAAAGCACCAAGGAACATCAGTGTGTGAGTTGTCGTGTCCCCTCTCTTTAGATTGCTATTTTGTGCCGTACTAACGTATCTAATTCGACCCTCTATATCACATAGGTCTTATGTTTCAGAGGCATGTTTGTGTTTTATCAAACACACCAGCTGGTCTAGAGATGATTGATACACTTGTCAACAATCCTATCTCAAGTAGGCCGTTCAGAGCAACTTTTACCTCATTTGAAGCATTGGAGAGGTTGTTCTCTGTATATGTGTTGACTAAATTGAGCAACAGCAATGGCCCACATACTGGCACGCACAAGTTTGAAGCGGTGATACTGAGAAATGAAGGAAGAGTGGAGCAGATGATTGATCCAAAGAGAGCTTTTCACGATGAGTTGTGGAGCTCGATTGCCGAATCCCATCCATCTCTATTCGCGGAGACGGATACAAAGTTTCATGATGCATTTGCTCAGGTCTCTCTTAGTGATATGAAGGGCGTGTTGTCTTTGATTAGTCGCGTCACGGCATCGAATGAGTTTCTTCAGTGCATGAGACTTTGTATTACAGACGTTGACATTGCCTACTTGCCGCTTGCTCAAATGTGTGGCTTGCAAGTGTCTGGACAATCATCCTGTCTTTTCATTCCTAGTCCAAATACACGTCTGGTATTGGCCAGATGTGAACATCTTCTACGCAAGGCGATTGGTAAGTCTACTCTACTCTTCTCTGAGTAATATTGATCGACTTTTATTCATACTCACTTCTACTTCTTTATCTACATCTCAGAATCTATCACTGAGTTGGAATCAGAACAGATACGTGCTGCCTTGACCGAATCTTCTATCGATATGGATGAAGAGAATGAGCCTGACACCGAGATGGCTGAGACAGAAGAGGTACGTTGCTCATTCATATGTCACTTGTTTTCATATACCCTACCGTTCTTTACTCATATACTATTAGGCTAATCGTGAAGAAGAAGAAGAGACACCGACCGAGGAGAAGATGGACGAGTCGGAAGACGAGGTATGTCTATCAGTGTGCATCTGTCTTCGCTCATATCTTGTGTTATGTTTTATACCTCATCCTTTCTTTACTCGTATACTTTAGTCTGAGGAATCATCTACTGCCAGTGCCAAGGATGATGATGGTATGGAAGATGGAAGTAGTTCTGCCAAAGAGAAGTCTAAGACTAAGGGAGATACGGCAGCCACCACTCACCACTCAGAGGATAAGACGGAGGGTGAGTATACGTATCTTGTTCACATCTTATACATATCTTGCTCACAACTTATGCGTACTCTTACACAGAGGCACTTCCTTCTCTACAAATTAATATGGCAAATCTGAGCATACCAAATCCGACTACTACATCAACTACCACCACTGACACTTCGATTAATCAAAATGTTACTTTTGGCAGACCACTAGCCCTTGAATACTCCGGTGCTGGAAAGTCAGTTATTTATAATAATAAACCGAAGCCATTTGGCTCAAACAAGATGGTACCTGGTACAGGTAGAAAAAAAATGAATTCTCCAAAAACACGTGTTGCTGCTTTTGCTGCCTTGGCATCAGATGTTTTCAACTTTTTGGTCAAAGGTGAATTTGAACCTACACTCTTTAGTTCACTTACCGAGTTCGAAGTATATGTGGACAGAGATACACGTATAGCAAGAGATCAAGATGATACTCTTCCAGTTGAATCGCTTGAGGAGGTCTGTTCATCACTGTTGAATTATATATCATCATTCATCAAAGATAAGAGAGTCAAAGACACAGGAATCAAACGTCGTTGCAAGGAGTTAAAACGTCTCCTCTCTTCACCTGACGATGGCAGTACCTTCCCATATATCAATGAACTTTGGTCTTCCACATCTGATAGTGAAGATGAAGATACTGGTGAGGATACTGATCAAGATACCAACGGAGATACCTATCGAGTCGTAGCAAGTAGGAGAGCTCTTCATGTGGTTGACTTGTTCTCATCTCTTCGTCAAGTATATGATGCTATCGAATGGGTTGATTCAGTAGATAACACCCATATCATCAAAAGGAATTATGATGGATCGGGTTGTGGCACAGATTTGCAATTGGCAAGGCATCAAGCAATGAGGAAGGATATGTTCCCTCGTTTACAAGAGGATTGGATGCGCAGGTACGGTGTAGTACTTGATCCAAGTAATCCCCAGACGCTCGTGGTTGGCCAAGACGAATACAAACCGGCTTCACACCGTCCAAATGATAATGATGAAAATGTGTCTCAGGAGCATATTGAATCAGCTGAGTCACGATGGGATACCATGTATCAACAGTCTAATGAAAAACGTAAGCAAGAGCAAGGTGACGAATACAACGAGTTGTTTGAACAAAGTGATGAATCATCAAGCACCGCCTTCTTTTCGATTGAGGATTATGAGGAATCAATTGTACGTTACCTGTTAATGATTGTATGCTGATTATCTCCAATACTTGCATCTTATCTCATACCATCTCCTCTTTCTCCTACTCAAATAGGAATCTGATACTATTGCTAAACATGAACAGCAGGACAGAAACATAGATAGCTTCCATGACAAGACTACACTGTCCATCTCACGACTACAACATTACCAATCACGATCAAGGAATGCAAGTGACTATACCACTCTAATTAGAGAGGTAAAGGAAGCACTCCAGTGGATGAAGCAAGAGTTTGGTGTCGACCTTGAACTATGTCAAGTCATTACTTTTACTCCTGAACAGTACATCAAAGAACCACGAAATTTGATAGCAGGAATGGTTGACAACTTCTATGCATATCTATCTCCAGACAATACGTGCCGTTGGAAGTTTTGTGACTGTGAGTTGTCAAAGCGACTCCTTCATGGATCTGAACATTATGATAAAGCAGGAGATCATACTGGATACGGTGTGAATGAACACGGAAAGAAAGTTAACAGTCCATCAGAGATAACTGATCTGGTGAAGAAACGAGAAGAGACGAGGAAGTGTCTTATTGTGCACCGTGGGAATCATGACATGAGAAAACCAGGTCAACGTTCGTATAAGATTTCTGTATCTCGCTACATAACACAAATCGAACGAGCTCCTGGAAATGTACATCGAACCGGAGAACAAGTTGTCACCTCCAAACAAGTGATGGGTCTCTTTATTGATTATGTATCATATGGTGGATTGAGAGTGAATACCAAGTTGACGTCACGTTCTATCAATGCCATGCTCATCCATCATACAGGTTTGAGTTGGTCAGAGTGTACAAATCAACCTCGATACTACTGGGATAAAACAGACGACACAGACACTGGGAAAGTTACCCGTTTATCTGTAATCAATTCAATTCTATCAGGACTAGCCAAGAGGTTGAGTGAGAAGTGTGCTAATCCCAACTGCCGTAACCCTGATATGGTGAACAAGCCGACTATGAGCTTGAGTGGAGACGGTGATTGGGAACATGATTTGGATAAAGATGCTGGTGTTTCAAGTTTGATTCAGAAACATCCAATTCATACACTCAATGAGATTATGAGATGGTGTGCCGTAACTTGTGCTATTTGTCATGGGCGGAAGACATGGTTGAACAACCTAGAGTTCCTTGGACGAGTCTTTGATGTTGAGATGGTTAAGCTCAAGGAGATGTTTGACGCTGAGTTGGCCAAGCTTCCATACTGCGTAGAAATCCCATAGATTTTAACCCTATCTAGATATTCTGGTTCTATCCAATGAATCATTTGCTTCCATACCAACATGTTCACTACCGGTTAGACGATCTGTAATATGTTCCCAACAGAAGTTAAAGCTCAAGTTGATAAGGAAACCACCAAAAGCCATCACAGGTGTTGCAATGTAAAGTGTCAATGATTCAGTGTAGGATTTGTTCATACATAAAGTCCACATGATCCAAAACATGAAGAGGGGAACAACGAAGGATGGTGCTTTGGATGTGGTTCGTTTCCCCCTACCTTTCATTATCCACTCAGCAATGCAATGATGGAATAAGGCAGTACCGATAGCCATAGCGGCAGCATTAGAACTGTTATCTTGTAGAGAGTACAATCCTTGCTGTGTCTCGCTCCAGTTTGTGTAGAGTGCATTACCCATATTGATGATGATTTGTTGATTATTGGCGTGAGGAGATATATTTAAAGATGTCCTATCAAGCGGCGGCGATAAGGGGAGATAGATGATGGTGCTACTGTTGTTGCAATGTGGTAGTATTATATTCTGATGATTCGATCTGAAGAGTGTGCCGATATAAATGGTAATTTATGAGACATATGATGTGCACAAAATTTGTAAAATGAACAATAATACGATTAGATTTGTACTCCTCCCACTTCTTGCTTGACATGCATGCTATTTGGGGGTGGATAGAATATGTTATCCAATCAATGATGACGATGGCGATTTTGCTTACAGCTACTAATCTAAATCTAACCAAGCGGATCGTTCAAAACTGATGGGGAGAAGACAAATGGACAAATTAGGGGGGTCATTGAGACTCTGTGCAGTTTTCTAAAACTGCATTCATAAACGTTTACTCGCTGTATGCTGTATCTACAAATTAACAAATTAACAATCAGACACAGCGTAGCTGACGTCTCTTCACAACATTAATTGTCCTTTTAGAATGCCATTTTTATAGTGCAATCCGAAATATTGTACTAATTCCTTTGTAGAATATTTTTCTCACTAGAAGTATCCACAAAGATATGAAATGAATAAAGCGGCTCACATGTGATACTAAAACTGATACAATTGATAGGCGGAGAAGCGTCATTCATACACTGTTCAATTTTCAGACAAACTCTCCACCCAATACTCCACATGTGCAATAAAACAATGTATACATCATGTATACGAACCTACGAAACCAAATGAAAGGAAGAGATACCAATCAATTAGTCTCCTCCCTAATCGGTCTTGAGGACACCCTCAATCATAGGGTTGAGGTGTTCTTTCCATACATGCTGAGCGGCACATAAGGCAGCGGCTCCAGTCATCCCGGGCGAGATGACACCCATGATATCATCACCGCCAGTTGCCATGGCAAGTGCAGCTGGGTGTACCATATCGAACATTCCTAGAAGGGAGGGATAGTAGAAGAGAATGGGAGAGAAGAGCATATCATACGTCAGAGAAAGCATCGTAGCATATAAGTCTAGACGAACAAGAACAACAACTTACCCATGCCGGTCATAGCAAATACGAAGGAGGCACTAACATAACATGCATACACGACGAGAAGAAGTTAGACGACGGAAGAGAGAAATGTGCACATCATGTGTCATCTCTCGAGACGAGGGTACAACGCATCAAACACCTCGACCTCGAACAGACAATATGAAGAACATACATCAACAAAGAACTTACGTGTCAGCAAAGTCACCAAACATGCCAGACTGTCCAACCATAAACGATGTCATGGCAACGATGAAGTGAGCACCAACAACAGTCTTTGGTTGACTCATCTTATGCTCGGGCATAAACCATAAAGTGGCCGCCACTGCAGCAAGATGGGCCGACGAGAACGACAGCCACTCAAGTCCAGTAAGTTCGGGTAGCTTATCATTACATAATCCCAATGCAAACATACCAAATGCAGCACCAAAGGCGGGCATAGCGTGATTTAGAATATCGTCCATGTTGAATTGATTATCGAAGACTAAGAAGAGGAAGATAACGTAGAGTGATAGGAGGATGATAAGTTGTGTTGTACTATCAAAGATCATTTGATTTTTTTATGAGTGGAGGGTTGACATCAAATCAATCAACGGTGGCAAGTTAATTTTGTTCTGCTGTTTGAGTTGACACCGATACTTGACATGAGAATTTTTGCAATGCAATGAAAATGCATTCGATAACTCATAAAGATACCACGCGTCGCCGCCGGCGCCAACCGCCGCCGACCACCGCTAATATCTTATCATCGTCTACTACCCCTCATCGGCCGAGTACATAGATCTCTTGCTATTAGCTTAGCTTATTGAGAGTAAAGTTGATGGCGTGGTTTGGCGATGGTATCTTTTTTATCTACTCTCATAAAATAAACACACAACCAATCATTCTTCCTCTCATTCATACCTATGCTCTTGAACCATGGTGGACTTACTACTCTCTTCATTATCAACACATGATAGGACCGATGAGAAGTGGAGTGATATATTATCGACGATATCGCCCATACACTTATGCTTAATGCTTTACATCTTTAGGTGGTGTTATTTTAATCGGCATATTTTCTTGGAGAATGTAGCAGTGCAATGCTTCATCTTCTCCCTATGTCTATTGTGGCGTGGTGGTTATCATATTATTAGATGATGATATGCCATTCGTATTGGAAATACTTTTTAGGATAGTATTGGTAGTATACACAAACTCGACAAAGAGATTTAGCTGAAAGATACACAAGGTATGTAAGTTTGCAATGACGTACTACTACGCATAATGTGTTCTTTGTAATGATATCAAAAAGCATGTATCGAAGCCGACGTTCTGCCCAGAATTAAGTATATATTGAACTTCTGTTCACCTATACCTCTTTCTTTGCCATGGTGAATTTGCACTCGGTCAAATTACAAATGCAATATACAATTTTCTATATAAAATCTCTACTCTGATGTGCACTTCGATTTTTATAATCAAAAGGATTATTATCGGGTGTATATTAGATAGGGAAGAAAACGAAGAGGCGGGTGTGACATTCTTATTAATTATAACCTCAACTGAAATGTTCTCAATAGCCCTTTCGACAATTTATATTTGGATTTGTTTTTTTTGTATTTTACGGCATTCTAATACTAACCATACACATCATTCTTTTCTTTCATTTTAGATTGGTCGGAGGGTGTGCCAAACATACAAGGTTAGGTTTTATCAGCTGATGAGTAGATACCCACTCGATTGGCTCTTCATTTTGTGCGGTAAGTTTCATCATATAACACGAGGGAGTTACCAAGATATTGTTTTTGCAATGAGGAATACAATTTATAATCTTTGAGAACTGAAGTCTTCTTTTGGACTTTGTGGACAAAACTTTAATTAAGTATGACTACTGACATCTGAGCAAACACCGGGGAATGGTATACATATCATTTGGGGATATCTTTATGATGTACTGACTTGTTCTTCCGCCTCTTTATTAACTCACACTTTAGGACATCGGCAACTTGGCCTCTTCCTGAAAGCATGAGTAGAAGTAGAATACCTGAGTATCTTCAGAGGATAAACACAACTTGTACATATTAGTAAATGGGGCGATACTCGTCCGAGTCCAGGGTTAGTGCTTCTCCGAGATAGGCGTTTCCCACATTTATGACTCAGAGAGTAGGCAGAAAGTAATTACTTACTTGTAGGTGATAATATCATATACTGCTGATTACTAGCCATTTTATGGGACGTTATATTCATCTTCACAAGTTGGTTGACCCGCGCACTGCACATTTATCCTGGGATACGGGAATATAGGTATCCTATTTGGGTATCCTTTATTTGTTCATTTATTTGGGAGTACTATCCTTTCAACTCTGGTTATACCTTTTTGTGGGCATCTAGTTTCTTCATTTCTTTGGTCATTGTATGAGATACGTTAGGACTGAGTCTCTAGTGTAAGTGTAAGAAATACTTTAGAAATAATTCGCAACCAAGACCATAAAAAATCTATGCAATTTTTGGTCGGTATCCTTTTTCAAAACTAGGAGGCCAACACTAACCAAGAGCACCAAGATTTGATATACAAAAGCATGACGATAATATATGCTTACCATTGTTGTATGCAATCCTCAATCTCTCAGATCTAGGTACTAAGAGGCAAGATAAAGGAGTCCTGTCTTGGGATGCTTGCCATGCTTACTTCTGCTCTGAGGTTCTTGGGATTGTTGGATCTCTCCTCTCTCTCGATCTTCTCATAAAAAGTCAAAGCTGACCAATCAAAATCAAATACTCATAACATCTATCAATACAATACACAAGCTAACATGAAACTTTCTCTTATCATCACCATCGGAGTCATGACAACTACCCAACTCGTATCCTCTCAAGTTGTTCCTGGGGGGCTTCGGGCGTCTAGATTTGTGGCCATAGAAGGACCAGGCGGACACGGCGGCCCAGGAGGCGGTGGACACAGTGGTCCACATGGTGGAGGCGGTGGGAATCCACACGGAGGGCATTCTCATAATGGAGGTAAGTAAACACTCTTCGACTCTCTGCTTCTTCGTCTATCCTCATTTCCATCTCATATTTGTCGTGTGTTCTTCTCTAGACCATAATCATCCTGATAATCCAGACAACCGCCATAATAACGACAACAATAGTCCAGACTGGCCAGGTGGTAACAATCATAATCATCCCAACTACAAGCCAGTAGCAAAACAAGATGCCAAGAAATGGGCCGAGAACCATCATCACAACCCAACTCAACCAACTGTAAGTTATATGTTGTGTTGTATTACCTGTTTGATAATAAGTATACCCTAATCCAATTACTTATTTGACAAATACCTTAATGTACAGTCACCCAATACACCTCACAGCAAGGACGATGACGATGATGACTACTCTCGTGACTATGATGACGATGATGACTACTCTCGTTCTAATGACAGTTTATGTAGTGAAAATATGAGTGACGAGAATGAAGAGCTTTGTAGTAAACTCAAGAAGGAGTATTGTGATACACCCGATGAACTTGTAACGAATTCTGCAATCTGTGTCTATCTTGGTTTTGAAAATGATACATCATCTGGTGCTGATGATATGGCCACAGAATAGATATGTTGAGGAGGTTCCGATTATCCGATTCACTTTCATAGTTTACGCATTAAACAACTAATCACTACCCAATGTAATACTCTTTTGAATACCATTTGTGTTTCTGCTTGTTCAATGTCGACAGTTTGCAATTGCAAGAAACTTGCATTCTATCTGCATATCACCAATACATAGCAAATCATACCCGATACTCGCCACAACCACCAGTATATGGTATCCGCTTCTACTAATATCCAATTTGAATGTCCTATGCCATCGTACTAATTCTACCGAATACTACTCCGTGTAGAGAATGCACAAAAAGATACAAACTTGATAGTTTTTGATATTATAGGGATCGATGTCATCTACGGGCCTATTTCAAGTTGATGGAGCAAACAAATGCATCCCGCCGATACCCAATCATATAAAGACTACTAGAAATCGCAGAGGGGGTGACTATCAAGCTTATACGAGAGCAGCAATGTATATCTACTCAATACATCACTTTTTGATATTGATGTTGCTAGAGTATCCTTCTATTTTGTGGTATCTACTCCATCTACTACTGAAATACTCGGTAAATCTATGTATCAAGAGTATAATACTGCAGCAGTGTTTCATACTAAACGCCATATATTTATGAAGCATGAGAGTGGTGAATGAGAAGATAGAGCTATTTGACTAGCTTTTTTTAGTCAGACCCAGCGTACAGCTAACACAAAACACCACAAGTACATAAGTGGGA
>Ga0075437_12668_pt1 | contig 12413 bp, 7 predicted proteins | sample MintriMetagenome_FD_74266 | JGI IMG/M metagenome (GOLD analysis project Ga0075437, IMG submission 74266) | Marine eukaryotic communities from Monterey Bay, USA to study complex ecological interactions - Minidiscus trioculatus and... | ecosystem: Environmental > Aquatic > Marine > Unclassified...
GGGGGCTAAGAAAACAGTCAAAGTCACAGCTAGTATGCTACATCCATCTGCATTGCCATCACCCTGGCGAAAGATTTTTGATGCAAATACTGAGCGAACATATTATCACAACCCACAGACTAATAAATCACAATGGGAGCGCCCTATGTGATGAGCTGAGTCTGAACATACGCCGGGGAAGAGGAAGAGTGATGAAGATGACGGTGGTGGTGATACTAAGAAGAGTAAAGCTGTTGTTGAGTGTACAGATGATAGGGTAGGTTTGACATTGGAGGATGGGTCTCCGATGAAGTGGAATGATTATTGCAAGAAGTGTTTGGACAAATGGAGTGGTAAGTGGAAGGATAAGGTGAAGAAGTGCCCGACATCGAAGTTGGGTTGTGCAAGATGTAATGAACCTTCTCTGCAGAGAATGTTGGAAGACTTATGATCATCCCAAAGCACAGAAGAGTAGTTAACTATATGTAAACGCGTGATATATGTGTCTGATAGAGTATTGTTATCAAAAGACAACCTGAATTTTAAAAAATGATTACCAGAAGGAGATGATAGATAGGCGCAAGAAACGGAACTCGAATGAAAAACTCGGGATTATTTTCACGAGCAAAGCGATAATAGCAATCAATAATGATGAGCAATAGCCCTGGATACATTGCTATTATAAATAGCCCCGATAAGCATTATTGCAATGAATCGTCTACTCCAGATGCAACACGGCAAGGATCCAGAGGAGGAAAATGCCAGCGATGGGCAATCGGTGATAGTTATTGATATCCCCATAGAGGAAGATACACTACTCGTTACTGATGAGATACAGGATGAGTTGATCGTAGAAGATGAAGTCAATACGATATCTGCAGTAGTCGATGAGGAGGAGATAGATATCAGTCTGGGGCCAGATATACATACTCAACATGAACATGCAATTGCAATACAAGACGAAGAAGCATCATCTCAACAACAACAACCATCACCACAAGAAGAATATGAATTAAACTTTCCATTAAAACAATCTCAACCCCGAGCAGCAACTACATTTTCAATCTTTCAAGTACCTAATCATTTCTCATCAAATTATATCTACTCAAGTAAGGTACATTATCTAACTGATAATTTGTCGGGAATGTTATACTTGGATGTGAATAATGATGGTTTGAGAGGGAGTTATACTGATTCTACATTGAATGCTAAAGAGTATGATACAGGCGTAGGTGGTGTTCAGAGTACATTGGTGCATTGTCAATCAAATGAGATAGCAATGAGTGGGTATCCACTAGAATCTATATCTGATGTTAGTAGACCTAATCGTGGTGAGGGTGTGGTAACTGAAGCACGGCAAAGTGACAGGACAGATGCAGGATTGTACAACTTTGACTTGCCAATTGTAGAGCCTGGTAGATATTATATAATGTATCAAGCACCACACGATTATCGGATGAGCGGCAATGTCCTACCCTTAGCCTATGAAGTGACTACTGATGGAGGAAGGAAGTGTATACCTAAAGGAGGTGAAGGTGATGGATATCTAAATGAGATTTATGATAAGGGAGACTTGGATTGGAGTGGGTACTGTGCACGATCAATCGGATGTTTTGAGGTAGCACCCAAGTTTGATTTGAAGAAATCCTTTACAAATCTTGAACTACTCAATGATGATGATGAGAGTAAGTATGAGGGTAGTGTTGAAAGTCTAGTTGCCTTGCCGGATAAGGATACGATGAATGTCGGTGTTAGTAAGGAAGGATGGCCATTAAACACAGCTCAGTATGCTGATGCTGAGTTTACTCTTCGCTTTCCATCTCCATCGTCTACTTCTGATGAGGAGGGTAGTGCTGAGGATGGTAGTACTTCTATGTCGATGGAAGAGTTGAAGGACATGGTAGTACCTGAAGAGTTTGCAACTAGCCACGTCAAGAAGAGTTTGGAAAGTATGGCATCACTATTTGCAACACGAGGAAGTGGCGACTTTGATATACAAGGGTTTGATTTCATCAGTGGCAACATTCATGAAAAGAGAAGTGAGGAGAGCAGAAGGATGCTCCGTCGTGGTCTACAACGTGACAGAGAAGAAGACAGTCGTTTCATTTCTGTAACATACACCTTTACTACTCGAGGCAAGTACTCTCCTCCCCCATTTGAACAACTTGGTACGATTGTATCAGATTCAATCAATGCCGACCCTGTCGGATTAGTCAAGTCCCTCAAGGATAAGGATCCAGTCTTTGAACAAGCAGATGATACTGTTAATGTACGTCACTTGACCCTCAAGAAGGAAGAGAAGTCACCATCCAACCCTATCGGTGCTGTTCAAGTGTTCAGCGTGGCCCAGTCTACTGATTCAGGATTGGCAAGTTGGGCTACAGTACCTCTCATACTACTCTCAGCATCTATTGCCTCACTTGTGGGTGTACTGATGTTTCGACGAGTATTAGGAACTCGTCAGAAGCAAGTCACAGATGACCCTCTCAAGATGTACATGAAGAGTGGGTCAGTTGGATTTATGACATCAAGGCGAAGATCGGAAGATTCTGATACGAAGAAGAAGAGTAGATTCAGACCCCGTAGTAGCAACAGTAGCGAGAGCTCCTTTGCTGCTGATAATACGAAAGAGGAGTCATCTGGTGGAAGATCGAGCAGGAGACAGCAGCGAGAGCTCAGCTGATATATGTTTTAGGGTATAAATTTAGGATGAGTATGTTGTGACTCTAACTTATTCATCATCATCCTCTTCTATTGATGATTCTCATCCACCGCACTAGCTGAAGGGTATGCATGCTTTGATGTGGGGGATGTGAAAAGGGGAGAAATCGGGGGAGATCGTATATACCGGTATGAATCAAGAGCTACTGATGACGATAATGCAACAGTCTTCTTATACTTACTCCCAAATGTTTATTATATAATAGTAGCCCGGTTGTAGAGCAGAGCCTAGAGCAGCATAGCATACTAATCAACTATCAATTGTGCCATACAGAGGACGGTATCCTAAAACTCTCAGTTCTTGGGGTCGGTTGCAATGGGTGAGAAGAGTTGTTAAAGAAGAAGAATCTTCTGTATATATAGCATTGTTGAGGCAACTAATACGTCTATGAATAGGAGAGATAGAGCTCGGTAAGATCCAACATCAAGATAAATGCATATCCGTTCAATTAGATGTAATAATAATGATTATATCTGTCTCATGCTTTTTCAATCTTACATATGCCTACTTAGTCAACAATATCTGGAGTACTATCTACTCTGATTTCCTCGTAAGCAATGAGGGTGTACACTGGCGTGTGATAAAACAGAATACGAATGTTCAAATAGTGTCGACGCTAAACAAACATGGCTAGCTCTGTTACTGGCATATGTAAGAAAAAGAACAATCCTCTAGCACTATCACATCGTCGCCTTAGTGGAGGTAGAAATACCAAGCACCACATCCTCCTCATCAGAACCACGGTTACTTTATTGCTGCTGCCATTATTAATCCTCAATATATGTAATGTTAATGTTTATTTGGAAGAAATAGACCTAGCCAAAGTCAAGGATACTACAACTACAAGTAATAATAATAATGGCCATTGCATAGTTGTTATTAGCAAATTGTATGGTAATCATACACTCTCACGAGTTCACAAATCATTAAGCTGGTACAAGTCGATTACATTAGAATCAATTAGGTTAGCAACTCAACATATTGGTAATAGCAGTTATAATGATGCATTTGTTGCAATAATGCTCTCAGCTGAGGGTTCATATGCAACAGTAGAAGCGACGGCTAGTCTTGAAGGCTTGAAAAGTATAAATGGCATGCCAGATATGCATACCAATACCACTAAGATGCTCAACCAACATGTACTTCCTAATCTCCTCCAAGAATGTGATGTGGTATCGATGATTCGTATCGATGCTGATGACTTGCTACTACCTGGTACGTTTGAATACATAATAGAAGGATGGAGAGATATCAACTGGCATGATGAGATGAAGAAATCTAATTCATCTGGAGAGGGTGCCATGGTAGTTGGCGGAAGATTGACAACCAGAATTACTCTTGTCCCACCACAGTCTAACGGTGGAGAACCTAGGTGCCTTAAAAGAACACAACGCAACAGTTATCTTAGTTCGGCCGGGATATCTGTTACTTTACCTGCTCCAGTGCTGCTTGCTCTCAAGAATAAGCTTATTTGTATGTCAGATCATACCAAGTTACCTAATAAGGTCCGGTCAGATATGAAAGAATTGGGACTGCATACATTAGTTGAGGACAAACCCTTGGGAGTACTGACAACGACACCTCTCTCGGGGCACTTCAATCAATCATATCTTGGTGACAATAGTACGCTACCATACTGCAATGAAACTTTCCTAGTGTCCGAATTTGATGGTGATATTGGAAGAATAATTTGGAAAGCACGGATTGCCATACCACAATTGACAAATGAGGAATGGAGACAGAATTCCTTCGTGAAAAAGGGTGCCAGATGGACAAGAGGTACGACGTAGCTTGTAGATGGATTTATACATAAATTTAGGATGTGTTAGTCCTCTTCTTCTATGGATGATTCGTCATCCACGGCATTGGTCGCCTCCTCGAGATCTGATATTAATCCCACAACATCTTCTTCTCCATTATAATCCCGATCTGGTACATCCTCACTATCATCACTGTCTTGCATGGCACGTTGTATCTTATCTAACGTTGATTGTTCTTCCCTTAGTTCATTGAGCATCTCATCATATTCACTATCTACTTCTTCATTACTTGGATTGGAAACTACTTCCAATTCTAATTCTTCCATTGCCAATTGTATCCTCTGTAACGCACCCTCATCTTGACGTTGCTGGAAGATGCGCGTTTGACAGTTTATGAAGACGAAGAGAGATGATAGTAACCTTTGTTATTACATGTGGTTTACAAAGGCAATCAATAAAGGCAAACTAAGTTCAAATGAAGTGGCCAAATCATCAAGACTTCATATTTGAACACATCATACACACAACAAGACAACACAAACTCGGACTTTCCTGAGCAATCTTCCATGCCGCCTTGAGTTTTTCTTGTGTCGCTTGTTGTTCTAATGTTAAGGACTTTTTCACATTGCCTATACCTGCTGAACTTTCTGTACCTTGTGGTGTACTTCTGTAAGTACTGCTACTGCTACTATTGGTAGTGTTGCTGCTATTGTTGGAAGATGACGGGGAAGAAGAAGCAAGAGATGTATCATCTTTACCAAAATTTTGTCCCTTGATCTTCCCCAAGACCCGCTTATCTTCTTCTTTAATTGATGCCAGTGAACGATATAATGGTAATCCCTCATTTTGTATAATTGTATTGATATCATCATCAGTATTTGGTAATGTCCAGCAATATCTACCTGTTGTCTCCTCCTTCTTCTCGTTATCTTGCTGTATCTCTACCAACTGATTGAATAATCCATCAGATACCTTCAATGTCGGACTATCGGCACTACCTTCGCCAGACTTGTTATACCGATGATACAACGACAAAGAAATGAACGATGCTGAACTTTCAATATTATAATTATGTGTTATTTCTTGTAATATTTCATTGGATATATTTATCTTCTTCTGTTGTTGTTGTTGTGGTATTGATGATAGGCTATTGTTATAATAGGATGAAGGGATGGAAAATAATGGTATTTCTAACATTTTGGAACCATCATCGACAGAACATTGTAGTATGTATTGTAGTGGAACTTGACCAATATCGTTCTTGTTGTTGCTGTCGCTGCTAGTAGATAAAATATCATCATCATTCATCATCTCAATCCGTACACCATGCAGCCAAGCCCGTGGCAATTGTACTCGAGCCCTTTGCCATGATGAGGCATTGATATATCTACTACTAGTAGTACTTGCATCTCCACCATCGCTCGGTAATGTAGTCTTAATCATTGATCGTATATAATCCAATGCCTGTTGATACTCCTCCTCGCTTCTCTGCAACTCATTATCTTCTTCCATAGATGAGGAGGATAATCCCAACTCATCTTCAACTAAGCAACCACCATTACCATCACCATCACCAATAATACACTCATCATCTTCTTCTTCAATCTTCATATTTATATCTTCAGTCAATAATGCATACCAAACACAAACTAAGCTCAATGTATCAGGCGGCAATATAGGCGTTGCCTGGAAGATGCGCGTTTTAAACCATTTGTGTGATGTTGAAGGTTAGTACAAGTGGGTTACAAAGGCAGTCAAAAGATAAACTAAGTTCAAATGAAGTATATCCAAATCATATCGAGTCTTCAATAAACACACTGAATTCACATGATAAAACAACATACAAACGCGGACTTTCCATATCAACACCATTAAGTAATTGTAAAAATGTTAATGATTCAGGTGTAGTTACAGATGTTTGATCATAATTCTCTTGAAATAGACTTGGCAATTCAACATAATTTGATAATGTATTGTTTGAGGTTGTAGATGGTGGTGGTGTAGTTAATGCTATTGGAAATGCAATCTGTTTTTGATCATTTAAGAAAAGGGATTGTAGTATGACTAGGAAACCATTTGGTGAGACTGATACTCCTGCAATATTAACATCATTATATTTATTAATATCATTATCATTGCTACTTAGTTGTATAGCAAATGATATAATACTGGTAGGTTTGTTTACAGTTTGAAAGGTGCATCTATTTCTATTGTTGTTATAAAATGATGGATAGGAAGTAAAGGCGAATACTCCCTGACTTAAGAAGATAATAATATAGAGTATATTTGTCAATAACGTCATGATTGGTCTCTAAACTTCCGCCGCGTGCCACTTTCAACAAGATAAGTAACAATAACATCAAATAACAATCTGCATGTCTTGTGCCAGTTAAACTCTCATGGTAGGATACCGATTGATTTTTAGAGTGAGATAATAAATCAAGGCTGCTTGCCTCGCGTGCTGCTGGTTGGTTTGCTATAGCCTGTACTTTAATCTCCAATGCCGTCTTCACGAGAAGAGATCTCGACCTTATTAATTCAGGCCACGCCCGGCTATTGATTCAATTGGTGTCACGGAGTACCTTGAGGATACCGCTCAGAAATTAGTGTAGCTCGTAGATACTTAGAGGTTTTATTTTATGATGATGGTGCATCTGAGTATGATATGTTGGCAATAAGATAAGAATACACTGGATGAGTAGTCTCTTCCGTATTAGAATAAGTGCCTATTTAGTATAAGATCATTAAATACGAACAGTAGCCTAGAGAGCTTTCATCGGGCGGTCGTCAACAACAGTATCAAAAATTTGTCATTGGTCAATATTGCAACAAATACTTATTAAATCATGACTGATAATACCACCACCGTGGATATGAACAACCAACCAACAACAACAACAAATACTAATAACAATATATCTACTACTACTCATAATAATAATTCAATATCACTAAAACGTAATCAATCTATATCAAGTTCAACCTCCTCAAAAGTTGGTACACATGACGGTGCACCTCCTCAACAACATAGCCACCAGCCACTAACTAATTCCACAACATTCCCAGCTTCACCAGCATTAAGCACACTAACGAAAAATACATCTAGTAGTGACTCATGCTCCTCGGCACATGTGCATTCTAGTGCCTTTGGTGCAGGTGGTAGTAATAGTAGGATGAATGTTGATGATATATTAAATAAGAGTAAGTTCAAGGGTAAGCGTAGGGGTAGGAGAAAGTCTAGTTTAGGTGTTAAAACTGTTAATGGTGGTGGTGTCGGCGGTGTTAGGGTGAGCAAGCCAGCTGCCAAGAAACTTATTGGAGTACCATCCAATAATTATCACCAAAAAGTTAAGGCAAATAATACCAAAGTACATAATAAACAGGACGGACAGAATGAACGTAAAATGAGATTGCAACGATTACAACAAGAGCAGCTATTAAAACAGAAGAGGAAGTTGACTAGTATGGGTAGTAGTAGTGGTGGTGGTAGTAGTGTATTAAAACGTCAATCGTCATTAGATTCACGAACTTCATTGGATCGTGAAATGGAGAATACACAAGAGATTGAAAGATCAGAAGAAAAGAGTGTTTCGTCCCGCAGCAGCAGTCGTAGTTCCTCTTCTAACAGAAAGAAGAGGGCAGCAGAAACTACTTCCGGGTCGAGTATTAGTGAGTCAATTCCACAACAGCGTAGATCAAAACGTGCCAAGTCATCTATACCAACCTCATATAATGTTACTGAATTAACTAAACAGAATAGTATAATGTCAGAAATTGAAGTGAAGAAGTCCTCTTCTTCGGTGGTGGCAGTAGCAGCGGGAAGTAGCCAGGTTGAGAGTGCCGAGGCCCAATCGAACGAGGAATTAGCAGAGGGAAAAGATAAGAATATTCCCAAAGAAGACGAAACCCAAGAAGAAGAGGAAGAGCCAGATTCAGTCCAATCGGCATTATCAACATTACTCACCAAGTATAATTCCTGTATCGGCCTCCCTTCCTCAACCATACCATTATCTTCAACTAAAACACTCCCTTCCACCGCAAAAGCAGCAACAACATGGGAAATAGTACAATTACTAGTATCAACATTACGATACATTAATTTATTAGATCCAAAGAGTGTAAATACTGAAGAATATAAAGAAGTTGTGAATGGATTGAGTAATGTTTTGAAATCAGTTAGTTGTGTTAAGTTGTTGGTTATGAATCGTACTAGTGTTGTCCAAGGCGAAGCTAAGGCCAATGGGGACAATGAACAAGGCAATGGGGATAATCAAGAAGAAGATGATGAAGATTCAATAACAAAAATAACAAACTACAATACAAAATTATTATCAAATATACAATTACAAATATGGATGAGAATGATGATATGGAGTTTAGAGGAAGTTGCTGGGTGGGAATTTTTATGTCAGATTGTTAGTTTGGCTGATACTAAGTTGATACAGCAGCAGGGTGTGGATGGAGGTGATAAAGGTGGCAAGGGCAAGAAGAAGAAGAAAAAGAAGGGCAAGAAACAGCAGAAGAAGACAACAAAGGAAAAAGATATGTCACCAAGAGATAATCTAGTTCAGGATATACGTCAATTAATGGAGTTAGCACCGTATGTCCTCCCGCCATCAATGGAATTCGCTCAATGGTTAAAGGATACATTAACACTTGGATTTCGACAATCTATACCGGAATATGGTGTTGAATTATTTGATCACTTTGAGATTGAATTGGCTGCGGCCGAACCGATTGTATTGAAGCGTAGTGATACTGATACTTCGAGGAGGAGTGAACGGAGTCATGTGTCTCATTCTCCTGTTAAGGATAATACGACGACTAAGGGAGGCGTCACTGGAAGCAATAGCAGTGCTAGTCCAACGAAGAATATCACGGAGAAGAGACATAAACGTCAACAGGCATACTTTGCCTCACTAGCAGAAGAAGAAAACAAGGCATCAGCAGCCTCGGGCTCATCGTCCATCAAGACTGATGATGAAACAGCAACAATTACCGGATCTGTCAGTACCGTAACATCCACTTCACGTGCCAGTTCCAAGTCTGTTCGAGAGAAGGATGATAATATATTACTCAAAACGTCGGTTAGCTTGACATCTACTATACCCTCACGAACATCTAATCCATTCTTGAAGGGATCAGCTCGTGGAAGTTATGTTGGTAGTCATCTTAGTTCCAAGTTGTCTAATATAACCTCATTATTTCGTGAGGTTAAGGCTGCACCGAAGACCAAGCCAAAGGCAAAAGCACCTCAAGCAGCAAGTAAGAAGGCACCGCCGACACAGCAAGCTGCCATCGCGGGTATCAAACGGAAGAATTCACTACCCAAACAGCTCAGTGTTACTTCGGTCAAGCCTGCCACCACAACGACGACGAGATTCAAGGCAACAATAACAGAAGAATCAACCGTGTCGTCGGTACCAAATGAGCCGCAAAGTAAGCGACGCAGACCCGCTGTATCTTCCTTACGTGCTAGTTCGTATACCGCACGTGCCACCGCCAACCCCAGAGCAGCCTCATCGTCATTCACTGTAGGGGAAACACCAATGAAACGACCAATCATTGAAGAAACTCCTGCCAAGAATCCACAGCCGGGTGCAGTTCGTCAACGGTTACGATTACGAGATGATCGTCCATACATGGGTAATGCAATCGTTGCCGAGACGCCTCAGCAGCCACTAATGCGAGGAGGTAGTAGTAGCGGTGGTCAAGAAGATTCAAGTTTCCTACCGACAAACCTTTGGAGTAGACAGTACCAACATTCTTCTGGTACACGTCGTCCACCGCAACGAGCTGGTTGGATAGATACAAGGCATCGTCAACAACAACAGAATGGTAATAATAATAGTCATCTATCTCCGGTTGTAAATCTAGGCGCTTCAGGTTCAATGAATCTTGGATTTTCACCCATGCCTCATCAAGAGGATATGGCATCTGCACTTGCTAAAGCGGCTAAATCGGCCGCTAGTCGGAAACGAAAGTAAGATATGTAACACGGGGTTGGTAAATAAGATAATGATACATTTACTTTTAGATATTCCTTTCCCCTTGCATTCGTAATATTCCTTATATGAATGTAGCTTAATCCCCATGAAACGTGTATAGAGACTGATTGTCCTTTCCCCTTGCATTCGTAATATTCTTATGTGAATGTAGCTCTGCATTCCTAGTTTGCAAGTCTTGATTCCTAGGCAGAAGCCGAAACTTATGCCATCAATTCCTTATTCTGTTCAATCAACTCCTTGTTCTGTTCAACTAGATGAAATACCACATCCTTTAAGGCTTTAACTTCCTCCTTAACTTCTTCATTCATTGTCACAACTTCCTCCTTCGTCGCGCCTTTCTTAACTTCGTCCTTCAATACCGCAACTCCATTCCTCACTGCTTCCAGCTCAACCTTAATCTCATCAAAGTCTCCTGAGTCCTGTTCAGCATCAACAGTGTCGTCTTTCAAGAGCTTACGATTGAAGATTTCCTTCTTCGACGACTTCTTAGACTTTCTAGACTTGGAATCAGCCTTGAGAGTTGGTTCCATACCAAGCTTAACTTGAATACCAGCAATAGCAATCTCAATGTCAGACAAAGTACTTGTGATAGTACCTTCCATGCTGATCATACTTTCTTCGACTGTCTTGATATGCTCTTGGCTTTCACGATGAGCGTCCATTAGACTTTTCTTGATCTTCTCAACTTTTCCACCGTTATCCACATCTTCTTTTAATACACGATCGCGGCCTTGAACACCAACGATAGGTTCAGGAATAGGCTGCAGAGTGGGCCAGTTTGTAGGAAGAGGAGTGGGCCTGTGTCATAGACATATGAGTTTAGAGATAGAAAATCACATGCATATGCAATACATACATTATGTATTACCTTGGGGTAGGACGTGGTGTTGAACGTGGTGTTGGAGGGGATGTAGGGGGAGGCTGTGATAAAGTAAATGTTAGTAGTGTATGTACAGTCTAGAGCCAGGTCCATATCATGAGAAACTTACAAGAATCGGCTTAATCAGCTCATTCGAAGGATCCCCAACAGAACAACACAAACCATTAACATTCATTTCATAGTGACACGTCTTCGGCTCATTGATTGATGTCACCGTAAGTACTGAAGAGCAGTCTTCTGTGAAAGTGATTATCCCGCTGCGATCAGCATTAATGGCCTGACAATATTCTCCATCAAAAAAGAATGCTTTGTTTCCATCGACTTTGTTTAAAGTTCCAATGCTTGTTCTACCGTCCTGCATCCATTGACCACTAAGAGGATTGCTAGTAAATGAAACAGTCAGTGGCCCCCAAGACCCCTGGTGACTCAATTGAGGTGCCGTTTCTTTAGCAAGAGTAATCAATGAAGAAGTAAGACAGTCGATTTCCTTGCTGGTCGGAGTTAGAGTAGGCTTATTCGTTGGTTGATCAGGCGGTTGCTTTATTGTTCCAAACGATTCTGGTGTACACTCATATACAGCAACTCCATCAGCCCCCTCTCCTCCTATTGAAGTTAGGATCATGTTTGTAAGGCATGCCTGATAATCGTTGTTTGCATTGTATACCCACTCAATATCCTCCTGGCTCTTGTTGTAGAACATCTCCATCCCGTACATTGTCAAATTTATGTCTTGATTCATGTTTTGCTGATTGCTTTGCAACTTATGGTCCATCTGCAAAAGAAGAAGACCAGCTTGGGAATGAAAAGTAGATATGTCTTGCTGATTGCTTTGCAACTTCTTGTCCAACGCAGTCATCTTCTTGTCTATCGCATCTAACATTGAAGTATAATCAGTTTGATTAGACGAGTCTTGACTGTCAAAACAAAGCTTTAACTGTTCTTCCATTGCATCAATCTTTTCCGATAAAGTTCCATTCCATTGAGGGTCAAAGCTGGAAGCATCACGCTCTCTCAGTGCACGTCGTCTTGTGTTGCTCAATTCATCAGCACTGTAAGTAAATAGA
>Ga0075437_11801_pt2 | contig 12388 bp, 10 predicted proteins | sample MintriMetagenome_FD_74266 | JGI IMG/M metagenome (GOLD analysis project Ga0075437, IMG submission 74266) | Marine eukaryotic communities from Monterey Bay, USA to study complex ecological interactions - Minidiscus trioculatus and... | ecosystem: Environmental > Aquatic > Marine > Unclassified...
ATCAGGTCAGAATGCATCCTGAGACGAACAGTTAAGCTTCGTTCCGAGGCATCTGAGTTTGGACCAAACCACGCTGAGACTTTGTTGCATTTGGAGTTGCTGTTCAAGACTCTCAAACACCAACACAGGTATAAGAGTGCATCGGCGGTGAAGAGTCGGATAAGAAAAGTAAGACAGGCCATCAATCCCGAGGATGATCAGCCAGAGTTGACGGAATTGTGTAAAGCCGACCCATGTGGTGCTAATATGATGCTGGATATGTGTGATATGATATTAGACCCAAGCAAGAAGGAAAGACTAGAAGAGAAGCAGAAGGCTGATACTGTCGATGACTCACGTGAACTTTGGTTGACAGTAAGAAAGTCCTTCTTTAGTTGAGGAGTACTGGTATGTTGGTATGGATATGTATGTACTATTTAGATAGAGAGTTTATGTTTAAATGTTAAGATATAGGTGATCAAAGATGATAGTATTATGAACTTTTCCCGGAAATGGAAGTGAAATCTCCTATCCCATAGCAATTGCAACATAAATGTCTGATTATTGAAGATGTAAACAGTCCAACTGTTGTAGATGAGTTGCACATAATATCATATGCTTTCGTCATCATCACTCTGCCGAGTATTATTATTATCCATATTCACCAACTGTTGCAATCTTTCGCTTTTATATTCATCCAATGATACTTCAATTTTACCAATACCTAACATTATTGGTGCTAATAAGAACGCACCTGCCATTGGTTTGTTTTGAAACAAGAATCCTACAACACCACCACCCATCAAGCCTCCTAAGAAATGAGATCCATAAATTAATTTTGGATTTATAGGAGATTGTATTGTACTACCAGTTGATTCTATTCTTTTCACCTCATCAGTATCATTATATATTATAGCAGAAGATTGTTTTAATATTATGTTAGCAACTCGTTCCATTCCAAAGCATGCAGTTGAAACTAAAGCAAATGAAACAGCAGTCGATATTGATGTTTTGAAGATGGGGTATCCTTTGAGTGTTGAATATGCGGCACCACAACCTAAACCAGTTATGGTCGAGGCCGTTACACGCATTGCAACGCGATCAAGCACTACAAGGGCGTCGTCTATCATGATATATGGATGATGTTTTAGTGGTGACTGGTCGAGATTAGATTAGTTGTCACTCGGATGGAAGTGAAGTAGGTAAGGGGAGGATACCAAGAGCCGAGAGGAGAGGCACAATGCACGAGAGATAGGCAGCATATTATTGACTATTGATCAAGATGAACACCCCCTTCCGATCACATCTGCTACAACATGTACAACGGAATACGTCTAGGCCGCCGATAGCTCTATTCTCGTTCAGTACTAATACAAATGAGCAAAGATACAATCATCAACAACAAAACACATCACATGTTAGTACCAACCGTCCTCCATCTTTGTCTACTATATCGTCTAGCATCAAAGATCTTCTTTGGGGGAGGATGAACTCTCCTTTCTTCCATTATTGTCGACACTACTATTGCCTTTGTCCCCTCATCGTCATTCAAACCGTCTCTACTGGCTCGGGATCTTGGTGTGGCTCTTGAATATATCCAGAAGATTATGCTAGGAATTACACCTCCTCCCACTCTACCGGCTCGGGATCTTGCTGTGGCTCTTGTTGCTGTCCGGCTGTCTCTTCTAGCTCATTTGCTTTGTCAATTAATACACGAAGCTGTTCACGACACGCTTTCAACTGTGTCTGAAACGAAACAACCCTATCCTTGTCAGTGTATTCCTTATGAATCTTCTCTTCTAATTCAATTTCCTCGCGCTGTTTACTCTCAATTTGACTACGTAGATTTGATTTCAAAGTATCATATTGTGTTGGGGTACTCTCGTCCACATTCTTCTTAGTTGACTCTCCATCAACAACAGGTCGAGTGGCTGTTTCTGCACTCTTATTTGTTGATACTTTATCGGCAGCAGGTGATGCCTCCTCAACAGGTTTACATAACGCTGCCTCATCCATCAACTTCTCAATAGCCGAAACCTCCTTTTCTACGGTGATAATAAAATTCATCTTAAGACAATCAAGCAGTGCTAATTCAATCCGATATGGAACAAATTCTCCATTCTTTCTTCTCCAATTCGTCTCGATATATTGTTTGATCTCCTCATAACTTGATCCATTACTATTTTCCAAATTGATAATTGCCACAATAACTTGACCAAAGTAATCTTTTGTTTTTTTGTTGTTTATATACTCATCTTTTACCCTTGCTGATTTTAATTTGAAAGCAATACCATCCTTGTGCACATTGATTTTCTCTTTCGGCATTAAATACTCCTCGTCAGCATGTCGTCTACATTTCTTATCACGTTGACATCCCAAACTAGTGCATTGAATACCCTCTATAATTTCCGTACACTGTGGATGTTTGCAACAGCGTCCAGTACCCCCAATTGTATAATCACCACATATTCCCCTTCCCTTAACATTATAGTTACACCTCTCACCACTAACTGAATGAATGTTGCAAAATCCATCGGCATCTTCAACACTATTTCTCTGGCATCTATTTTTGTTACAAGCATTTCTATTCTTGTGATGTTTTCTACAGACTCCTTCCCTGTAGCATACACCATTGGTACATCCCTCAATAGAGCAAATTCTCTTCTTTGCGCCATGTTTTACACATACTCCATTATTTATTGCATTACTTTTACACTGTTCTCCAGTATCTGGATTTGTATAGCTACACTTCTTCCTCTTCTTTGCACCATGTTTCAAACATACTCCATTATTTATTACATTACTTTTACACTGTTCTCCGGTATCTGGATTTTTATAGCTACACTTCTTTCTATTTGCGCCATGTTTTACACATACTCCATTATTTTTTGCAATACTTTTACACTGTTCTTTAGTATCTGGATTTGTATAGCTGCACTTCTTTCTATTTGCGCCATGTTTTGTACATACTCTATTACACTGAGCATAACATTCACACTTTTCTTTGGTATCTGGATTTGTATAGCTACACTTCTTTCTATTCCTTTGTTTCTTTGTTGATTGTTTAGTTGTACTACCTTTCTTCTTGTATTGTTTCTTCTTCGGTGGTTGTTTAGTACTACCTTTCTTATTGTATTGTTTCTTCTTCGGTTGTGCCTCTTCCTCCTCTTCATCAGTTTGATATCGTTTTGGTTTAGATCTAGATCGTTTTCGTCTGCCAGTTACTTCATTATTATTATCACTATCGCCATTAATATTAGTATCCTCAACATTACCGCCATTTGTATCCTCACGGTCGTCGTTAGTTTCAGTAGGCATGGTTTAACACAGTACAATATTTATGCTAGTGCTTGGTGAATGATGAATGATAACAATTTCGAACTCTCATGGTCGGTATCCTCTACTTCCTCTCCCATTTCCTGCCCGCCCCGCCAACAATGTAGTTATGTGTTGGATTGTATAGTTGTTGTTGATGTTAGGTGCATACGTCATGGAGTAATGGTTATATCACATTAGTGTGTTATATGTTAGTAATTGTGTAGGTTATATGGTATTGATAGAAATAATATGGATCCATCTAAATCCAAAACTAAAACACCAACTCCACCAGAAGCAGATCCTCCTCGGGGAGAAGCTGCTGTTACTCTCAATAGTGAGGAGATAGTATATGATGATACACCAGCCGCCACTGATAGTAATACAGGTACTGCCGCCAGCTCTACTAATCAACAAATTGATGGGAAACCTATATTATCAGAGAAGACACCACACAAACAACAAAATAATAAATTGGAAGAATATCAATTTAATACTACTGGTGAAACACCAACTGCATATCAGCCAGGAGATAAAAGACGCTTGAGCTTACAACCGGCACCACAAAAGCACAATGAAGAAGAGTCACCGTCAAAGAAGAGTAGGAGAGCAGATGATCTCGGGGATAAGCCGATGGAGGAGTCTAATCGTCTCACAAATTTAGAGATGGATGAAGCTAACAATGAACAACAACAGGCCGTGCCGCAATTACCAAAACCAGTAGTGCCCAGTACTATTGAAAATCATCACTTTACCGTTATGTTTACTGCATCAGAATTATATAAATGTAATGGCGGGGTAATAGGGGATATAGGCATCACACTTCATCCAGTATTAGTAGATTCAGTTAATCTTGGTTATTTTAAGATTGCAACAGCAAGTGGATGTGCATTAAGTAAAGGATTAAAGGTTCATGATATTCTCAAATCAATTGACGGGGATGACTTATTTAATGAATCATTATTAGCGGAGATACATACAGCTGAAACGCCAACAAGTGTTGATGCCAGTGATGCCATTGGTGTTATTAATGAACATATTAAGAGTGCAGTGGAGGATGTGATGAAAAACAGTCAGTGTACTTCTGTCATGTCACTTACCTTTGAGCGACAAGGTGTCAAATATTTCAATATGTCACGTGAATTTGATGACATTTATGACGCTTCGAATGACAATATAACATATGAAACAAAGTCTCAACAACAAGTTAATTCAGATAAAAAGACTGGTATATATTTAAGGCCCGGATCATCAATGTCAAAAGAAGCACGTGCCAAGTTCAATAAATTCATAATTGAACATGCCAACGAGGAAGATATTCATACAATTGCCGAGGAGAGTAGTACATTTAGACTTGGTGTATCAATTGATGTACTAAAAAGAATTAGAGGTGCATCAACAGAACTGTGTTCGGAACCCACTTGGATCCACATACCATGTACAGAAGAGGCTAGGTGGAGATTGGAACATTATTGGCTATATACATTATCGGAATTAAAGAAGCGCCGTGGGAGAAAAGATTTCTTCAGTTTGAATGCCAATGATATCCGTACTATGATTGAAGCATCCGAATACTTTGCAGAGCACGGTATATTATGTGTCAGGATTCCTACCGAGGGTCCTGATGAAGAGATGTTTGATAAGGTCATTGATTTTTGTACCTTTGCAGATGACGAGGATTTTGAAGACTGGGTAGCGTCAGGCCAGTGCAAAGGACCTCATACAAAACCAAAACAAAGCTCTTACTTCGATGTTGAGAATGAGAGGGATAAAGTATGGGAAATGACATTACACGAACTAATTGAATATAGGAAGAGCCATGGTATGCCAACAAGAGATGGTGGTTCAGAAAATGCTGGGAGATTGTACTATTGGCTGAGAAATCAACAACAGAATCTGAAGAAGTCAAAACGTAATACAGAGAGGAAGAGGCACAGGTATAATCAGTTAGTCAGGGAAGGGTTTGATATGGACCCTGGGTCGAATAAATTCAATAATAGGCTTGAACAAGTGATCAAGTTTAGGAGTGTGCACAATAGAAATCCGGGGGAGGATACTCCAGCTGATGCTAGGACGAAAATTTGGTTCAAACAAGAACAGATCCTTGCTCAGTGGCTGACGGGCGTCATATCACGAGGTAAGCGAACCAAGATACTAGTTAAGAATGGAATATTGTTGGCTGATAACAAATGGGAACACAATTACCAAGAGCTATTGACTTATCAGAACGGTAGATTCAAGTATGACGGGGTCAAGTTAGCTTTACCTACTGGAGATTGTAATCTATTCGATTGGATTTGTGAACAGAAACGAAATGAGGATAACTTATCGCTGAAACAATACAACAAACTTTATAAGGCTGGAGTGTGGGCAGGAAAAGATAAAGATGAAGCCAAGAAAGTGCCTGATACTTTGTTATCCGATGACGACGACGATGATGACGATGAAGAAGAAGCCGGAGAAGAAGAGCAAGCCAAAGAAGAAGAGCAAGCCAAAGAAGAAGAAGTTGGAGAAGAATACTGAGAAGTATCAACTATAACAATTCCCCGTCTTGATCATAAAAGGCAGTCTTCTTCTGTTGCATCTTCTTCATCTCCACAAGATCAACAAGAGATATCAACAAATGCAGATCAGTTCCAGCAGATGATTGCATCACGACGAACTACGGCCAACTTTGAATCATCTGATAGAGAACTTCTTTATAATGCTATTACTCGTGGTGTAGAATGTGCAGTGACGGCGGCTCCAAATCACAAGATTACAGAGCCAACTACTTTTCATAGAATACTTTCTCCTTCGACGGCATCAGAAAGGCTTTGTGATTTAGCATATGAGGTAACTCTTCAAAGCTTACTTGACAAACAGCTGAGCGGAATTGAAGCATGCAAAAGTGAAGCTGCAAGAAAGAGGGAGAAATGGGCGTCTATACCAGCTTTTGTAGTAGCAACTGTATCTGGAATGCAAAAGCAAACACTTTCTACAGTGGCCGAAGAGGATGTATATAAAGAACTACCATTTGTACCACCAGCAACAATACGACAATTGGAAGACTATGCATCGGCATGTGCATCTATTCAGAATCTGTTATTGAGTTTACACAGTGAAGATATCGGATCTAAGTGGGCAACTGGATCAGTGATTAGAACACCAGCTTTTAGAGAACTAGTTGGCTGTGAGGATACTGATATGGTAGTGGGGCTGATACTGATTGGATGGTCAAAAAGAACTCCTAGAATGAGACGAAGGAGAGAGATACAAGGAGATGTGTTGAGGGATGTAATATGATAAGGAGATCTATTGAAATAAGATGTGGTAGGGTAGAATCGTGAGTATGAAGAAGTCGGAAATAAGAATACCTTAAACTACTTGATTCATCTTCTGTTAATATAATGACATGCCTATATACTGTACAATTGCAAATCCTTTGTAAACACATGACCTTGATGCAAAAGCAACTGTACCTAGGTAGCTAGGTAGTAGTAGACATCTTCCAGCCGATTGAATAAACTAAGGAGGTCGATCGCCAAAATCAAAAGAATCTCGACAACTCTAAACTCAGATTGCAGATGGCAGCAATACTAGGAGGAGAGTTTACAGAGAGCACTAGTACGATATGGTAATTAGTACCTCTATAGGGTGTGTGATAACAAGATACTATTGTTGGCTGTAATATGTTCCAGAGATAGGATCTTCACTACCATCGAATTGCAATAGATCATCCCCAAAGACAAAAATGATTTTTTTCACAAGGTGCACCTTCACTATACTATGTTTGGTGTATGTGGCATCACTACTACCTGTGATACAAGTACATGCACTATCTTCAACCTTTCATGGATCACATATGATACACAGGGTATCAAATACCAACCAACTAGTAATGAGAAAACAAAAGGCATCTAACAAACGTACAGCTCGTAGGCAACGGGGTAATATAGATGAGGCCACAACAACATTTACACCTCCATCATTATCAACATCATCATCCCCAGAGAATAGTAGTGTTTTGTCTCCACTGCCTCCTAATCATAAATTCTCAAGAAATGATGTTATTGTCATGACACTTCAGCCACAGGGTAATGGTGACTTCCTAGGCACAACATCTTTACCCACAAATAAAGATGCAGTATCAGTAGAGGCGAGGGTATTGAATGTAGGACCAACCTATATTGATGTTGCCATACCCTCTGGAAAGTTTCTAAATGCTTTTGGCCCTGCATCTAACAATAGAGGCGAGGAAGGGAAAGGTGATTTAGGTATGCGTGTTCGAGTTGACAGATTCTTTTCAGACGTTCCATTTAAACGTATGGTGGCAGCTTTAGGGCAGTTGACTTCATTGCCTGAACAGAAACAAAAAGGGGAGGATGCAAGTAATCCAAAATATGATACACGAGTTGGTGGATTTCAGATGGACAATCTGCTGAAGGAGGTTATATTATCGACGATGACATATGAACACATGTCAGAGGACGACATTCCTTACATTGGTGATCTGCCGAAGAAATTGGCAAAGCCACCTTTGCCCACATCAACAAAACTTGCTAATCAAGTCATGTCGTATATCGAAGGAAATCCTAACAATCTATTTCCAAGATACAATGAGCCTCAGTTGACTGCAATTAGATCCGCACTTACTCGACGGCTTACTCTTATACAGGGCCCACCAGGTACGAATTATGTATGTTTGTTTTTTGCATTAAGTTGCACTTCACTCGTTCTAACTTATTCTAATCTCAATCATAGGCACCGGCAAGACCACAACAGCAGGATCTATCGCGTTTGGTTTTGTTCATCAATGCCGTAGTCTATCTCCTCACTGCAAAGTACTGGCAACTGCATTTAGTAATGTCGGCGCAGACAATCTTGCTGAGAAGTTCATCAGTCTTGGTCTAAAGGTAGTTCGAGTTGGAAAGCCGTCAGGAGTATCAGATTCGTTGTGGAGTCATACTCTTGATGCTGCCATCCAACGAGATCCCAACGCTCAAAAAGCACTGGAGGATGCAGCACGAACTACAGCCAAAGTCAAGAAGGACTCTAACGATAAGAAGAGAACTAATAAGGGATCTCTTTCAGCTGATAGAGCTAAGAGGGATGCTGCCACAGATGCAGTTAAAGCATCTATTGAAGCATGTAATATAGCTGCAACAAGAGCTCTTCGTGAGGCAGATGTAATCGTTTGCACATCAATAGGATCAGCTGATGCACAATTACTTGCAGCCTGTGGAATATACCCAGAAGATGAGGATGATAAAGCAAAAACTAGCACAAGGAAGAGCCCCGTGAACACACAACCTCGGACTCAGTTTGGCAATATTCGTGAGTTTGCACCGGATAACTTACCTCCTCTATCAACTCCATTTGTCATCATTGATGAAGCTTGTCAGAGTGTGGAACCTGCAAGTCTAATTCCAATTGTGTCTACCAATAGTTGTAGAAGTCTTGTCATGTTGGGTGACCCATGTCAGCTACCACCAACAGTTCGAAGTGATTCGTCATCTACAGGCGAATCACCGTTATCCATTTCATTAATGTCAAGACTGGCCTGCACACTACCTTCTCCCGTAACTGTCACCGCTCAAAAAGATAACACTCCATTAGAAAATAGATACTTGGAAACTAAGTCGATGAGGCAGGCAGTATCCAAGGTTGCAGCAAACAAGGAATCCAATGTCTCGTACAGAAAGTTGTATGCAGGTTCATTACTCTTATCAGTTCAATACAGGATGCATCCATCCATAGCTGCATTTAGTTCTGGTATCTTTTACAATGGGTTACTATCGTCTCCTCGTTTTCTCAACTCAGCTCGGCAGTTTCCTCACCATCTTTCGACAAAGTTGTATCCATCAAGCAATGCAGATGTGTCTGTTCGATTTGTACATGTTGGAGGTCGCAACAATGAGAGCAAAGGATCAATAAAGTCTGGCGGCGAAGACCTACCAGCTTTTTCCAGCTCAGTAGCTACCGACCCAACCAACAATAAGAGTTATAGAAACGAGGCAGAAGCAAATGAAGTCGTTCAAATGCTGATCAGTCTCTTGAGTGAAGAGTCTTCATTCCAAGGATCTATCGGTATTGTAACTCCATACTCTTCTCAAGTTGCTCTCATCAAGACAATGATGGCAAAGGACGAAGAATTCCGCAAGGTGGCGCAGTCCTTCCCGCACGAGATTGAAGTCAAATCTGTTGACGCTTATCAAGGCCGAGAGCGTGATTTGATAATCTTCTCCGCCGTTCGGTCAAACCGTCATGGGCGTATTGGATTCCTAAAAGATTGGAGACGGATGAATGTCGCACTGGAAAGTCAGCGTTAGTATTGTTTTATCTTATGAATTCATGTGTTCAATATGAAGTATTTGAGATCTGAGCGCTTCATTTGAACTTGGTTTGCCTTTATTTGATTGCCTTTGCAAACTGAATATACTAACATTTGCAATCACTTTTCTTTCATCTTCATAAACTGTGAAACGCTCATCTTCCAGACACGGGCAAAGAGTGGTTTGATTGTATTTGGCGATGCTGATACCTTGAAGGCAGGAGATAAGCACTGGAATGCGTTTGTCAATTGGTCTGAAGCTGTAGATTGTTTTATGGACACATCGCTTGTTGAGGATTCTGTTTGAACATATTGTATAGATCGTTTATATGGTATTTGTTAACTGTGATTGTTAAGTATTTTAGGTACAGAACTTGCTCTACCACATCACCAAATCAACATTGCCTTACATCAAAAACATGCAGTATCCTTCCATTACCTTGCTTACATTGAATCATTCATTCATTCATTTACTCCTTACATTCGAGAGTTGGATAGCTCAAATACTAAAATATCTCGAGCACCTTCTTTATATAAGTCATCCATAACCTTCACAACATCACTCTTCTTCACTAAACTAGATACCGCATGTCCACCATCTGTTAATTCTGTAATAGTTGGTGATCGTTTCCCAGGTGTAATTTTGCATACTGCTTCTAAGATATCCTTACTACAATTGTAGGAAATCATTACAAACTTTTTAGATGTGATATATCCCTCGATGCGGTGTTTGAGTAAGTTGACAATATCCTTGTGTTTCGAATTTGGATTTGTTATAAGTACAGACTATGCAATGAGATAAAAAAGAAGAGAAATAGTTGAGTGTATGTGTTGTGGTATATGCTTCTCAGTATAGAAAGTTGATTGGTCATTTGGACAATATAAGATAGATCTTACCTCAGTTTCAAGAACAGTTGAAACAATCTCCAAACCAGCAGCCTGAACAGATAGAATGTTGACACAAGATGTGAGCATTATTTATTTTGGACATAAGATGTGAGCATTTGTATACATCAAAACAACCTATCAACTTCATGTATTGGCATTTAAATCAATACACAATCCTTACCTTCATCGTTGTTCCAGTTTCAACTAAATCAACAACAGCATCAGCTAATCCCAATCCACAAGCAGCCTCAACACTACCACTAACAAACTTAATACTAGTAGTAGTACCCATTTCCTCATCCAATACATCAAAGAACTTCTTCGTCAATGATGGGAAACTTGTTACAATTCGTTTACCAGCCAATGTTTTAATATCTGTAATATTATTCGATACTGGTGCCTGTACACATAATCGACATTTACCAAATCCTAAATCCATCACTCGTTCAACCTCCAATCCTTCTCCTTTATTTTCTTCAACAATATCAACTCCAGTAACACCAATATCAACATTACCCTCACCGACATATTTACTAATATCTGACGCTGGTAAGAAAACCATCGTCATGTTAAGGTCTTTACATAATGCAATATCTAATCGAGGTTCACGATGATAGTCGACACCGGCACCTTTTAACATTGCAGTAACTTTTTCATGTAGACGGCCTTTCTTCGGTATGGCGAATAGACAGTGATCTGGATTATGCATAATAGACATGATAGTAGTGTTGTGTATTGAGACGGCAATATAGAGATTAAGAGATGTTATGGTACCTATGATATGAGAGGAGCATTGATTAATAATTGATGGCTGACGTACTTCAACCGGTAATCTTTATAATACCTAAACCCAATAGTTTAGAGATCGCCAATTAGTATTGGGATCGGGCAGTGCTCCAGAATTCATACCCCAAAGCCCAAAGCATTTATCTTTTTACTTTTTCACATATCGTACACCAACAATAAAAAAATCATATCAATACACCACCATGTTGTTATTTAAATATACCTTGCTATTGATAATATGTATTGCAAGAGTACAAACCTTTCATATTACATCACCACAACATACTAAAAACCATTCTCATAGATGGTATTGCAATTGAGAGTACAAAAAAGTGATCAATAATCAAAACCAAAAGCACAACGCCACCAAACCCATTACCCCACAAATGCACAGGCTCTTGGAGATCTATATTAGTTCGATATTTGGTATACTTTTCGGCGGCTTTTCAAAGTTGCATTAACACATAAGAGATACAAATACAAAGTTATCACACACACGATAATATTGTAAGGTGCACCTTCTTATCTCAAGTTCTATTCAAATACATAAAGATATTCAAATCAACATGGTGATATCATCTATACGAAAAACAAGACGGTGTATCAGAGGTGTAATATCAATCATAAGTTACATCTACTTGGCAACGTGGTTATGGAGTTTCAATAATGAATACGATACAATGCGTAATAAGATGACAATGATATATGGATTTACTTGTTTATTATGGACACCTCGTTTATCACCGAGAAGTATAATGTACAGTGTCTTTGGAGTAGCAGGGTTCGGTGTATTAGTTAAATGGATGTGGTGGAATGTTAATCGAGATTATTTATGGTATATTTGCAAATCATTATCAGTATTGGTTGGAGTTAAAAGTGTAAATCTAGCATTGGGATTATCTTGAGAACTGAAGGTTCAAGCAAAAGATGATTGACGAGATGACATCATATGCACAAAATTTGCAACACTCCTTTTGATACATTCAAATACATATCAGTGATACAGCTTTCACAACAGTCACTGCTTAATACGCAGACTGCAGAGGTAGGGTGACTTCCCGATAGTCTTCGGGAAGTCACCCTGCTTCCATTCTCAGTACGATCACG
>Ga0075437_14492_pt1 | contig 12362 bp, 7 predicted proteins | sample MintriMetagenome_FD_74266 | JGI IMG/M metagenome (GOLD analysis project Ga0075437, IMG submission 74266) | Marine eukaryotic communities from Monterey Bay, USA to study complex ecological interactions - Minidiscus trioculatus and... | ecosystem: Environmental > Aquatic > Marine > Unclassified...
ATTATGTATTTAGACCCTGTTCGAATAGATGTAGATCTTCTCTATCCAGAAATTACTAATCTGAGACTATCGCCACCAGCCCACCACCAGCAAAAAGAAGAATGCAACTAGATGTTTATAGTACCCAATCCTCTCTCCCTTCTCCTCCTCTCTCTTCTTCCTTCCCTTCCTTCTCCTCTCTTCCCCTTTTTCTCTTCTTTTTCCTCTTTTCCTTTTTTATAATTCCAGCCAGCAACACCGTAAAAATCCCGCCGGCGGCCGGGGTCGGGAGGATAAAATTTTTTATTTGTGCAGAAATTAGGCTTCATGAAAATGCAATAAACACGCAAACAAATGCTCTCATAATTCTGCAAAATGAGGGAGGGATATTGCAATAGGCGGTGACATATATGGAGACCGATAGACCGTGTTGATCACCCCTTAATTTATTTGTTGTAAAAGACTATTAGGACTTTGGAGAGGATACCCGCACCGGCTCTTCTCTCCCCATATCCTCCTCCTAGGTACTTATACGAAATAAAGATATTATAATAATGCCACCAAATAACGCTAATCCAACATTGGTACATCGTAAGATTGCCGTCTTAGGCTTTCGAGCTGTGGGTAAGACGTCATTAACGAATGCATGTAAGTATCGAGAAATTTCTATGCTATGTTTCATTTCAACTTATACATACTCACTTTATCCTCTTATGTGTAGTTGTCAGTGGCACATTTTCAGATAATTACGACCCAACGATTGAGAATACACATCATAAGACTATTCGTTTTAGAAAGGTTCATTTTGCAACTGATATTATTGACACAGCGGGTATGGTAAGTGGATTGATAGATATTATTTTGTATATGTGCACATCATATGTCTTTTTTTTTCTTACACTACACACTCTGATTTGTTCTATTTCTGCAATGCACATATTATATGAAAATGTGGTAGGATGAATACTCTTCGATATCACGAAATGCAAGTGTTGGAGTACACGGCTATGTTCTAGTTTTCTCTACGGTATCACGGTCATCATTCGAAAATGTTAAGAAAATTAATGAATCATTATTAGTATCACTCGGGGATGCCCTAGATGTACCGAGAGTATTAGTCGGTTCAATGAAAGATTTAGCAGAAGAACGAGAAGTTACAAATCAACAGGCTCAAAGTCTTGCAAATAATTGGGGTATACCATACTTGGAATGCTCTTCAAAGACGGGAGAAAATGTTGCCGAAGTATTCCATACATTATTAAAAGAAATGGAGAAAGATGATGGACTACTGAATGACAAAGAAGATGACAAGTGTATCATTCTTTAGAACTTTATATTATATTTGAAATGTATGTATGTACATGTGTGAATGAATTCTTCAATATCTATGAGTTGAGTGATGAGAAACACATTTTTGAAAGTTTTTGAATGATGAGGGGGAGACATCGAGAAGAGCAATGCAAAGCAAATAGACATGAACATATCCAAGAAGGCATCTCTCAATCTCGTCCTCAATCATATATTATGAACAGCTAAATGTAAATAATGTTGTTTTTTTTGTGAATTTGCATTAGCTTAGCATATTTAACACGTTCATTGTTACTAGATCAAATTACATTCCCAAGCTCTTTAGGCTAAGTCCCTCATCTGGTACTTTAACGCAATACTGTTCTTCCGACCGCAGACATGCAACAATAGCCTCAATAGCATTAGTGATAGCCAAATCAATCCCGTTTTCTTTGACAAAGAATGTCTGTATATTTCATTAACAGGATGTATTAGTTTGATTCGAACAGAGAAACATACACTGATAGAACAAAGCACAAATCACACAAATGTAGTCAACTTACGGTCCCATATTTACTGCTCAAACGAGTCCAGAAAACGTTGGGTAAAGCAAACTTAACACCCTCCCCAACATTGAAGTTTAGTACATTGCCTTTACCACCAAATTCGTCAACAACTAATACAACAAATTTATCATCTCCTCCACCCTCTTCTCCGAGAGACCAATAGTCTCGGATAGCCAGACTTTATAATGCAAACGTACGTAGTAGTGCAAGATAGTATCAGCATTGGTTATATATTCATAAAGCAACAATTATATTCACAAGCAACAATATATAATATATTCATAAAGCAACAGTTCATAGATAAAAGTACTCACCCAGGGGTACGAGGATATGCCTGACATAATACCTTCACACGATATCCAGTATCAGTTTCCAATTTGCCTAACAAATCATTCATTCGTTTCTCTGGAAGATGCGCGTTTCACAGTTTATGAAGGTGAAGAGAAGATATAGTAACTTCTGTTAGTATACATGGTTTACAAAAGCAATCAAACCAAGGCAAACTAATACAAACGCGGACTTTCCTTGACCTTTTGTAAGGAATTTCTCAACTTGAATAACATTTAGCCCTTTCTCTGATGGTAATAATTCTGGCTTATTCACACCCTCTAAACGAGCACTAGCAGGTGATATAGGTAGGAATAATGGAGATACTATAAGTCCTGCTAGACTATATATTGCAGATCGACGAGAGAAGGAGGAGGAAGGTGTTGATAATGTGATGTCGTTATCATAATTTTTGTTTGTTGACGATAGTGAAGTCGGTCTTTGTATTGATGGTAGCGCAGGAGACGGAGAAAAAGATGAAGTACCGACCACTATTAGAGCAATTACTAATACTGATTTAAGCACCATGATATGATATATTATATCGTATTGTCTACAAGCACCACAAGAGAATGAACAACTCACTCACTATCTATCTATCTACCCACATATGTCGATAAGTGAGTCCCATCTGGGTCCCGTAAAATGGCTTAACTTATACATTAAATATAGCTTCCGGAAAATTGTGACGCGGCAGCTGCAGGCTTCCTAGCTCCTAAGTATCGTACAATAGAAGAATCCGTGGTTATCTCTATAATTTATTGGTTCTAGAGCAAATCTGGACTAAGCCGTTCCAGCAATGGCCTTTCTTTCTCTTCCCTCATTCGCCTCTCAAAGCTGATGAGGCTGTTAGGCACGTTGAACTCCTTCTCCATATTCAGTGGCTTCGCTAAGAACAATCCTGACCTAGTACGGACACGAGATAGCACCACATATATCCAATTGGCACACTGGTAGTTCCAATCTGTCACGATCAGCGAGTCCTTAGACATACCCTGCAGTTTGTGACCAGTAGTTGCAATATTGGAGTTCACCGCAATCTGCGTGACAGATACGTTTCCTATTTTCACCTTACAGTCCTGGGTTATGGGGAAGTCAATCTTAGTGGTGAACTCCTGTGGCTTCATTCGAAAGTAGCGCTTGGCATTACGCGGTGGCTGTGGCCAATGTTCAAATTGCACATATTCCACATGTTCCGAAGATATTGTCCACACCTTCTGACCATCCCAATTCTTCCACTGCCGTTTGCTCTTGCCTCCCCTCTTAAGTTTCACACCCACACATTTACACAGTGTGCCATTGCCCCTTCCCTTGTCGAGATCCTCGTTTGTTATGCACATATGGTGTGATCCAGGGTATACTCTGAGAAGTGGATCAATCTTCGCATCTTTACATGTGAACCCCATGGCCCGCACATCATCATCCCCCAGGTTATTGACGATTGTATCGTGGATGTTTTGGGATACCTTCCTGCCCTTCTTTCTTGATCCCTTCTCCTTTCTTCGAATAGTCGCCTCTATCATGAGGGTATTATCAGGTGGCATATCACTACTATCAACGCGTGGATGGGTTTTTCTGAGGAGCTTTTGGAAGGTCCCTCCTGTGACGCCATTCCTCCCCTTATTACTCGGACATGCATAACACACATTTGGGTCGTTTCTTGGTGGTTTGACCTTATTCCTCCCAATAACTCTCTTGTTTATCTCCTCCCTATCTTCAATTGTATCTTGTCCCATCCTCAAACGTGCAAGAATTTCTCCATATTCAGGGTCCTTTGCAAATCGATGACTGTTGTCCAGGAAAATTGCGCAGTTAATGGTATTCTCCCATGCTGTGGCAGCACTTGATCCGGAGTATAAAACCTCGGCCTCGTTGCATATTGGCTTTAACTGATGAAAGTCTCCGGAAAATACAATAGAGACACCTCCATATGGTTGAGTGTTGCCCATGAGTCTCTGGAGTTGCGAATTGAGCTTTTTGATATCTCCCGCTTTGAAAAATGAAATCTCATCTATTATGAGGATCCGAACCTTCTCCCTCCACAAATTTCTCATGGCATCTGTCAGCCGATTCTTGTTGAGATGGGCTGCACCATGTATAGTTGACCCCCCAAACAAGGCCGCTGATGATCCAGTGGTTGAAGTGAAGTAGAAGGCCTCCTCTTCGAAAGCAATTGCTGCTGCATTACAAAATTGATGACAAAACAACTGTGCAACTTCCACAGATGTGCTCTTGCCACAGCCAGCCGGCCCTGTCAGGAACATTAACAGTTGATCTTGTGCCCCTTTATTCCGCAACGCTTCAATAATGTTGTTCCTTGTAATCTCATCATTATCCGAGAAGTTCATAATAGATCCAAGCGTGGTGTTTTCGTCGTACCCCTCATTCACAACTTTGAGCATGAAAGTACAGCATATGATTTGATAGGCAATGTACTGCTTAGCATCCAGTGTCTTTCCACTCTTGGCAGCAACACCTTTCATGGTAGGAATGTTAGCACCTCGGCCTGATTGACGTCTGGATGATGATTCTTCATTGTTTGCTGTATCATTCATCATTTCCTCGTCATCATCCGTTTCATCATCTGATTCTGTAGACCCGACAAACGACCCTTCTATGAAAGATAGCACCGTTGCGTAGGACACCCTATTATTCATGACATGCTGCGGCTCATTTGGAGTACTTTCATCATTATTATCATCGTTCTCTGCTTCTTCATCTTCATCATCATCTGATAGCAGCAAGCTTTCGGTTTTGTCAAACTTTGCGTGGATCATGTTGGTTGGGAAAATGTTGGCCCTGGTCATAAGTGCATTGTGAGTTCTCAATTGATCGTTCCGTAAAGGTTCCAGCACATCTTCGTCATCCTCATTCATACCCATCCCTTCCTTATCCAGTTCGCTAATGTCCATGTCAAAATCATCATCTTTGTCAACATTTGAAGCTTTTCGTTTTCCAGTAGACTTTGGCGTTGATGTACAAAGTATGAGAGGATCCGGTGGGCGCTTCATTTTCTTCTCCACTGTGGCCCGAGTTTGGATGTTCTCCAATATCTTTTTGCCATAATTCCACATTTGGCCGGGTTGTTGAACTGATGCTGGGTCATACCTTGTTGTCCCTCCAACATCAACAAACTTCTTCCAATAGCTGCCATCGAGTTGCAAGTCATTAAGATCAGTGAATGGATAAAACAACATGAGTGCACACTTAGCATAATTCTCCCTCTTTTTCTTTGTCTCCCGGTTGCATCCTTCATAACCAACTTGGAGATCTGGTACCTCACACATCTTTCCATTTGTGATGTACACTATTGGAATGACATGATGCTTTCTCTTCACCATGTAAGAATACTTTGATCCCGGATGATCTTCCATGAATGGGTATCTCTTGTTAGATTCGGCATCGTTCATATTTTCTGATGCATCGTCCTTATTCTTCAGTTCTTTCTGGGTATAGAACTTCTTCTCGTACTTCATCATCCACTCATAGAAAGACTGTCTTTGAACCTCTTCATCATCTGCTAGCCGAAAAATGTAGTCGTTAGCTGCTGAATCGGGCCAGTGCAGGTCATTACCTTCGGCATCTTTGTTCCTCCGAAGAATGAAATTTATCTCTTTTTCCTCCAGTACATCTTCCATCTGGGATAGAAGCAAATGTGAGAATTCGTGAGAATAGACAAACCTCTCACCATCTTGACTGATGAGCAAGTGCGACATTGTTGAGCTGACGACATTACTGGACAAGAGTGCATTGATTCCTGACATAACTCGACTCAATCCCTCAATATGGCATGCAACTGGTTCATCCTCAATATCTTCATTTTCACCTCCGTCTTCACCGTCTCCATTGTTACCACTTGCTTGCTGTAGTTTCTCCATCATTAGTCGTTGTTTCCTCTTCCAAACTTTTCTACCGAATGAGCCATTCACTCGAAGCATGGCAGTTTTATCTTCCGGTTGCGTGTCTTTTGATTTGTAGAGTGTTGCATAGTATATCTGACTTGGATCGCCAATAGTTACATTCGTGTTGCATGCCAATAGGTCTGATATTGTAACGCTATGCTGGTTGATGAATTGTGATCCAATATCTCGTTTTGATATAACCGTATATTGAGATTTTTCCTCAACAGAACCATCCAGATAGTGCCACCTAACAGTCCTTATCACCTTCTCCAAACCTTCGTCCTCGTCACTACTTGATTCATCATCACTACTAGTGTTTACATCTGTGTCGTGCATTGTACTTTCAGGTTGTTGGCTCTCAATGACAGGGGTTTCGTTGTCGTGTATGTATGTCTTCTCACTGGCCAACTGAGGGAACGGCCCCCTGCATTCCGATCCTTTCTTGAAGCAAGTTGGACGATGTAGGTGCTCATGCTCATCAAACCGCTTTCTCATCAACACTCTCCGAACATCTCTACGACCAAGCCACTCTATGCTCTCTTCTCTCTTCTCTGGTGGCCCCGTCTGTTTCTCTAAGTTGTTTGCCAGTTGTTTTGTTAAGTTGCTTGTTGGATTGCCAACTTCATCAAAATCATAAGGATGACGGATAGTCGCTATATCAAGCCATTCCTTTTTAATCTGCACTTCATCATTTGTTTCACTTGCGCCATCAGTACGGCAGCTATCCCTCCAATGTCGTATTCCCATATCTACGACTGATGAGGTGGATGCTTTTAATCCACATTCTCTGCATTCCAGTATTTTGCCCTTGATGTCCAAGCAATGATCCTTGTGACGGGCCTTTCTCAAAACATTCTTATCATCACATTCCTTGTAAATCTCGCTCACTGGCTTGGTAATAATACCACCCTCTGCTGATGGACAAGTGTGAGAGACCACAAAATCCGATTCGTAACTGGCGCTAATGACCTTATCCACATAATCAACAAAAGCAGATCTTGCAGCATTCTTTATAGCATCGTTCTCATCGTACAAGGCGTCTCGACAAGGGTTGAAGTACTCCACCCATATCTGCCAGTGGCTGTGAAGAGTTTTTCTACCCTGCTCCTCGTCCGTTCTTGCAAATGCTAGCACCTTTCCAAAGCAGGCCTTCCTCCCCGTTCTTGTCTTTGGGTCCCACCCAAGCAGGCACTGCGTCAAGATCTGCATCAAGTGTTGGTATACCAACGAACAAGCTCCGGGGTACATCATCCTCTCCGTCTTTCGTAGTGTAAAATCTTCCAAACAGACTTTATCATCGCTCGGATCTACAAGGTCAGGAAGGGTTTGCTTCGCACCTGCATTAGCAAAAATACGTACTCGGAATGTGGTTTCATCGCAGGGTGTGGTAGTGAGGAATATGGCCGATCCGCCAAAGAAATCGTCCATTGCAAAATGCTTTCGACGATTCACCTTTGCCGCCTCCGGACTGTACCCCACTGGCTGACAGGACGTTGTTATTGCCCTCAAATAATCACCAGCTGTACCAGAAGTAGGTTGTCCACATGATCTTAAAGTCATTGCGTTGTTGAGGTCTTCAACCTCCATCAACGATATCTTCTCGGCCAAAGTAGAACCTATAGTGTTTGACCTGCATTTTATCATTGCCGTTTTGTAGCAGAGTTGTCTGTTGAACATGTGCATGAGAATCAATAGGAAGTCGCCCCTAAAAAACTGCTTCAGTGACAGCCGGCAGTAGTGCTTGTATATCTCTATCACTGATATCTGATTCCTCCGTTTCATCTTTGGACCGCCCTTCCCAAAAGGAAATTGCAGAACAGCAATATTCTCCAATAAAAGCTCTTGAAGGTTGGCGTAGTTGCCTCCGCTGACTAGCAAGGTCGGGCTTGTCTTGTCCAACATGGCCTTAGCAAACTTCTGACTAGACTCAAACACTCCTGTATCCTCCTGAGGGTCATGTGAGCTGCTGAAGTGGAATGTGGCTCCTGACCAAGTATTCTCTACATCCGGATTTTGCTCAATGTCTGTATTGTGATCAGTTGCTGGGTCTTCTATCCAATGTGCATCTGACACATTCTCTGGGAGGTTAACGTCTGCATATCCAGGATGTCCCGACTCCTCTATGAACCACTTCAACAACGTCTTTACCTTATTCAAATCAAGCTGTGCTTTATCTTTTGCAATCTGCTTTTGGGTCGGAGTCATCCTCCCGGTTAGAACACAATACACAAGCGGATTGGCATTTGTGTTCAAGTAGTGTTGAACCACTCCTCCCGTATGAGACATGTCCACCTCGAAGAAGCTGTAGTGCCCCCGAACCGATCGATGTGCCCCTCCCGAGTATGCAAAGACAAAAGCATAGGGCCTCACGGGAGCGAGGAAGGAGCCCATCAGCTCAGTGATTTCCTCGTTCTTAATGATCTCCTCAGGAATATGACCAATGGCAAAACCATTTGCAATGGCGTGCCGCGGTGGACTCTCTCGACCCTTTGTACAGGACTTCAATCCATTGACACAATTTGAGCACGCATCAAACTCATCTGTATCTTTCTTTCTCCGCGCCCTCGGAGAGAGCAATAATCCCTTCAGCTCAGGAGGACAGTCATCAACCTCGTACTGCTTCACCAACTCTGGATGCATTTGTTCTCCATAGAAGTCCTCGTAGCTTTCAACACTGAGGCGACATCTGTGGTGGGAGATCTCATCCTTACTCAAAAGATGTCTCGTTTCACAGCCAATGATCAATCTATCACATATAACACACACTGGTGCTTGGAATGAATCTGGATGATTTACATCCAACGCAGACATCTCTTTCTGGTCCCATTTAATGGCGTGCTTCAACGATGAAATTTGATCCACATCTATTCCAAAACTTGGAACATTATTCTCATTTGTAGGTAGAGATTGGTGATTGCAACTTTCTCCACACTGCTGTCTAGCTGTACTCCTCTCTTGTTCCTGATACCTCATCTTCCGAATAAGTGGCGAGTATTCCTTTTGGTGTTTCTCCTTCCTATCAAGTGGTGAGTATTTTCCTTTTAATTTTTTCCTTCGTTCAAGAGTGTATTCCTTTTGGTGTTTCTCTTTCCTCTTTTTTGGACTGTAACTGATCTTTTGTCTCTCCTTATCATATGCCTTCCTCTTTTCCTTTGCTGCAGCTCTTTGTGCTTTTAGTTGCTCTTCCACCATCCTTACTCTTTCACCCAAGTTTGGTTCCATGAATGATTCATTGTTGGCAGGTCTTTGATTGTTATTAGGATGGAGGATGGTACTACACAGCTCCTCATCCTCCTCCATGGGAACATCCTCCACATCCATCATATATCACTATGTTACTTGCTGCTCAATCATAAAATTATGAGGAGATGGCTGTAGTAGCAAAGTTTTTGTGTGATCTCTGAATTAGACTAGCCTCGAGATTAGATCAGCCAACAAGATTGAAAACAAACCGACCGAAGCTAGAAAAGTAAGAAAGGAGCTGATTCAGTATGTCCATAACAGACTGGCCTCAAATTTGAGCAGCCACTTAAGATTGCTACCAAAAACGACCACTAAGACTGAGCAGAATACATGCACAGCAAGAATATTTTAGCCACTAAATATTTCTACAGAATCTTAGGTTCAATTCTTTCACAGCTTTATTTTATCAGGTGCAGCTAAACAGGTCAAACAATATCAAGCAAACAGGGCAAACAAAACAGTATCCCAAAGCAAATCAGACAACTTTAATCCAAAAGATCTTCCCACTCATCTTCATCCATGGAATCAAGAACATCCTTACCCGCTCCTACACCACCAAAGAAAGTAGTCATGATGTCCTCGTCCTCCATAAGCTCTCCCTTGGTATACTCAGCATAAAGAGTCTTTAGGACCTTGGCAGTGTCCTCATCAAGCATGTAGTGGTTCAAGGGCTTGGGATCCTTGGTTAAGGCAGCATTGAAGGTATACACATCACCATCCTTCATTTGAGACATCTTCTGGTCCTTTGTGAACTTGGTAAAGGCCTTAGCAATCTTATGGCCAGCTTGCTCAAGAGTCTGACCCTCCTCCAACATCACAACTTGAAGGTACCAATCATAATTCTTTGACTTCTTGACGTCATTACTGAACATATTGTCACGCCTGGGAGCAAACATCAAAGTTTGGAACAACTCAGCATACTTTGAACCATGAACTTCATCATTGTGAATACGTTTCATGTGGTGTGTAAAGCTAGCTTCAGGAGGCTGGTTATCTCCTACTGGCCTGAAGCAAATTGCAACAGATAGCCCTAACTCTAAGGCACTAGTACCTAGAATTTCATAAAGGTTGAGGATCTGGGTCTTCTTGTTCTTCCTGTTGGGAGAGGAGATGGTGGTTTTAGGTGTCCACTTGTGAGCCTTCTTCTTGGTAGGAGTACCTGCTTGAGCTTGATTCTTTGATGATGTTCTAGCCATGATGGTTGATAATAGATGATAGATGAATAAGATAATAGATGAATATGGTAAGAGGAGATGTTGCTTTGATGAGCTTTAAAAAATTATGAGCTCTTTGTGCACATGTTTGAATGAAAAAAAAAAAGAGATCAAGGGTCACGAGTCTCTCAGAGCAGCCTACAAAGAGACAGCCGTGTGAGGGAATCGATCATAAGAACAAAAGGACTACACCATAGGGAATCGAACCCAGCCCACACGAACAAACTGACAGGCATAAAACTGCCCCAAATTAGCTCAAAAATGATTCTATCATAGGGAATCGAACCTGAGTGCAGGTGATTACACAACAGTCGTATTGCCGACTCAATGACCCAAAGGCAGTTCAGATTTTTGTCTCATCCCTGCACATTATCATGCTTATGCCATGCGCACAATTTCATTTTTCATTTTGCCTTCCCAAATGCTCTCATAAATTTGATTTCCACCCAAACTATAGATCAATCAGCATACAAAACATACAATCACTATGGCTACTACTTCAAATGAAGCACAATTTCAGTATAGTGCTAAGGTTTTGAGAGGCCTTGGCCTTGATGATAGTTCCAGTGAGGAGGAAGATGACCTTAATGACCCTAATTATACACCAGGAGGTACTACTACTACTACAAGGCCTACAAAGAGAGCAAAGACAAGATCAAAGAAACAAACAATGATTACAAAACTAACAAAACAACTTAACAAAAGTATAGAAAAGCTTGCTGAGAAACATAATATGCTTGCTGAGAAAGATGAAACAATCCAAGAATTACAAACTCAAATCAATACTTATCAGCAAAAAGTTAACAATCTGCGAAGTCGTTTGGAGTACGCCGTTACAGATCTTGATAATGAAGAAGATAATCATAAAGAACATTGCAGGATTATTGTTAAATTGAATGAACAAATTGAGATACATAAACAACATGTTGAAGTAATGTCCAAACAAGTTAAAAAGCACAAAGAAGAGAATGAGCAGTTAAGGTTTGAGAACGCTAGACGTGAATCAGAATTAGCAACTGAACGTGACGCTCTAATTCAAACAAACAATCAGTTTGCACAAACAAACCATCAGCTTGCAAAAGTGTTTAAAAATGAACAAGAGTTACAAACCAAGGTTAACAAATTGACTCAGCAATTGCAGGAAATGTACATTGGAGACTGTTTAATTTGCCAGGAAGCTCCTGCTGTCTGTGCTTGTCTTTGTGGATGCATGCTGTGCTGTGAAAGATGCTTGAAGACTGACGTTTGGGATGGGAAGTTGGATAAATGCCCTCTTTGCCCAAAGGGATTACCTGGTAGAAACACTGTTACTCTTCCTATTGGGGCCTTGAAGAAGTATTAATGGATTTGGGGATTGATTGTCTTGCTTGTTTGCCTTGTCTTGCCTAGTTATTGTCTAAAATTGTCTAAAGTAAATGAAAATTGTATTGCAAGTTGTAATCTACCATTTAGTTCTTAGACTCCCATTTAAAATTCGCCTCCCATTTAGTCATGACTCCCAATTACAATGAAGTGAGACAAAACAACAAAATGCACATCAAAAATTAGCCGCCCAAGATAGAGCTCTAGCCTTCCAAGGAAGCCTGGATATTCTATATCTATCCAACTCATAGTTATGCCACACGCCGTGGGCTTCGTCCCTTCAACCTTAATCTAACACAATATACAACATCTCTCCTCAGCATTCAATAATCAATATCAACAGCAACAGAGTGTTTACTTTATTAGTACTACTACTACGCATCTATTCTAAAAGAATTAAAGTATCTTGAGCATCTAGTGCATAGATTTAGCAGCAATATCCTTTGCTTCCTTCAAGGTTCTGACCCTTTCCCCACCCCCAT
>Ga0075437_12406_pt1 | contig 12349 bp, 11 predicted proteins | sample MintriMetagenome_FD_74266 | JGI IMG/M metagenome (GOLD analysis project Ga0075437, IMG submission 74266) | Marine eukaryotic communities from Monterey Bay, USA to study complex ecological interactions - Minidiscus trioculatus and... | ecosystem: Environmental > Aquatic > Marine > Unclassified...
GCCTCGGCTAGTCTCTAGCTTCACCTCTCTTCTCAACGCCGCTTTCCTTATCACAACCAACTTCTTCTCCTAGATTAATACTGTATGTCACTCATTCCCGATATATATAACCTTAAGGGTGGTGATGATCCCATGGATATAGTGCTCCTCTCCTCTAATATCCTCTCCTCCCTAATTACAAAACCTCTCTCTCTTTGTAACCGTTTCTGTTCCCAAACTATGCTTTCGGTGAACACCTCTTCAATAATTAGAGCACCCTGATACTAAACTAATCGATTCAATCCCCTCACAACCCACTACTTATCAATTCGATTCCCTCTTATACCATCTCCCACTAATCCCTTATCTTATTGTTATGATGTTAATGTGTAATATCTTGTTCATGACGCCATATCTACAATAAATCGAAGCACATTACCCCACAACTACCCCCAACATTCCCATGAATAACTATAACTGTAATAAAACTCTGTAGATGTGAAATATGTCATATAATGGGTGGGGATAAGCCAAATCTCCATCAACGTAAAGGATAAATTAACTCAAAATAAGAACACACTTACGGGAGCAAATTAACCACGATAACCAGTGGTATCATATGCCACAACCACGAATATCTATTATATATCAATAATACAATACGACATGTATCGGGCGTACCACAATGAGGACTGCACGAAGAGCCATCACATCACGAGAATAGGTAACATTTTATTTCAATTATCGAAGATGCTATTTGAATGCTGTGGTGGTAGCCACTCGCCGCCGTTCTGACCCCATCGACTGCCATTGTACCTTCACATGCATCCCAACTTATCCTTTATCCAAGAGTTTGACTATCGGCACCGCATATAACGCCATATGAGAGCTACCGCCTTCGTCTATATTTGCCTCGAGTCAAGCGATTTTTTATAGTGTGAGCCTCGTAAAGGCCGATTCTGAGCTCAATAATTTTACGTAACAGAGAATTCCACTCCACCCCCCGAAAGTGAAGGGAGAGCAAGATTATTAGAATCGCCAAAATCCAAACTTGCGCTTTTATTATCTTCATCGAGAGTACCTATGATCTTCAGTGCCATCCAATCACAAAGTGGCAACTCTCTTCATCAATAAAGCAGCACAATTCATACTCTCCTTTTAATATTGATGAGTATTTCCTTTCTACTATCAAGGAGACAGTTGTCTACATTCGTGGTGACGAGATTAGGTCGTAGTTATCAGAAACCTTCAACTTCTTATTTTTCTACAATCAATGCAGGTGATGATGATGGGTTGGTCCTTAGTCAAGTTGATGAAGACTCCGGAGTTGCAATTCTGGCCATGAACCGACCTCCGGCGAATTCCTTAAATCTACAAATGTATGTTGCTACTATATGGTATACCTGTTTATATGCAATATGTATCTAACCGAATCACATATCTTATATCTTAACATGATAATATATCAGGAATGAAGCTATTTGCAAATCTATTAAACATATCGAGTCAAATACAAAGATACAAAGTGTCATACTTACATCGTCAAACCCGACAATATTCTCGGCTGGCCTTGATGTTACAGAGTTACTCAACCCCGATAAAAATAGACTTCCCAAATTTTGGAATTCATTACAGCAGGTTTATTTAGATTTGTATGGGTCAAGACTGGCAACAATCAGCGCAATACAAGGCCATGCACCAGCTGCTGGTTGCTTTATTGCAATGGCATGTGATTATCGTATCATGTCTGGGGGAAGTATTGGATTGAACGAGACTAAACTCGGGATAGCAGGTATGTTATTTGATATGTGTTTTATACCAAATATACATTCTGAATTGATCTGAATATTACTTATAATAACACTTCAGCTCCGCCATGGATGGGCCAGGAAAGTCCGCTTTAGTATTGTTTTATCAATGAATTCTCGTGTTCAATGTGAAGTCTCGGCTATTTGAATACTTCATTTGAGCTTAAATTGCCTTTGTTTGGCTACACTTGCAAACCATATGCACTAACAAAAGTTGCTATCGTCTCTCTTTCACCTTCATAAACTGTGAAATGCGCATCTTCCAGCTAATGGTTAGTACAATAGGATTGAGAAAAGCAGAACTTGCAATGCAACTAGGTAAATTATTTCCTCCAGAGGAGGCGTTGGAAGTTGGTTTGGTAGATGAATTAGTAGTATCTAATGAACAATGTGAATCGAATAATGCACTATTCGACTTGCTACCGTCAGCTACTAAAGATCAATCATCAAATGCATTAATGCAGCAAGCATATAAGCAAGCTAAAGTATATGCCAAAATCCCTCCAGAAGCTCGTGTTGCAAGCAAATTATTGACTCGTGAACAGTACATAAAAGATATGATACAAACAAGGGAGCAAGATACTGATCACTTCTGTGGCTTTGTTACTCAAGAAGCAGTACAGCGCAACTTGATAGCTTACGTCGAAGCGCTGAAGAAGAAGAGTAAGAAGAAGTGAGGAGGGAAGAGAACAGAGGAAGAAATATAGCAAATGGTAGTACAGAAGAGGAAAATGTAGTACAAGAATGAGAGATATAACCTCTAGTACAAGTAAGATATATTCATCACTGATACCTAGTTCAAACTAAATTAAGATCTTCTTCTCTACTCGCTATTTTCTAAAAGAATCATAGAAGATCTCCTATACATACAATGTATTCCAACCAATACTCATCCACTCATGCTCATTACTTCGTGAACTCTTCGCCATTGATCGTGCCAATCTTTTTGCATCTATGCGCCTCAAATTGTTCCTTGAGCTGCCTAGCATTAGCAAAGGCAGGAAACCAATGCATCTGCCCGTTGTCTCGTCGATCCATCTGGTTCATGCCAAGACTTCCCTTGATTTGCATCTCCTTGGGGGTCTGAGTTTCCTTGAAATAGACTAGAATCGGTAGTTGTATTGAGGGAAAGAAGTCATAGTTCACAAACGAATCATAACGCCTAATAGATCATAAGAGGTTGGAAGTATAACATGGATGGTCAGAGATAGATAGAATGCATACAACAAGTGACGCTGGATATCAATTTACTACTACTTACCACTCATTATTAGTTCCCAACACATAGTTCTTGTATTCTTTGGCTTTAAGACCCTTGTCACGTTCCAATCCTAATACCTTATTGGTTACTGTTTTGAGTTCAAATGTGTCCTTATTGAACACGGCTCTTGTCCTCATCGTCTGCATACCAATGAAACATCCGAACCAGATGTGAAAAGCCGCACCTAGCATATCAATAAACATGTATTCGCCTATGGGGGGTAATGAAGAAAGAAGATTGGTACAATATGATAAGATACAACGCTGCAAACAATAATATCTTACATACAGCATTATTACACACGATCACTTACTGGGGTGAAATAAAGATAACCATACCCCAACGAACAATAGAGTTAGTGCTACACTGTAATCTCTATCCACAACATAGTCCATCTTAGATATCATAGGTCGAGGAGGAGCCTCTGCAGAATTGAAAACATTCCGAAAGGGGCTGCGTATTGCAACTTGCAATTTCACATCTTGTGCTCGAGAAGTAGACTTTTTGATACTCGGTGCTTTGTTGGATGACGGCTGAAAGGCACAAGCAGATCCAACGATTGTGAGGGATAAAAGCAATGATAATTTCATTCTTTTTAGAGATTTTATATAAGAGATATCTTTCTCGATATGTTGGTAAATAATATAATCAATAACTTGAAGACCCATCAACTTTTGAACCTTTTCTTCGCGCTGCGAACCGACAGCTGCTTCTTTTTTGTTGGTATCCTTATCTTAGTTTCCATCAGAGGACAGCACACTAATGGAATGGTTTCGACCCCAAGACTCGTATTACATATACAAAGGACGATATAAGAAGTAGATGAAGGAAGAGTGAGCTAGCTTATCTATCTACCAACAGGGCAACGTATCTTTTTATTGGTTCCTTTACGATTTAGCATTTTACATGACATGTTGAGTTGAGTCTCATTTAATACAGACAAAGATATAATACTAAGACATCTAATAACCGGCTGCCGCCGATTTTGCAGCTCTTCGTTCTGCCCTCCTTGCAATCTTCCTCTCTCTCTTTAAATCTGCTGCACTCTTCTCCCCTCCTGAATGAGGAGATGGATACGACTTGTTCACTACTGCACTTTGATTCTGATCTGTAGTCGAATAATCATTGTGATCTGCCGCCGTAGCAGATGTCTCTTTGGCTGCTCTCCTCTCGGCTCGCCTAGCAAGCTTCCTCTCCCTCTTGAGATCTACATCGCTTGATGACTTATCAGACACGATGGTATTGCTTACAGGCTTTGTCTCGTTTGACTGTGCTGTTGATTCTTCATTAACAAACTGCTTTACAGGACTCTTACTTGTAGAAGATCCACCATAACTTCTTTCAGAACCGGAGCCTCTACGATAACTACTAGTGTGTCGTTTCTTCATATTATTTTCATACTGTCGAGTGCTATTCAACCTTTCCTTCTCATTCTCCGCCATATCCTCACTTCGTAAACTAACAGTTATCCTTTTCTTCTCACGATCAATCTCAATTACACGTACATTCTCTACAATATCATCTTCCTTAACTACATCACTTACACTTGATACAAACTCGTTTGATATACATGATATGTGGCAGAATGCGTCGGAATGTGAGCCGATGTCTATGAATGCACCAAGTTTTGGTTTGATATACTTGATTGTTCCCGAGTATGTCTTGCCAATAGTATAATCTGTGATTGGTTTACGGCCAATACACCGTCTTTTATCATCCTTCTTGGATGTCTTTTTAGATGAAGTAGTAGTTTCTGTTTCATCTTTATCCTTTTCTGGTTTGGTAGGTGTAATATCAATGTTGTCAGATGTTTGGGTTTCTTGAACTTTGCCATCTTCATCATTTGGTTTAGTATCGTCTCTTCTTCCTCTTCTACGTTTGCCACGAGAACGAGTGTTGGAAGATTCTGCAATATCATCATCATCATCATCATCGTCTGACGAATCATCATCATCCGAACTGTTGTCAGATGAGCTGGATGATGAAGAAGATGTAGTTTCTTGTTTATCATCAGATTTGGTCGGCTTTGTATCATCATCAGATGAATCGTCAGAAGACTCATTATTCTCCTTTATATCCTTGTTAGATACCTGCTCAGCTCCTTTATCCTCCTCACTTTTATCATTGGCCTCTTCTGTTGAATTGGCTACCACTGCAGGTACATGTTGCTTTTTATCTTCATCTTCCGTAACAACTACATCACTACTACTATTAGCTTTTAACCTTTTATATTCCTCCATTTGTTTTGACAACTGCTTCATTTGCTCTTCCAACTCTGACATGGTATTAGCTTTATCTCCACTATCTCCTTGTGTACTTATACTTTTGGATAAATGTTCCATCTTGCGTTTTAAATGTTTTGGTTTATTCTTCTTGGGTTTTGTATTACTCTTTGCCTTTTTATGTACCTCCTTCTTGTTGTTATACTTTGGAGAAGTATTTTTATTGTTGTTCTTGTTGCTGTTTGGTGTTCGCTGTTGGTACGACTGTCTATTGTTATCATTTCTTGGACTTCCCCTGAATGTCTTCTTATTAGGTGTATAATGTTGTGACTTTTTATAGTCGGTATATTCTCCTGACTTTCGTTTGTTATTGTTGTTATTATTGGCAGGAGATCTTCCACTATAATTATTACCTTCACTATTACCTTGTTGTGCGTGGGGTTTAAACTTTCCACTAGCCTTTCGTGCCACCTTCCGCTGGAATCGTTGTAATGCTATATCAGATGCATTCTTATCATTATTCCCTTTTGGATTATTAGTTTGCTTCTTAGTAGGTGATGTATCACTACTCTTCTGTTCATTTATTGCAGTGATGCTTGTAGGTTTAGAATCATTAGTACTGCCGTCGGCTGCTTGTTGTGCAGCAAGACGCTTCAAGCGTCGTCTCTCCTTTGCGGCCTCTCCTCCCATCTTGAATGGTATATCGGGCCAACAAATTGATGGTAGATGCAAAAAATGGAATAATAATCATTTATCGCTAAACTAAACGGTCATGCATAGTATGTAGAGTACTGCTTCTTCCTCCTCACCAGTATAACTATCAATGATGAAATCTATCCTTATACTATTATCTCTACAGGCATACTGTTGCCTAGCATTTTCGGCTCAATCTCCATTGAAAACAGTATCAAAAAGTCTGTCTTCAAAGATTAACCATCATCGGAGTCAGAGTTCAAATATCGTACTATCCAGCAGTACAAATAATGACGATGGTCCTCTTGGTTTTCTCCAGGGTATATTCCCATCATCATCTGCTGTTGCGGTAGCACCCGAGCCAGATTTTGTCGTTGATAGCGACTATACCATTGCAGGTGTAAGTTTTGAGCATATGATATGTACTTTTTACTTTATCTAACATATGATATATCAACTCTTGTGGTATTATGATATAACATCTCAAATAATAGGTGTTTGGAGTTGTTGGGGTATCATTGATTGCAGGATTAGGCGGAGTGGGGGGTACTTTGTCCGGTGGCTTCATTACATTGTTAGCAATACTCTTTGCAGTACAAGCCAGTCGGATACGATTTGTCTTTGATTCTGATTGTTTTGAATTGAAACAAGGAGATGATCTCAAAGATTCAGGAGAAAACTTTGTAGTGGGTGGTGCTAATAGATGGGCATACACAAGCTTTGTCAACTGGGATTTCTTCCCTTCGCTTGCATTTCCCATCCTGGTATACTTTAAAGAAACACAAACACCAAAGACCGATGGCAGCGAGCCAGGACAGATTCATTTCTTTCCTGCAGGTATGTATATCTTGTGTATTATTGAACGTATTGTTTCAAAAAGATGATTCATTCAATACTTTCTTTCTCTTTACAATGAATATAGTTGCAAATTGCAAACAGCTTGCTGAACAGGTAAGCTGCTATAGTGGGTGTTATCTCTGTGTATTGCTTATTACACTATATACTAATCCTGTTTCATTCTTCAAATCCTAGTTTGAGCTACGCGGATGTGCAAGTGTCGATAGAGATTAGAAGGTACCCTTCAGACAATAAAGCAGTGGAAACTTATTCTACAATCGATTAAACTAGAGCAAGTCGGACTACACATGAAGAGAAGTTTAGCTTTCTTTAGCCCTAGTTATGTTACATTTAACAAACATAGTCTCTTTCCTTACCCCCTTAAATGCTAATTGTTCTCTTCTCAATCAATGGCACATAGATGGGATCATACATCTTACGGCTTACAAAAGCGTCGAGATCTGCTAAATCCTTCTCCGTGAGCCTTGGTGCCTGATCTGTCCTAATAGCCTCTTCAATTACTGCAATAGCAACCTTCTTTGAAACGTCTCTGATTGTATTTTGTTTCGGAAATACTTTCCCCATTGTCAACTCATCTTCACTGACATAGTTTGCCAGTGCCTCCGCTGCAACATACAGCATCTTATCAGTTACTGACTTTGCACCACAAAGTGTAACTCCCAAGCCAATTCCAGGAAAGACAAACATGTTGTTGCATTGAGTGGGGTAGAACTTTCTTCCATCTTTGAGCTCAACAGGATCAAATGGTGATCCACTCGCAAAGATCTGCACGAGGAGAATATTATATGTTAGTTTGTGTGTATATCATGACAAAAAAAGATACAAAATGGATCGCTCTCAACTTACACAACGTCCGTCAGTCCACTCGAATGCCTGCTCAGCTGAGCATTCTGCTTTTGTTGTTGGATTGGATAATGGGAAGATGATTGGGCGCTCGCAATGTTTGGCCATATCTCTAATAAGCTCTTCATTGAATAGACCACCTACCGCCGTCATACCAAGGATCATCGTAGGCTTGTGTTTGTTAACAATTTCATGAAGAGATAGTCCTCCATCAGTATCTCGAGCAAAGATCTTTTGCTCCGGAGACAACTCACTGAGTCGATCAGTTCCCAGTAGACCCTTCTCATCAGCAATGAAGAAGCAATTCTTCGCCTCCTCTTCTGTTTTACCATGTTCCATCATTGCCTGCATGAGTACCTGTGCAACTCCAATTCCAGCACTTCCAGCTCCTGCAATCAAAATTCGCTGTTCTCCTAATGCGGTTGGTTTCTCACCCTTTGCGCGTAGACCGCCCAATACTCCAGCTAATGTAGTTGCGCCTGTCCCCTGAATGTCATCATTGAAACATAGAACTTCATCACGGTACTTGTTCAAGAGTTTCTGTGCTTTGTCTGAACTAAAGTCCTCAAACTGAATGAGCACATTTGGCCAACGATGCCTCACTGCTTGAATAAACTCATCAACTAAGTGGTAGTACTTGGCACCCGTCAATCGAGGCTCTTGCAATCCCAAGTAGAATGGATCATTGAGAAGAGCTTCATTATCAGTACCAACATCAAGAACTACTGGCAACACTCGGCTGTGTGAGAGAGGAAAGAACAAGATGATCAGTTCACTTTGCATTAAATCAAGAAAACAAAAGTATATGAAACTTACTGAGGAGCGATACCTCCCGCTGCACAATACAAACTCAATTTACCAATTGGAATTCCCATACCATTGGCCCCCAAATCACCTAAACCAAGGATACGACTACCATCTGTTACAACAATAACACGAACATCCTGTTGTGGCCAATTGTATACCATTGACGCCATGTGACCACGGTCTTCAGTAGAAAAGTACATTCCCCTAGGACGTCTATATCTCATTGCAAATTCATTACATGCCTGTCCAACAGTCGGAGTGTAGATAATCGGTGCCATCTCCTCCATATGATCAACAAGTATACGATGATATAGTGTTTCATTTCTGTCATGCACGTCCTCAATAATTTGATGTTTACGTATCATCGACGGTTCAGCACGTATCTCTTGTAATACACGTTCTTTTTGAATTTGCATATTTAGTATACGAGGCGGCAACAGACCACGGAACCGTAATCGATCACGTTCGCCTGTTTTGAATGCTGTGAATTTGTTGTATAGTGGATTGTTAAGAATTTCAGATCCACGAGATGTAATTGAGATTGGTGCCAAGAATGATCGTGTACATCCCTTCCATTCACCCTCTGTTTCATCTCCTGTAATGATATGAATGATATTACAGAGTGTAGTATGAATATGTGTTAGGATATATTTTAATATACAACAATAAAAAAAGAAGATAAAAATAATGCTCATAAGATATGCACAAAAATGTTTATGTGATATGCACTCACCCTCTAAGACATATTCTTCAGGTGAATCGCTAGGAACTATATTGTTAACATTGAGTTATAAAAGTCAATGAGAATATTAGATATTAACATATTGTATTGCAAAAGATATGCAAAAAGCAAAAAATATTCAAACTTACTACTTTCACCAAAGCCTCCATTACTAAACCAGCGTCGGGCTTCACCTCCGGCTACACGTCGGCTGGATGTACCACCTCTTCTTAATAGTAGCGTCGATAACATGATTATTTGTCCTCTCCTACGAATTATAAGAGCAACACATAGAGTTGGCAAACATTTTTCACGAGAAAAAGATCCAAGATTTACTAAACACGTCACATGATAGCCAAGCGCTTCGCCGACAATCTACCCTACAACTCTTCCCACATCCTCAATCCTCAACTATACATACAAACACTCAGTTGAGAGTTGCAACATGGTGGCCTCCGCTCGTAGTAGATTCATATCCGCTGCAACCAATATATTCAATCGCACATTTGTATCTAAAAGAGCCAAGGGTTGTCTATCTCAAGTATCACTTGTTGCTAGTTGCAAATCTAACACAACACCGATATCAAGTGTTCGTCATTTATCTACTGCAGCCACTCAACAATACAGTGATACAACAACAACATCTACTTCTTCTACATCGACTCAGCAACAAGAATCTATAAATTCATACGTCTCAGGAGCAACAACACACTTTGGATATGAAAATGTTTCCATCAATGATAAAGAAGGTCGAGTGAAACAAGTATTTGAAAATGTAGCCGATTCATATGATGTAATGAATGATTTCATGTCAGCTGGATTACATCGTTATTGGAAGGATGAGTTATTAAAGATGACAGGTGTTGAACCTATGAGTAAGGCTGTTCGACGTCGAGCTTCGTTGAGTTATGCAAATAATAACAATAGTAGTAGCGGTGCCAAACAAGACGAAAAGGACAATACAAGCTTATTATCAATATTAGATGTAGCAGGAGGTACTGGTGATGTGGCATTCCGTTTTATAGATGCAGCAAATTGTCAAGAACGTGCCAAATCATCAGGTGTTGACGAAATATCAGTAACAGTTTGTGACATTAATACAGAAATGTTAAGGGTTGGTGAATCTCGAGCACGAGTCAAGTATGGTAATGCATTAATTGATGATTCAAAATCATTAAGTTTCATTGAGGGGAATGCACAATATTTACCATTTGAAGATGAATCATTTGATATATACACAATAGCATTCGGTTTGAGGAATGTTACTGATGTTGATATGGCATTGAGAGATGCATATCGAGTATTAAAACCGGGTGGAAGATTCTTATGTTTGGAGTTCTCACATGTTGAGAATATACCATTGAAACAATTATATGATGTGTATTCATTTCATGTTATACCCAAGCTTGGTGAGGTAGTTGCCAATGATCGTGATTCATATCAATATCTTGTGGAAAGTATACGTAAGTTTTGTACACAAGATGAATTAGTTAAAAGATTGGAAAATGCTGGATTTGAAGGTTGTAAGTATACTAATATGACTGGAGGTATTGTTGCTGTACATGAAGGTTGGAAACCGCTGTAAAGTATAGGATATTAGAAGTCGTATACTGTTAATGCAAAACCTTTTAGCTTAGTTTTGTTTTGGCATTAGTCTATACCCGGATATCTACTGTGTATTGATCACCCCCTTTCCCCATTTACTGTGTAGAAACGAATTCATTGTTAGCGGTGCATTTGTTTATTCCCCATCATGTTAGAAACTCTATATCATACACCTTTACTTATCATAAGCGAGGGACAATGGCAAAAGTACATTGCTCATAAGTTGTACAGCAAATATCTTGACATGCTGACAAACATTCTGTTGATGATCTAGCCAAACCATCAGGCCCCGGTGAGTTCTCACATTTTCCCTTACAATCTGAAATAGATCGTAAGAAACTAGGATCCTTCCTCGTGCCTTTTGTATCATTCTTATCTTTGGGTTTTTGACCTGGTATCTGTGGTGATTTGCCTGTCTTCCAAATAGTATCCCCGCTATCGGCTGCAGATACAACCAGTGGAGTAGTTGCAATTATAGATGTTAATATATTTCTCGTCCATTCTCTACGGCTGCTCATATCATCATTATCTTGTGATGCTGCTGATAGATGAGTTGATTTGTTATTATTGTTGATTGATAAAGAGCTTTGATGATGTGGTACCGAAAATGCACTGCCTTCTTGACACAACAAGCATATCAATAGAAGAATAGCTGCAATTATACAGTATCTGAACATATTAGACATTTATATATTACTTTGATAAAGAGCTCCCTTGATGGGCATCAATCATTCATATCGTACCGATACTAAAAATTATGAGAGTTTAGCAGGAAGAAAAAGATACCGATGCCATCACGCACGTACCCGACAATACCATAAGCACACAAGGGAGGCCACTACTTATGTTTGCATACTGTGACAATGTCAAGCTTTGAGATAGATCATGATAATGTATTAGTTATATTATGAATAATTGGCTTATTATCAATTAGATTGGCACATTTAATGACCTGCCTCTCTAGAGGTGGCATTCACAGACCATTCTTTCGGGAGTTCATTTTGAATCAATCCCTTCTTTAGATGTTTCACTTCTTGTATGACCATATTGCTCACTAGCCCCGACTTTGCGCATAGTTTGAAAAGAGGCTAGAGATAGAGAAAGTATAAGGATTTATATCAGTGACAAACATAAAGAGACGAAGCTGGCAACTCACCTCAACCAACTTGTTCCTGGTATCCTCATCATTTGTAAGTCTCATACACACTTTGATCATAAGAGCAAATGCCATGGAGTCCCTATGTTCTTTCCCAAGGTGAAATACTTCGAAGGCGACTTCGATTGCCTTTCTCTTGGCTTCTTCATCTCCAATTAAAGTAGTAGAACAGATCAAGTTCATTGCTGTATTCAATGACTTGGTCGACATCTCAATATCATCATTATTCATGCGTTTCATCAACGATAAGACTCGAGGCGCAGCATTCTCAACACTATTCATTGCATTCAATATAGATAGATAACATCCTTCATCAGGTTTGATAGTTGGCACTTCTTTACTTAGAGAGCTCATGATGTCAATGAGCAGATAAGCGTTAGATATTTTGTTTACATT
>Ga0075437_12102_pt1 | contig 12345 bp, 6 predicted proteins | sample MintriMetagenome_FD_74266 | JGI IMG/M metagenome (GOLD analysis project Ga0075437, IMG submission 74266) | Marine eukaryotic communities from Monterey Bay, USA to study complex ecological interactions - Minidiscus trioculatus and... | ecosystem: Environmental > Aquatic > Marine > Unclassified...
AACGAAAGAAGAAAGAAAAGGAGGAGAAGAACGAGGATGAGGAAGAGAAGACAAAAAAAAGAGATATAAAGTATTCCCCTCCTTACAAAAATTGTACACACTTACCAAATTATCCCCCTTATCATCACCCGGTAATCCACTACTTTCACTACTATTATCATTATCAAACATACTTAACTTAGAAGGATCAATAGGATCATATGTAGCAGAATTAATAATATCATTCATCCATGCTTCGTCTCCTACACGTGGTGATGATGGTGAATTATCGTACAATCCTTTAGACTGTCCCCATCGTGGTGGTATATTATTAGTACTTTGTTCTTCAGAAGAATTAATTGGTGCCCAAGCGGGTGACGAATCTAATGATAATGGATCCTCCTTATTTGTTGTTGTTGTTGGACTATTATTGCCAAGTAAGGATGACATTTTATTATTGACATTTTGTATATTCTTCTTCGTTGTGGATGGTGATTTAGCTAAATCTCCCAAATCTCCCGTAGTGTTAGTGGTAGTGTTGTTGCCGACTAAGACATCTGTGGTTACACCTGATATACGATCTGCCCAACTTGGAGTAGTTGAGTTGCTGTTATTGTTGGTAGTGTTGTTATTATTGATAGGGGTGTCCTCGACTTTAGACCAAACAGCAGCACGCATCTTCTCAATTGGATTATTTGATTCTTCGGAAGCAGCGGAACGTTCTTTCCATTTTAATCGTCGTGCTTCTCTCTCTTCTTGAGATAAATTATCATCATCATTATTAGATTGCTGACTAAACATCATTGCATCATTAATATCATCACTTCTTTCACTTAGTTGACTTAAACTACCGGGCTGTTGTTGAGAACCGGGTATAACCTGACGTAAATTGGCCATATCGTTTGAATCGGCTGTTGTATCACTTGCTGCATTGCTTTGTTGACTCATAGTTGGTATTGGTGGATTATTAATACCGTTGCGTAATGATTCAAAGTGTTCCATTTCTTTTATTGAAGTATTCTTCTTTGTGAGTTAATGTTTGGAAACGAGAGAGAAGTTGAATTGGGCTTGTTAGATTTGGCACATAAAGGGTAGCAGACTAACAATAGCCGTACAAAAACATTATAAACAAAATACTATATTCCAACTCCGTCGTAAATACTTTCATTCGAGATATGATATATAGCACAAAAGGAAAAGACTTCTAAAGACTTGCAAAGAAAAACCATCTGAAGCTACGATACTCTTCAAGTAAGGCAGAGCGCTCCACGCCCTCGCGGTAAAGCAACGCCTCTTAGCATACCCTATACATGAAACGAGCTCTAGGGTATATAATTTGCAACCAAACGATATGCAAAAGAAAGGCCACGAAACAGACAGCTAAAAAAAAATTGCCCTCTAATCATGGCCGCCCTCTCTACAAGTCCGCCAAACCCCTCGATATTCATACCGCCCTCGCTCGGTAATCAGGAAATATAAACAGTATATCCTAACACTTCTAGTATATAATATGCTGGCATGAAGCGGATTTACTCTGCATAGCATATAACAAAGTATGTGGTCGTATTTTTTTGCAATTGCAATGCAACTCTTATTTGCAAATGATTGCCGCCAGAGTCTCTCTGAACTCAAAACCACCGACACCCCCAGAAAACCTGAATAGCACATAAGTCTATCTACATATATCCCTTACCTTCTGCGATATATCAATGGAGGAATAAGTCTACTTAATATCGGGCTACTTTGAGCATTGCTTTTCAGTGGTCACAAATAATAAAATGTGGTGGGCCCTTGTGTTGCCGCCCTTAGGGCAAAATGCCCTTCATAATGTATCCAATGTTGGGTACTTAGTTGATGATTACGGATATTTGTAAAGGTTAATTCTTAGTTGAGCATTGTACTATGAGAAGTCCTTATTATACTAAGAGAAGAGTGTGAATAGGAGTAATGATGTATTGAGGAGGGCGCGGAAAGGAGGATGATGTTTTTATTGCAACTGTAATTATAGTAAGTATATAATAGGGCGTATAAATTGAGGGCTCTCTAGAGGTAATATGACTGCCGCATGCCCGATAAAAATGATGTTTTCTTTGCAAAGATCTTACCTACTTCTCACCTCACCTCATATCCTCTCTTCTTCATAATATGTATTGTATATTATATAGCTATATGCTAGAGTTGTTTAAGAAGGTAAGTTGATATTTATTGTGGTATTGAGCATTAGGTTGGCGACAAGTGGATAAATGATATCTACTTTTTGTGCACATGATGTGTCCTAATTCCTTTTCATCTCCTCTTCCGTCATAATTTTGCTCGTCAATACATATGTATATGAAAAGTTGGTTGATTATTTACCCATAAAAGATTTTATTCATTGGTCACCGATCTACGTTATATCATTGAACGACAATATATATTACATTACAAAAACAATCAATGCAGATCTTTGTCAAAACTCTCACGGGAAGGACCATCACCCTTGATGTTGTACCCACCGAAGATATTCATAGTGTGAAATGCAAGGTTCAAGATAAAGAGTATATAGCTCCAGATCAACAGCGTCTGATTTGGGCCGGTAAACAGTTAGAGGATGGTCAAACCTTATCCAATTATAACATTACAAAGGAGAGTACATTATGGTTAACTCTTCGTTTGAGAGGTATGATCTCTACATTTACTAGTAAAGATACATCTGATGAATTGGTTGCATATCTAATGAAGACAGATGAAGAACGTGCAGCTACAACATTACCACTTGAAGAATTGAGAGCTAAAATGAAATCCCTTCGTGCAGATGATGGTTTTGTCACGTTCAAGTATCAAGAGAATCCCGATATATTACACTCATCACAGATGGAGCTTCTATGTGAGTTACTTGACTTTATGTGGAAAGAGGCTAATAAGGGGAGAGAACATACTTTAGTTGATATGAGACTTACTTTGACAATTAAACAGCTTATTGAGGTGAGATTACTTATGTGTACATATGATATGCACATATTACAGATCTTCTCACATTTCAAACAGGTTTTTGCAACTGTGGATGGCCCTTTGGATGATGAGTACAAGTCGAAACGTCTAAAGAATAAGTTGAAAAGGATTTATGATGCAGTACCAGGATCAAAAGGTGACCATAAAGTCGCTCTTCGTATGACGAAAGGACCAACAAACTCCTGCATCAACTTCCATACTGATAATGGTCTTTCACATTCTCGTGCTTCCTCGACCTCTCAAATCCCTCTAAACTCAACTTCAGAGTATAAAGGAGGACAGCTTTGCTTCTTTGTGAATGATCATTTGCATATGGTTCCACGGAAGGCAGGATCCTTGGTACAACACCCTCCAATCCTTATGCACGGTGTCACCAGTGTTACCGAGGGGGTTAGAAAGAGCCTATTCGTCATAGATGAGACCAATGGTCTCGGAGAAGGAGGGGTTATCAAGCTAACATCAGACCATATTGATTCATTCTTAACAGAGGTCAGTAGTGGTAGTGATATCGATAGTAGTAGTTCAAGTTCGTCTGGGGAGGATGATTCGTTGGATGGCGACTCGTCACCCAAAGAGGGAGAAGGTTCTGAAGAGGAAGAAGGTTCCCCGCCCCAAAAGAAACAAAAGACTGATACCGATCAAAATCAAAATGAAGAGGGTGAAAGTTCTTTCACAATTACAAGTCCGACAGTATAGGAATAGAAGAAGAGAGGATGACGACTACGTCTCCGCCTCAAAAGAGAAATGAAGATGAATTAAGTGAAGAGGAGAATGTTCCTATGGAAGTGTTGATTGAGAAAAGAAGACACAATTTAAGCCGTCTGTGGAATATTAGTGTGGAGTAAACTGTTACATAATGACGATAAATAATTTGTATGGAGCTAGTAATCTTGCCCTACTAACTCTCTCTTTAATTTTAAGTTCTGGAACTTTCATTTCTTCAAATTGAATAAGTTCCATTGATAAAAGAGATGAAAGTTGCATAGGTAGTTGTCTCTTTCTATATAGCTTGTGGCAAAGGAGGTAAGTTGCGGCTGGCAATTGTTTATGATGGATATATATTTCATTATTTTCATGGGCATATACTGTCGATCATTAGTATACGACTATCATTTTCTTCATTATATGCGAGATTGCATGATAATCGAGAAACCTCAAATTCTACTATCGTATTGGTATTGCCAACCTTTCGATACAGTAGTTAGATGGTGGGATGTTGTTATTAATACAATGAATACAACGTGCAGTTTCTTATTTTGGGATAAATATGGTGTGGCAAGTGACAAGACTGCAAACAAAATAAAAATGATATCTTTTTTGCATAATACTTTCTCACCAACTTCTAACTTCTTATATCTCATCTCGTGTCCTATTTATTCACATACTGCTCGGTATATCTTAGAAATTACTTGGTTATTAAGAAGAATATTCATTAGTTATTTTATAGTAGTACAGAGCAATTTACTATATATACTCAAAACAGTATATACAAAATAACACACGAACATAATATGCAAATCTTCGTAAAAACACTCACGGGTAAGACTCTCACCCTTGATGTTGAACCATCCGATTCTATTGATAATGTCAAGACTAAGATCCAGGATAAGGAGAATATTCCCCCGGATCAACAGCGTTTAATCTTTGGCGGCAGACAGTTAGAGGATGGTCGAACCTTGGCCCAATATAACATCCAAAGTTGTAGTCAACTACATCTAGTTTTACGACTGCGGGGTATGATCTCAACCTTTACATCAAAGGATACATCCGATGTATTGGTTGCATATTTAATGAAAACAGATGAAGAACGTGCAGCTGGAACCGTTCCACTTGAACAATTACGTGAAAAAATGAGATCCCTTCGTGCATCGAGTGGCTTCGAGACATTCAAGTATCAAGAGAATCCCGACATCTTACATTCGTCACAGATGAATGTTCTGTGTGAGTTACTTGATTTCATGTGGAATGAGACTGATACGACTAGTAATAGTGGTAGGGTTGATATGAGATTGACTTTGACTATTGAGCAGCTAGTTGAGATTTTGGCAACGGTGGATGGCTCGTCGGATGACAAATACAAATCGACACGTCTGAAACAAACTCTAAAGTGGTTATATGATGCAGTACCGGGATCAAGAGGTGACCATAAAGTCGCTCTTCGTATGACGAAAGGACCAACAAACTCCTGCATCAATTTTCATACTGATAATGGTCTTTTACATCCTCGTGCTTCCTCGACCTCTCAAATCCCTCTAAACTCAACTTCGGAGTATAAAGGAGGACAGCTTTGTTTCTTTGTGAATGATCATTTACATATGGTTTCACGGAAGGCGGGATCTTTGGTACAACACCCCCCAAACATTCTCCATGGAGTTACCAGTGTTACCGAGGGTGAAAGAAAGAGTCTATTCATTTTAGATGTTACTAATGGTCTTGGAGAAGGAGGAGTTGTCAAACTTACTTCGGATCATATCGATTCCTTCTTGACGGAGATTAGTAGTGGTAGTGATATCGATAGTAGTAGTAGCTCGTCTGGGGACGATTCGTCTGGAGAGGAAGATTCGTCTGGGGGTGAGTCATCTGATGGGTCTGGCTCCTCCTCACCCGCAGAGGGAGACGATGCCCTAGAACAGGAAGATGGCTCCGAAGAAGAATCTCAACCTCAAAAGAAACAAAAGACAGCTGACGATAATCATAATGCAGAGGGTGAGAGTTCTCCCAATGGAAGTGGCAATTGAGAAAGAGGTATTGCTATCCCATATATTGTACAGAAGAGAAGACGATGACGTCTAGCAGAGAATAGGTGCATATGCAATTGGATTGCAGAGTACTAAAAAGATAAATGGTTCAGTATGAAAATGTGATGACTATATACTATCTAGTCAACCATTCCCTATTTCGGTGTCTTTATTCTCATATCAGTCAAGTGACTCAGCTTTATCCAATTGACTTTCCTGAGATTCTTAATTCCATTCGATACCATCTGACATGATCCGGTGCCAGTACATTCCATAACTGGCAAGACACGACATTCGCTACCCAACGATTGGAGAAACTCTCTCCATGACATGCCGTCGTGTACACTAGCCACTGGTTGATATGCCTCTATCACTCTTTGCAGAGGCTCGACAAATGCTTGATCAAACATCTTGCTAAATCCTTGAGGCGTGCTTAACTCTCTCATGAAGTCTGTACTTGCATCGGCTATACGTTTAGCTTCTTGTGGATGACTTTCTACCCAATCAAACTTCTGTTTCAAATCTTTCAAATCAGTTGATACGGGTATATAATGCTTCCATGGTATAAGATAATCATGTATATAATCTTTCATGGGTGTTACATGATGAAACAATAGCCCAGGCATTCCAAGCTTCTCAATAGTTCCCGTCCAAGTAGTACCTCCACCACCTCCTAAATCAATATGATACTTATACTTGGCTAACTCTTGTAGATTCATATGTTCTCCAGTGGCAATACCGACATATTCCCATAGGGCGTACTTATCAGAACCAATAGTTGGTGTCTTACCTGCACCCAAGTAGCTTGAGAATCTCATATTAGCCCAAGGTATACTATCATTAGTATCTTCTTCGGCATTGGCAGTCAGTGCCACTCCTTTCCAACGAGGTAATAGAGTGTCAAACTTCTCATTCAACGCACGAACCGCTTCTGCTCTTCTCGTCATTTCATCCTTAAGAGGATCTACATATAAACTTGCAGATGGCTTTACGAGGCTGGGACGTGTTTTCAGTCTACCGAGATCTTTGAGGAGATAGGAATCATTGGATGATGATAAGAAAGAAATAAGAGTATGTTCTCGTTGCTCATGTGATATGCACATAACAATACAAGAACTTACAGCTAAAGTCAGTGCCTCTCCAGACTAATTGAGGCTGTTTCATACAATGAGGTTCGATAGAAGTACAAGTATAGAATATTAATATCATATTGCAAAAAAGAGAGAACAGTCTGCCATACACAAAGAAGATACTCTTGTACTTACGATCAAACTATCCCATTCTAATGCATTCGGTGCCTCACTAAGTGAAACCAATCTTGTTAATTCTGTGCATACTCTTGGACTATCAGTATTAGACCATGTAGCCCATGATGCAAAGCAGTCTAAATGATGTGAATCAGGCATCGGCATAGCAATCATAGACGGATACATGTCGATATCTCTAAAGACACTGCCAAACATCAATAGAGGAGCTACTCCATTCGTATGTGGTATTTTATCTTTTCTAACTTGTGGATAATCACCGCCACCAATTGGTATAACCAACTCATTCGACTCAGGAGTAAAGCGATGTGGGAAAACTTTTCTTAATAGATATGTAAAACTTCTAATAGCCTTCCATAACTTTCTGTCAGCAGTTTTCCACCGGTTATCTCGTGAATGTAATATTAGAAACTTATCTGTTATTGGATCATATAGTAATATACAGAATGTTGATTCAAACAATCTTGATTCGTCTAGAGCATCGAGTAATGTATAATTTTGTACCTGATATGATGATGATGTGTCGATGGTATCTTGTATGAGATTTCTTCCTATCTCAACATCAGTATTATTAGCAGCAAGAGCAGCTGCTTTACTATAATCCTCATCAGTAATGCAATTTGGATCTAATATATTGTATTTCTCATGGAAAGCAATAAGATTGTTATTGGATAAGGTTAAATGTCTTCGAAAAAAATTATTATCATTGTCGTCGTCGTTGATGGCCAAGCTGTCGATTGTTAAGTCTATAACTTTGTGGACGCATAGTGCTACGACTGATAACAATATGAGGGCATTGATCGATCGTCTACGTATTGATTGCTGCATCATGATATGGATAGAATACACTCATGACATATATTTTTGTTTTGTATGACCCGAGTCATTTCTGTTGTGACACTTTACTTCGCAGGTGAAGACGTGTCATTGGCTAGGCTGAGGAGGATGCATGACTGGCTGTTACTCAAGCAACGAAGGATCTTGAAACTGCTCGAACTTGCTTAATACAATACGGATACAACATTGTTCAGTTACTTGGCTTTTTTCCTTCTCGGCCATGTCGGAGACAGTAGAATAGACAGTACTCCTTGATAGTATCTCGAGGGGTCGGATGACACTTGTGGCCACAGATGATGACATTGGATTGTGAAGGTTGATCCTTTCCATGGCACACATCAAGGTGTGTGGTGCACCGGCTTCTAACAACATCTTCAAAACACCAAAGGAAAGTTTAGAGGAAGAATCCTGACCTGTTGGACTTGGAGTAGAACGGGGCGAGGAGAGACCGAAGCATAGGTCTGACCAAGTTGAAATTGCCCACATATCAGTATTGTCATCGTCAGAAGACGACTCATTTTGAACAGGCTGAGACTGTCCAAAACTCGATAGAGCAAATACCAAGTCTGCAATAACACGACGACGTCCTTCACCTGAACGAGCAACTAGACAAACGAACAATCTTGCACCAGCCTGAGATAGCTTTGTCTTGTTATAAGCTTGTAACTTGAGTGCTTTATCAGAGTCAGTGGCATTTGAGCCACTAGTTTCTCGTGGTTGTGGAAGTAGTTTGTGTAGGATGAAACTAACAGCTGTCTGAGGTGGATCGGCGCATCCAGATATAGCCAGAGCATGGTGAAACTTGGCAGACAATCCTGTTGGTTTGCATCGATGAATAGCGGCCCCACATGCAGGCACTGCCAACACAAGATCAGATAGAGTATCCAAATAATCAAGTGTTGATAGGAAAGGTCTCTTCTCATCTGCTGTTGATGATTGAATGAGATCAGTACCACGCATGTCCCTCAGTAAGAGCAGGGTAGCAATATGATTAGCAGGTGTACCATTGATTGTACTCTTGACGGGCAAGCTTGACTTTCCTGGACTCTTTGATATAAATGAGCGGTGAGGAGACTAGGAACGGCGCCTTGGCTGAGCTTCATCTTGACTGTTCGGCTTATCCGATGTGGTGGACACCGCTGTTATGGCGGCATCTACAAGATGTACATGTGGCTGTAAGCTGTAAAAGTATGGTGGAGGGCCCTACAAACATGCTGTGAGTGTCTATCACCTTGTTATGGACATAAACAATGGTGTGAAGTTGTTATTCTAGCACCTGGGTGATGGTATACCACCACTTGATGACCAAACATTGCTTGAAAATTGGAGGTAATCGGGACTTTTGCTCAATCTGAGGCAAGAAACCTGGCAATATGTGGCTATAAAAATAGACACCGTATTTGTACTGTGAGTGTCCACCATCTTGTTATGGACCTAAACAATGGTGTACATTTGTTATTGAGCACACGGGTGCTGGTATAGTATTCATTAAGCACCACAGAGTGATGATCCTCTCCGCACGTACAATCGCCAAAATTTAATATCAATCACAAAAATCAAATAAATCTCAGTCTCTCTAATTATGTTGGAGATGCTCCTCTTAGCCGTGTAATTAGGCTTATTGATTCAAACAGTTATCTAATTAATCTCTTCCTTTTTATCGATTTGGTGTAATACATCCAACGAAATTTATATTTTGATAATAAATAGACATAGATAAATTACTCCAATAATGGCTGAGGAATGGCAAGATGTTATTGAGGACCCTGCCGCTGATCAGGGTCAAGGAGATGACGTTGATTTGGATAATAATAATGATGATGACGATGACGATAATATCCCAGTATTACAAGATGATGCCATCGAAGATGCTCCTGCTGCCAACAATGAACTGAAGCTTGGAAATGTAGTAGTATCACAAAATCTTTATATGATATTCGGTGACGGCTTAGAAGAGGCACTCAAGCTGTTGCACATTCCGAGCATCCTACTTTCAACTTTGGTTGTAAACTCCATTTTATTGTTTACCGATGAGAGAAAGAAGAATGAACTCCGAAAAACAGATGTTATGAAAGATATCAATCAGATATACAAAGATGATGAGATAATATTTTGTAGTGCAAAATCTTCATCAGCAGATAGTGTTGTCGATGTGATTACACAGGATGCTGTTATGAAAAAGAGAGGCCCTCTTAAGAATCTCATTGAGAGACATGCAAGTAAAAAGCTTTTACCTGGTACTACTATTACTCGCCTTCAAAAGTCCCAGGCACGTCTCGACAAAATAAGAAATGAACATCCTGATGTGTACCAAGAAGTACAGGAACTTCTAAAGCGTAGAGGAAATGGAGGAGAAGAATTGGATGATGAGCATGATAACCACGAAGTAACTTTTGTTGAAGATGAAAATAATACCAAGATGGGATGGGGGAAGAAGTTATTTTCAGTTGCTTTTATCATTGGTATTATTACTTTATTATATGCCTCCGTATTAGTATTATGTCAAGAGGGTACGTCATCATGTGGTGCGGCTGTTAAAACATTTGCATCATCGGCCAAGAAAGTTTCGGGAGATATATTCTCTTTCTCCCGTACCACCGCCTCAAATGTGTTCGACAATTGGCCCTTATGCCTCGAAGATAGTTCATCTGATGTCGATTTACTTGCTACGGATGATATATGCAAGACGAACAACTGCCTAATCACCATCCCTTCTCCATCAAGTATCAACAAATCAACTCACGAGCTCTCTTCAAACGTGGGTGGTATTATCAGCAAAGTTTTTGCGATTATGAAGCCTTTATTCGATGGTAGTATTGGTAGTATCATGAGTAACTTCTTCGCCGGGGACGGCAGTGTCTCTTCTCATCCATCAAGTATCATCAATCATACCCAGCCAACTCCACCTATGTGCTTCCCGCCGGATAACTTTGTGGAAGTTGTCATACTGCCTGTATTGATTCAGAATCAAGATAAGGCTGAGATAGTTATTGAATCACTGGAATGTAAGGTACATGAAATGAAGGAGTTGGAATCATCATTGATGGGAAAAGTTAATGGTTTAGAGCAGTCGGAGGCGGTCTTGAAGGATCAACTCAATGAAGTGGAGAAGAAGTTGAGTAATACGGAGGATGAGAACGAGCAGCTGAAAGGAAACCTCTTCGGTGCACAGAAGGAGGCAGAACAGCAACAGTTGGTCAATCAAAGATTGGAGGCTGAGAAGGATAAGTTGGAAGAGACAATCCAGGGACTTCAAGACACTGTCACAAAATACAAGGCAGAAGTATCACAATATCATGCATCGTTAACATCTTTAGGAAATGATAAAAAGGATATAGAAGCCGAGAAGAATAAGTTGGAGGACATTGCGACAACATTGGAGGCCAAAGCGGTGCAGTATCAAGCAACGATTGTATCTCTGGAAAATGATAATCAAAGATTGGAGGCCGAAGTAGTACAATATCAGACAAAGATTACATCGTTGAGAGGTGATAAACGAAACCTAGAAGCCCAAGTGAAAGAGCATCAAGAAACGATTGAATCATTATTAGAAGTGGACAATGCGAAATCAGTGCAGTATCAAGCAACGATTAAATCGTTGGAATATGATAATCAAGATCTACGAGCCCAAGTGGCACAATACCAAGCGCTTCTTTGGGCATTAGGCATTCCTGTACTTTCCCTTGTTGTCGGTTTTTATTACATCCGGGGGAACTTATTGAGTGGTAGATTTGTGTCATGTATCTAGTAGTGAAGAGTTATTGGATATAATAATAAGAAACAAGGATCAGCAACCAGTATGGTAAATTGACGTACCGGAATCAGATAGGTATCTAGAGTAATAATGGACCGAATTGTTAGGAGAGCTAGTTTCAGCAGCAAGAGTAGGCGAATGCAATCTTGGGTAGCTTGTAGTTATCTATAGTTTCATTTCATATACGTTTTACTAATAAGAATAGAAGTTGATTGAATCATATGCGGTCTATTATTTCTCAACCATAGTGAACTGTCTTAGCATATTGTAGGCTAGATAATTTAATACCTCAAGTTCTCCTGGACCAAGGAAGAGGACAATCAGGTATTCAAGTACTAAGTCTGGCCAACATTTGGCTACAAACATCCATCATACTTTTACCATCAAGTGGCACCTCAGAGATGTAGGCTTGCTACAATAGTGATTGATTGGCGTTGTTATGGTGTATAACAGTGTGATGAACACTCCCAGCATGATTGTAAGTCCCTCTGTCATACTTTTACAGCACATGATGGCAGATTTCTTGCCTCGGACCCCAATTTCTTGCCGACTTTCAGGAAATGTTTGGCCACAAGTGGTACCTCAGAGATGTAGGCTTGCTACTATAGTGCTTTTTTGGCATTGCTTATGTGTATAACAGGATGATGAACACTCACAGCATGATTGTAGGGCCCTCAATCATACTTTCACAGCCACATGTAGGCAGGTTTCTTGCCTCAGATCAGGCAAAAATCTCGATTTTCTGCTGACTTTCAGGAAATGTGTGGCCATCAAGTGGGGG
>Ga0075437_12262_pt1 | contig 12325 bp, 5 predicted proteins | sample MintriMetagenome_FD_74266 | JGI IMG/M metagenome (GOLD analysis project Ga0075437, IMG submission 74266) | Marine eukaryotic communities from Monterey Bay, USA to study complex ecological interactions - Minidiscus trioculatus and... | ecosystem: Environmental > Aquatic > Marine > Unclassified...
TCTCCTCAAGATCATCGGTTAATAAAACACTACCACTAGAGTTTGTAAACTTGGCAATACGAATCGATTCAAGAGAGTTGGTAGAGCCTTTAGTCTTCTCAATAACAACGTTTGAAATGTATCTTGCAGTGCTGAATTGTCCTTCACAGTCACTTGCAAGGTTAGATGTATGCTTGGTACACGTGTTAGTTTCACTCTTTCCAAATGAGACTGTGTTCAACTCGATGCAATTGCCACTACTATCAGATGTTGGAAAGACGAGGTATCCACCAAAAGCATTGGTTAGTGTTGTGTTATCGTCTTGATGATATGCTACAATCCCATCACCCAGTTGATAAGCAGCACTAGTCTTGGCTTTAGAAGTTGTTTCTTCTCTACTGAAGTAGGAATGAAATCCTACTTGCTTCGAGCCTTTTTCAAAGACTTGGGAGGCACTTGGATATCCTTGATCTATAAAGTAGTTGCCCTTTACTGCACTATTATCTTTTTCTACGCACATTAATCCATGTAGTTTGTCCTAAAGGGTTGTGGTGAGTTGTGGTAGGGTGAATGAGAATGAGTGATGAGGAAGGAAGAAGATTTGGCAGATACTTAAAACAACATTTGTTGCCTCTAATTTCATCTCTTGCTCTAATCAAAACAACTCACTTCTGGAGAATCACTAAGTCGAAAAGGATATTGCAGATTGACACCCTCTAATGACGGTGGACGTTCTACACACATTTTGACAAGAGGAGACGACATTCCTTCACTACTATCAAGACAGCTTGAGAATGACGATACTTCATCACTACTGCACTCTTGATCACAACAACAATTCATATCACAAACTCCCGCTGTTAAATCACATGAACATAAACAATCAAACTGATGACATTGTACGTCGTCGTCATTTGCTGATGTATTGCAGTCACAACCAGGTGGTGTCGTGTAGAATGGTGAGGAATAGGTCGTCGATGATGAGAGTGTGTCATTGCTAATATTATGATTTGGTATTTCGTAGGAGGTTGGATCGTTGTTTGGTGTTGTTGTAGTCGTAGAGGTGGCAAAGGTACATGCCGTGAATGCGGCACCGACTAATAGAGCAAGTGATAGTAATGATTTCATTGTTTGTTGTTGGGTTGTTTGTTATTGGTTGTGTTATTTTGTGTTTGGTTGTGAGGTACTTCAGTAGGTATCATAAAAAAAAGTATGTCTCTCTCACTACAACCCTACATCCAACCACGCTTGATGGTTGAGGCAATGCCATCAGTATCACATTGCAGAGTTGTCATTTCTGTAAGTAAATTATCTTGTTGTTGAGTAGCACCTCCTTCCTTGTTTGATGACGACGCTGATAATATTGCTCGATGTCTCTTGAGTGTTTCAGCTTCCATTTTCAATGACATTAGTAATGCCTTGACACTTTGTTTCTCCTCCTCTCCTTCACCTTCTTCAATGAGCTTTGCCGATTCAGGTAGACTCCGTAGAACAAGCTTGAGGACAGCTGAAATGTGGTTGAGTGGATAGGAAATGAAAGATAAGTAACAAGCCTCAATAAATTCGCCTTACCAACAAACAAAACACACCACTCACCAACTCGTTCCTCAGGATTTGAACTAAAGATTACCAACTTTAATCTAGGACTATCCTTCTTGCAATACAAATCAATATAGGAACTACTAGCACCAATGCTTGCATTCAAGTTGGATACGAGATCTTTCCACATTTTGGCATTTGTTGAATTCATTTCATTCGAGGTATCAATTGTTAGAGTACGGGGTTGACGATAATCAACAATGACACTGGGATCTGGATAGCAGTGTTGTGAATTAGACGTGAAGTCAATCTCGTGTTGTATCCATTGTCCACCTGAACGCTGTTGAGATGATAATGGAGGCGGTGCTAGAAAGAGTGAATCGATTGGTAAACGAAGTATACAAAGCACTGCTCCTCGTCGAGTTGAAGGGTGGTTGTTGGTAGGAGAGGAGCTGACATTATCAACCCATAGTCCTTGGATACTAATATCTAATGTAGAATTATCATCGTCATTCATTGATATCTTTATATCTTCAAGGCATGCAGAGGCTAGCATTGTAATGCAATCCCCAGATGTTAATGTTGGTGCCACACCACTTGATGTTCGGATATTCTCAGGCGTCGTCGTCGTTGCTGTTGTTTGCTTGTTCTTGTTGCTGCTTGTTAATGAGCATGAGATATGAAAGTCATGTAGTCTATTAGTTGTTGAGCTTGGGGAGTTAGCCGTACCTTCTTCCCCACGACGAGGCATGAGTATATCTAATTCAAGGTCCAAGACAACTGATATACCACCACAAGGACTGGAAGACGTCATTGGTCGTACGCCATAACGTAATCTCAACACTTCTGGATCATTATTCCAATCACCTCCTTTTGTTGAAGACATCGGTCGAGATGCAGCGTGTAACGTCCTTCGACCTTGATTTACAAGGTCAACACGAGCTTGTGCTGATCTTTTAATTTGATTTGATTCATCCACTTGTTTCGATAGACGTTGTTCTACTGTTTGTGCAATTAGTTTCAACCATTCTGGATCCTCTTGTGGTTCAGTGTTGTTGCTAGTATTAGTTGGTTGTGTATCTTCTGTTTTTGATGGGTGTTGAGCTGAGGCATCTCCTTCTTGTGTCAGCAGTTCAGAGCCGCCATCGTCAGGAGACTCTTCTACATCAACCGCATCGTCTTCCAACCTTTCAAGTGGTGACATTGTCAATGACAGCATACTATAAGTTTCATCAGTCTTGGTTGTTGTTAGATTCATCTTACTGTTTGCATATGACTTTGGAAAAAGTATACCCAAACCATCGGTTAGAAATGAATTCCTAAGAATCATTTGCAATAACTCTTTCTGTTGTCTAATTGACATTTCATCGTTCATATTAGTACTACCCAATTTAGATACTAAATCTGTACTAATTTGAGGCAATACCAATGCCTGTTCATATCCAACAAGTCCAAGAAAATCAGCAACTAGACAAGATCCGGCACCTTGAACTTCAAATGACTGCTGACCTTTGTTACCACTTTGTGTACTATTCACTATGATATCATCACCATTTCCTACATCATCTTTAGCAATGTTATAATGTTCGCCTCCGTATACCTTGCACTCTTCATATTGAGATGACATATGTTCGTCGGAGGCTGTAAAAGATGGAAGAGTAACTTTTACATTTTTGTTATTACTTACACTAACTTCACCCTCATGTAAATCATCACATACTTCAACCCGTAGAGGTATATTGCTAGTAGTTGATCCGTTGTTAGTGATGATACTTGTAGAATGTATAAATCTATACTGAGCATTGGATATATCTGATGTATGTATTTGTGTAGTTTTTGGCAGTTCATGTAAATTATTGTTGTTGTCAGCTGATGATGTTGATATCTTCTCTCTATCGATATTATCTTCTCCCGCGGTGTCATCTACTACTGAACAAGATATATATTCACCATTATAAATATCGCATATAGATGATAGAGGAACTGCAGGGATATTGATAGTTTGACCCTCATTAGTATGGTGCGTATCATCACTTGTTGCAACTCGAGTTTGTTGATGTTGATTCTTAGCAGAGCTGCCGCCGTCGACGCTACCATTCAACACATTATCAGACGATGGGAGTAGGCATAGATGAGTGCCATCTACAACGGATATACGTGGTGATATGTAGCTCATATCGAAGCCTCTTTTGAGCTCTCTCAATTAATGCTACAATACATAAGGTCGGTAATGAGAAAGCTAAAGGTACGAAGATAGATACGATAGATACATATACTGGACACTGGCTCCCACAATAATTCCACATGTAAGCAAATATCGCCTTCTGATGGTGGTCACAGATCTTTGTGACACTAAAAAATCGCGCAAAGTATCTTTGCAAATTGCATGGCAGATCGATGACCGGAATAGTGATCGGCCCTCTACTATCCTCCTACGCGCCCTAACCACGATATAAGGTCGATAGTATAGACTTATAACACTTCTTCATACTTATATAACTCAAACCGCACGATATAGCAAAGTATAAGCTAACAACGTACTAACTTTCAATACACAAAAATAATTATGGTATCAATTACACCGCCCGTCAGTGGATCGTCCTCCAAAGATAATAAGAAGTCACAATGGAAGAAGATGAACATCTCTTCATCCTCAGCTACCTCCGAGGGTGGTATACTAGGTGATTTCCTATCTAAAAATCAATGGCTCTTCGGATTCTTCATTCTATTACTATTAGGTTTTCATCATATACTACCATCTCCTAAGAAGGATAAAGTAGTTGAACCAATCTACGGCTCGGCATTATTAACACCAAATGAATTTAAAGACATTCGTGTTGCTAAACCAAATGAATCAGTATTAGTCACAGGCGGACTAGGCTTCATTGGTTCTCACGTAGTTGATCTATTATTACATCGTGGTTTCAAAGTTACTATATTAGATAATGAAAGTAATGGTCATAATCATAATCCATCCACTACCGAAATGGTACCAAATGATATTACAGTATTAACTGACTTTCCAACAATGCCAGATTTGAATAAGCAAGAAAGTCCATTGTTGAATACACATCCGCAGATGCCAATTGATGTTGGTGAGGGATATTTTACACATGTTGTTCATTTAGCTGCGGCTATTAGTGTTGCTGAATCTATGGAGAATCCTGATAAGGTAAGAAGTCAATTCGGTTGTGTATGTTTTGTCTGGCTGTGTGGCTTGTGTTGTATCATGTTGTGTTCGAATTCGTTTTTGTGCACATGATATGTTCAATCACCTCTCATTAATCAAACCTTCCATCTCCTTCATTTCATCCTCCATACAGTATGAAAAGGTCAATTATGACGGCTCACAATCTGTATTAGATTGGATATCTAAATACAATACACACATATCACGAAATAGAGACGGCTTACCATCAAACTATTCAATTAAAAAGGTAGTCGCCGCCTCATCGGCCGCCATTTACGGTGATCCATCGCCTGCATTACTACCCTTAGTTGAATCGACCGGATATGGAGGCAAGTCACCATATGCTGATACCAAATTCCGTATGGAAGGATTAATGCAACATTTTGTTGATAAACAAAATGCTGAACATACCGATATAGTGAAAGAAGATGGTACGACTGATAAGGCAATTGAATCAACAAGTGCAGTGGCATTACGATTCTTTAATGTTTATGGACCTCGGCAAGACCCTGAGAATCCATATAGCGGTGTGATATCTCTATTTCTTGAAAAGGCAATGATGGGGAAGGATATTACTATATTAGGTGATGGTGAAATGACACGTGATTTTGTGTACGTTAAGGATGTAGCCCGGGCTATTGTACTGTCGTTATTGCAAGAACCAAAGATGAAGAAGAGTGATGATAAAGCATCATTTGCAGTTTATAATGTATGCACTGGAAAGTCAATCACAATTAATACATTGGCAGATCAAATTAAGACTAGCATGGCTTCCGAGTCTGAGATTACACATCTTGATCCACGAGATGGCGATATACGTGCATCTTCCTGCAATCCAAATGGTGCCAAGAGTGGAATTGGTTTTGTTAGTGCTGTATCTCAAGAGGATGGATTGGTAAAGACTGCTGATTGGTTTCGAGAGTCAAAGGAGATGATTGAAGAAGGACGAAAGAGTTTGAGGAGGTAGTTTTGTACAGGATTGTTTAGTTAGGAGACATAGATGTAGGACAAAGTTAAGTGTAATGCATTACATTATGTTACAATCTATCATATATATGTATACTTCTTAACAGGCAGTAAACCACGGCCTGAATCTGCGCTTGGCCTTTCTCATTTTCTTGTGCTTTTCAGCTTCGTCTCCTCTATCAACCTTCCGATGAGGCATCTTATGAGTCTTGATCACTTCATCATCATCTTCTTCAGGAACCGAGGTAAGAACAGGAACTTGGAGGAGGTACTGTCCATCTTGGAGATCATCACGAGGAAGAATGTTGTCATTCTGGTCATCTTGAAGATGTTCCATAGATTCGTCAAATGTGCGGTCAAATGTAAATGCTTGTCCGAGAGGAGTCTCATCGATATTGGGCATATTCATTCTCAATTCCTGTCTCTGTTTGATCAGACTCGCATACTCAGTTTCATCAGACTTGGCTTGATCGAGATTCGACTTGAGCTCTCGTAGCTTCTCCTCCACCTCTGCCACTTTTACCATGGACTCTAAGTGTTGGACTCCCTCTACACTTGTCCAAAGGCCGGTGCTCTTGTCTTTTGAGGTGATACGCTTGAGCTGATCAAATTCTCTATTGGGATCTTTATCTCTAAAGAGTAGTTCAAGTTGTGTCATGGGAATGCCAGCAATAGCAGGATCGACTGGAGAAAGATCAATATCAGTCAATCGGAGGGCTGATATGGATAGGAAGCTTGTATTGTCAAACGTTGCACTGATACCACTATGATAGCTTTTACAGCTGTGGCTCATGATAGATTCGTCGTCTTTGAATTCGTTTAAATCATCTTTTCGGAGTATATTTTGTAGTGATACAAACTCTTCTATACTTGATAGATTGTCAAGACTGTGCAAGAGACCAGGCTCTGATGATTGCCAAGATTCGGGTATTCCTACTGATGGTGGCAGGCCCAAAAGATTAGCCAATCCGTCAAAACTACTCCTTGCTAACGCCTTCATGACGACAATGTTCATGAAAGGTAGAATGACATTCACTATCAGCTTTGGATTGGGCTCTACTTCAATGGGATACGAGCCTCGGGTTTCTCCATGAAATGGACAACTTGGAAGCATGGTAGCCTCGTTAACCAAATACAGATATGATGACTGATACAAAGTTGCAATCTCGTCAGAGTTGTGTTTAATCTCTCTCTTTGCAGCCCGTATGGGATCTCTCATGTATGACTTTGCTTTAGAAACTGATCCGTCTTGAGCAAGAACCTCTTCACAAATCATGACATAGTTTGGATTGCATCCTAAAGATCGAATCAGCTCCTTGGCAATCACAGAGACAGGTTCGTCTCGAGCTCTTCTCAGCCAATCTTGGAGCTGTGCCTTGAAGACATTACCCACTGGTTCTTTCATTTTGGCGTTCATCATTAGCCAGAAGCTAAGTCTTGCCGTGGCCTTGTTGATGTTGAGCAAATACTTGCCAAGCTTTTCTGCTCGTGTGATGAGATCGGGAGAAGGGATATTTAATCTTGTGACCGTATCATTGGATGTTATAGTTGGTGTGTTGGTCTCGTCCATACTGATAGCATAAGGTAACATCATCAAGCAGCACGGAACTGCTATTTGATCTGTTGCAAATGCTAGCTTACAATACTTCTCCATGGAGTTATCAATCATAGTTGAAACAGCTTTTGTAACTCGGGGAATAGTGATCGTATTTTGACGGATCAGCTGTACTTCCTCGTTCCTTTCCAAGAACAGCTCTGCCTCCACTGATTTAGGAGAGAAGAAGGGATGCTGAAGACAAGCAGATATAGTAGGAAGCCTCTCATCTGCTGGTACCAAGATTTGAGACAGAAGATCTTGGGCTAGAGGATCCTGTACGAACTCTCGGACAGCCTTTAGTGTATCATCTCGACTCCAATTATACAACCTTGCATAGCTTTCAACTCCTCTTAGATCACCTCGTATGCCCGTATGAAATGGATTGCCTCCACTTGTCAGTTCATATAAAAATACTCCAAACATCCACACGTCCACCTTCTCGGATGGCGGAATTATTTTGTATGGCAAAGTAGATGCATCACGGGATGGACTACCTTTCCTATTCTCATAAGTCTTGAGCATGTACATACACTGCTCCTTTTCATCTCGTCTTGGCCGAACAAATGTCTCCCAAAGGATGAGGTTGTCATGCATTCTCTTCCAGATTTCTGTAAAGTCATTGAATGAAGAGCATTTGGATAGTACACGAGGTAGATCTTCAAACTTGATGGTCTCAAGTAGCGATGAAATGCTCTTCTTCCAATCCTGTTCATCTCCTGCCTCGACGAATTGAGATATGGCGTCTCTTTCTTGAGGTGTGAGAGGTCTCAAGTAGTTGGCATCTGATTGAACATATTTCCAATGTTTCAAGAACTTATTAGAACTGTCCTTATCGGCCAAATCAAATTTGGTAATCATTTCAGGCGGAAGAATACTTGTGTTCATTGAATGTTGGGACGATCCTCCGATGGCATTGTTCCCTTCAATAGACTTGAGGAATAGAGCACTGCCAAAGTCTGATAGTACCATTTTGTGGCCATATTGTAGTACAGAAGATAGACTCAAGTTCATGTATGTGATACCTTGATCATGTAGAGCCTGCAATGTCTCACCAACTTGTCTAATGTTCTCTCTAATGTTTGATGAATTCATTCCTTGTCTGTAGAAGATGTCGTGGAGATCTCCATCGGCCGCCGGCATGACAATTCCATAATTGAAATTACTTAGATCAAGATTCAAAAGCAGAGGCCCACCGTCATATATGTCCCTGATGAAGTCATTACTTTTGCCCATCTTATCATTGCCGTCAAATGAGAACTGATTAAGGATAGGTACCACATTTAATGACTGCTCATCACGGAGAATGTCACGACAAGAATTCTCCAATTCAAACGTTGACTTGTTTCTGATAAACTTGAATACTACACTTCGACATCCGTCATTATCGATATTATACAACGTGCAAAACCCCTTGAATACGGACTTCTTCACTCCACTCTCTTTAAAGTTGGTCTCTTCATCTATCAACGTTTCCAATGAAGAAAGTGCCTCTTGTTCACTTAATCCGAGCTTTTGAGCAAACTCTGTAAACCTTCCAACCTCAATTGTGTTGCCGGTGATGGCATATACGCTCCCACAAGCATGGCTATAGTCATCAATATCCGGCTCGGACTCATCAAGCAGTGACTGTATGGACATGTAGCTGTCTACAACACCGATATCTTTCGCATTGAGGACCACACTTGACTCAGATTTATGAAGAGGGGCACTACCTCGGTCAAGGATATATCGTCCAAGGAAGCTAAGTCTAGACTTTATAATCAATGCACATCTTGGTGCTGAACAATCTTTGATAGGAGAATCAGGGACGGGCTGAGACTTGGGGTTTGTAACGAGTGCTAAGAACCTCACTACCTCAATTGCCAAGGCTTTGACGATATCTTTTACTACTTCCGAGTAAGATTCGTTGCTGCACATCCAGCACCAAGCCAACCTTGCCATATCTGTAAGCTCAACATCTTCTGCTTCTTCATCAGGTACTTCAATACATTGTTTAGCCTCTCGTTTTATTAGAGATACCAACCTCTGGATACGACCCTTTTCATCTTTGTAATAGGTTGTTGTGTAGGGTCGAATTTCCTTGGGTACTTCCGGATTGTGTACGAACAACAAATCACTTCGGAGATTAAAGCTCGTCAGCTCAGCAGACTCTACTGGATACTTGTTCTTCTTGTCACCCTTTATACTACTCGTCAGAGGTATGCTTGCCCGTCCTTGCTCGAATATAGACAATGCATACTCCGCGGGACTTTTGTTATTGGTTTTATCAAATTGCATGAGCTGGCGTTTGATTTCTGCCGCCTCACCATACGAAGAGAGGAGGGCCTCAATTATCGTTTGTTTACATCGGTATTCACAAGCAATATGTAATGGTAAATTCACGCCTATGCTCCCTGGGTATGAGCATATGGTTGGATTATGAATGATTGGAAGGATCAATAGTTCCACTGTATCTTGTATTGCAGATCCACTTCGGACAAGTAAATGAAGTGGTATATCACCGTCATCTGTACGCCGATAACATCCATCGGCATAGGCATCGACCAATAACTGCAATATATCCTCACTAGCACCATGTTCAGCAGCTAAATGTAAAGGCAGTTTACCTTTCGAGTCTTTCAGATGAGTAGCATTAACGCCTTGACTTATTAGCAATGTCTTGATAGTACCAAGAGAAGGCATCCTTGAACTATTGCCAAACACTGAATGTAGTGGTGTTTGCTTCTCTCCGTCAGCATCAAGAAGACTGGCAGGCTTTGCCTCAATTAGACTCCTTAATGTTTTATCAAGAACGTCAACTTTAAGGGCGTAATGAATAGGCAGATTAGAACCATATCCGGCGGCGAAGAGAGCTTGAATTTGTTCCTTTTGGTTACTGCTTGAGCTCCCTCCTTCACATAACAGGACATGAAGAGGATTGTGGCCATTTCTATCACAGGAATAGGCAAGTTGGCGGACAATCAAATTGGTAACTGTTAGGGTGTGTCGATCACCACCATAGTACCAAAGACTGTAGTTGTGTCCAGGTAGATGATTGAAGGAGAACTTAATGGACTTTTCTCTATTTCTTGCCTTGACTGGTATGGACGATACAACCAGATCAGGTATTCCATTCGTTGAGGCATCTTCGCCTACTACAAACAAGCCGCCACCTTTACAACTACTATCTTCGCCTCTCCAACTCTGATACTTGACATCACAAGTGATGAAGACTGTATGTGTACATCTAGGAACGATAGGGAGTTCTAGCTTTTGCCACTGCTGTGATACCTTTCCTCCTCGTTCTCTCCATTGTGATGATGTTTCTGATGCACAACAATCATCAGTCAACTTGACCTTGCCATGAGTATCCATTGTATCTGTTTTATTTGGTATTTGACGGAGAAGACGAACTCCACGAGTCCATGCCTTTCGACAGGTTGATGAGTATGACAAGGCGTCTTTTGCATCAAGGTATGATAGTACTGAGCTATTGAAGAAGTTCTCCTCGAGTATACTAGACATTGATCCGTTGGGTGAACGTTCTTTTGCCTCCTCCAATATAGTTCTGCCATTTGCCAGTGTAGGAACACGCACACCCTCGGGAGTAGACTTTGTTCTCATAAAGTTGAGCCGTAACACAGAGTGTGGTTCTAGGCCTTCCAATATCCGGCCAATGGCAGCACCAAAGTTAACCGTGGACGATCTTCGAGATGATTTAGATAATGGTGTACTACTTCGGCATAGGAAGAGCCAAATAGAACCAGCCATGTCTGACAATAACCCCTCTGACTCTGCACAACATGCCTCTGATCGTATCAATTGTTCAAATCGTGATAACCGTGCCTCGTCTCGGCAATATACAACTCCTTTACTTGATTTAGCCTCGGGATAGTACGAGAAGAGCAAATCTGATCGACGAAAGTAATCAACACTCAGTGAAACGAATTGACTATCTGATGCGATGTTTACCTCATGTCCAGCCCTTCCTTCTTCGAATAGTTCAATCGGAAGAGTATTCATTCGATCAGTATGTAATGATGATAACATAGGCGTTACCACACCCTCGAGATAAGCTCGACATAGGCCTTCCAATACCGTAAATGATACTCCATGCAATGCCGCAATATGGATTGGAAGAAGTGTATTTGTGACTGTTGTTGACGAACTTCTCTTCTTGTTGGTAGTTGACGACGACGAACCAGTAGCAGCACAAGCCAATCTACCAATGGATAAGTCTTCACCCTCGACAGCCGCCTCAACAAGTGGTTCCAACAAGGCAGAAATCAAACCACAATGATTCCTCTTCAAGTAAACACTAACATTCGTATGTCCACTAACTCCACTGGTCTTTGATAATAAGTCATGGTCATCCTCGATATTGACAAGAGGTGATACTAATCGTCGATGTAACAAGTGCACAGCCAAGTCTTTGCCATAACAACCTCCAGTTTTGGGAAATAGTCCGTCGATACTAGACTCGGGTATGACTGCGTTTCTGGTGATATCCCAATCATATGACTCACTATCATTCCTACTATCATGGCCATCTTCACCACTATCGACAGTTTCATCATCAAATGGAGGTACGACGGGTATACAAACAGCCTCTGGAAATGCACCCACAAGTAACCGTAAGATATCTTCATTTACCCAAGACCAATCAGCAGCACAATGCAGTGGTAATTTACCTTGAGTATCACGATGTTTTAGTGATCGGGAAACTGCAGACTTTACCTCACATTTTATACTAAGTAATGGTTGTTCTTTGAATAAATTGGTGCACATTTCTTCATCCCATTTGCCTAACATTGTTTTGACCATGAGTAAATCTCCACTACTACCGAATCTCTTGGAACTATCAAACAAGCAGTGTAATGGAGTTTGTCCCCATCTATTCACGGTTGCCAATGAAACAGGCAAGGCAGAAATTAGTTGATATGCAATTTGACATAGCTCATTCATTTGCTGTTTGTCACCACCTTCACAGATTGATGCAAGCTGTCCACTACAGTCTGTAGATTGAGTTGATCTTCTTAAATATTCTTCACTGCCTTGTAAATTGGGTATTTTGA
>Ga0075437_11861_pt1 | contig 12286 bp, 9 predicted proteins | sample MintriMetagenome_FD_74266 | JGI IMG/M metagenome (GOLD analysis project Ga0075437, IMG submission 74266) | Marine eukaryotic communities from Monterey Bay, USA to study complex ecological interactions - Minidiscus trioculatus and... | ecosystem: Environmental > Aquatic > Marine > Unclassified...
ACATCTCATGTTAGCCGTGAGCGCAATCGCATGCATGCTCGTAAGACACGTCAAAGGAAAAAAGAACATATGCAAAAGTTACAAGGTCGTGCAGATGAATTGAAACAAGAACAGATACATCTCAAGCAGGCAATAAATGAAAAGAATACTGCCAACATACTTGTGGGTATATTTCAAAATAGTGGTGGTGGTAGTAGTAGTGACGACGCCGATAATGATACTACCAACCCCGAAGTTGAGATATTGTTAAAGAGATCAGTAGATGATATACCCGATGCTTCTAAAATCCCAGAACTACCAGCACTCATCCTACCCGGTCAACATACTGGTAAAAGAAAGTCATCTTCTACTACAGATAATGAGAGTGATTGTGATAATAAAGAAGTACCCAAGGAAGAACAATTAGAGGGTATTGATTATAACTTACTCAGTAAGGATCGTTCATCATGTACACCTGCCGAGTTGGATCAGATTAGACGTGAACGTAATAGAATGCACGCTAAACGTACAAGAGATAGAAAGCGTATCTTCATGGAAGAGATGGAGGTTATGATTAAACAGCTTGAGAGTGAGAATGCAATATTGTTGGAACATGCCACGAAGATAAATGCCTACATACCATCGGCAGAAGAGGAGGCGGAACAATTTCCACAACCAATCACTCCAGAGCTTGCTCCCATGGTTGCACCTTCCTTTACTACCGCACCACATGGAGCTGCACCTATGTCCTCTCAACAAAGTTATCAAGAAGTCAACGACCCGACTTATGACAGTGCCCAATCGAAGGGCGACTTTGTTAACCAAATTGAATCTCTACTTGCCGCTGCGGGATCTTTTCAGAAGAGACGGGGTATATCTGAGGTTAACATCAGTTCAATAAGTTGTGCTGAATCAGACGTTACAACATCGACAACTGGTGACGAGGACGATGATAATTTGTTGAGGCCCAATAAGAGACAGTGTATATCCTCTGTTGGTACATCTTCGAATGATTTACCAACTTCAGTGCCAAAATCTATCACTACTACGAACTACAGTCGTTGAGGTTGTCAGGTCTATATATTTATATGTTATCGTTTGGCCTACATAGAGGGTTGGCCACCTGTCCACTCACACACACATACCAATCACACACACAGCATCTATTCTTTTACCATCGAGGAGTCTGTTATTTTGGAACGTTGGGATAGACTTCCCCAGTTCAATTGACTCTATCCACACATAGAATAGAAACACAACTAATGTATATAATAGAGTATTGTTTCTTGAACCTACTTCACTCACCCTAAATTAGGAGTCAACCTAAACTAGGTCAATAGTGACAGACATAAGGTTTCACATAAGACTTCTTCTTATATTATCAATCACAACACATACGTGGCTATCTTAATTCCCTGCAGCCAACCTTCATTATGTGCCGACAAAAAATATATGCAGTTGTAATGTAAACTACTTCACATTTTGACCCCCATCTTACATCATCTATCCAAACCTAACATAACATGACTGCTTAATTGCTTGGCTCTTTCTTCCATTCATCGTCATCCCAGACTGGATGTGCCAGCAGTTCTTTAATCAATGAGGTACCCCTCAATGCACTCGTTAATGGAAGATGTCCTTCTGGTGCCTTCTTAACATCATATATAAACTCAGATGCACCAAACCAACGCTTCTTCCTTTCGACATCACCATCAGTGGTTAACCATCCAATCTTTTTACAGAATACTTCAAAATCTTCTTTGCTCTGTCTGTACTTTTTCTAATATGTATTGTATGAGATGTTTGCGTTAGCTTGTATGTTTGATAAGTCGGATGGAAAGTATACATATCACCACATATAATTACTAACCTTTTGAACACTGTAACCAAACTTTCCACGAGAGAATTTATTCCACAAACGTTCAATAGTAGCAAGATCAGTTGAGGGGATATCTTTCACTTCAGTAAAGTAAACAAAGTCACGTCCCTTCTCTTTGGATCCAGCTAAAACGATGAGTGCATCACGGGTGAACTGTAATATATTGAAGAGGAAAAGATAAAATGTTAAGAATTGCAATACATTGAATAGCAAATCGGTACTTCCCAATGCATCCACTCTAAATATTTGCAATACATAAAATTGCATACACATACTGACATACGTGCACAATTATTCTCCCAACTACAGTACATGAACTCAATCAAATGCAAATCCAACCTCTATACTGTAACATACATATGTGAAGATTACATATCGTATTCTCTTACCTGATCTGCCTCTACTAATTGTCCAGTAGCCAACATTGTAGCCAATGGAACATAATCCATACCAACATCACTGGGCAAATTTGTTGGAATTTCTACATCATCAATATTAGCATCACTATCTGCTGATTCTGGTGGCTTTCCACTATCTGCCATTGTTTCTGCATCAGCAGTGGCCGCCTCAAAGAGCGGAGTACTACATGATACTGATCTACTATTGCAAATTGTTCTTTGTTGTGTTGGAGGCGCGAATGCATTCGTTGATGAGCCTGCAAATAAGACTAGAGCTGATGATAATAGTAGGCGCATGATTGTTAATTGTAATATAATATATAGTCCTATTGAAGTATCGTTCCTATCTATGTAGTTGCCGATGATAATTGATAAAGTCCCCTCCAAAGTTGAAGAAGAAATCTCAAATCTCAAATGCTCATAAGATTTCACCTTTTCACGTGGAGGATACCCCCTAAGTTAGGAGTTAGTATAATCAAGTGTTCAAGTGTGCTGCACTAGTGGAGCGCTCTGAGGCGGCTGAGCTAGGGGGTCAAGCACTAATAATATAATCCAAATGTATGTAGAGACTTGGGCTGTAATAATAGCTTGGCACTTGTTAGCTTGCAGCTGTCCTCTTATTGTTGTTCATATGTACATTCGAATCTACTTTACTCAAGATACTGTAACCACTGTTCAAGCACCCCAGGTGATCCATACCACACTATATCATCTGGCAACTTCAAACTCGGTGCGCTACCATCAAGTAAGTTCCATGGCGTAGGAAGTACATGAGCATGCCTTACTGGAGAATCAGTATTCATACATTTCTCGATTTCAACTCTTCTAGCTCCTTTCATGAAGGCAAGATCAGTCGGTACAATACCGTCTCCTTTTACATTGTTCAATGACCCAAGCAGAGGCAAGTAACTTGTTGCAGCTATTATTTCTTCCAAATCAGTAGTAATAATCTTTCCTGCCAAGCCAGAGCTACCGACACATGTGATTTTGACTCCTCGATCAGTTAATGATTGAGTTGAGCATGATGCAGAGCTCTCAATTTCACGAAGTAGTCCTCGAGTTTGATCTACCAATGCTGACTCTGGAGATATGTGAGGTGTGCCAATAGTTACTAACGATGATATTCTATCTTGCGCATGTCTGTATACTGCAGTTGATGATCTATATTATTGTTTGTTGTTGCATAACGACGAAGACGAAGATGATATTAGTATCGATACATAACATGTAATAACATAATATATACTCATACATAAATTCAAGTAGCATATACTCATACATATATTATGAATCATACACAAAACAACTCACCCACTAAGACCTCCCAAATAAGCTCGAGCAACCCAACCTCCGATTGAGTGGCCGAGAATACAAATTTCAACATCCTCTATAAAAAGCTCTGCCAGTCCTTCTTCAATTGCATCAAAGTACCAATCTAAAGTTCGCTTTACAGATAGATTTGCATCAATAAAATCTTTTGTTGGTAGTTGTTTTGCCACCTTTATCCATTCTGTTCGAGGTAAGGGCGCTACTCTAGTTGCAACTATATCAACATCTGTGTGTTGTGTTTGTATTGTGTCGAGTAATTCAGTATAATCCACTGGAACACAAAACTGAGCAGGACACAGTAATACCGCAAGCTTCCTCTTCGTCTTCGTTTCATTATTATTTACATCTTGAGTTCTCGTCTCGTCTTCAATAGAGGAAGATGCTTCACATAATGGCGTGCATTTTGCATTAGAGTATAAATTAAATGTCGGAGGTGTTGTTGTAATAAATGCCGATGTTTCTAATAATATATTGGTGGTAGCTAGTATCGCTACAAGCAGGGCTGAAAAGGAGATTATGCTGTGCATGATGTATATAGCAAAATACCCTCTATAGTATCACCTCCATCCGCTGCATTGCTCATAACTCATAAACTCAAAAAAATCTTGACTTAGTCACACCCCAACCACTAGCGGGGAAACTAACATACAATTAGGTATGACATACAAATTTGATCTAACTATCATTGTTCAATAATTGGATATGAATGGTGTTGTTAGGTTAGGTTGATAAAGAAGTATATTAGCCTACAGAAGTATATAAGAATGCGGTTATTGACTCATAATTTCCTAAAGTCCAGTGTCAAAGGGTAAGTGGTTTTGTGTTTAGTTCTTGGCTGTGAGTCGCACTAAAAGATATTCCATACTCAAAGTTTTTACTGCAATCATGCATTACTTTATACTTTCTAATAAATGATGTCTCTTACCTCTAATTTATGTTGCATGATTCCAATATCTATATAATACATCACATATCAATGCATTATAGAACTGAAAAAGGATATCCACTCAGTATTGAAGTAACGACTATAAGATGTGAACAACAAAGCTCTCCTGATAAAGAATTTCTACTCAATCTATTACCAAAGGTTAATTATCCTGCATTACTTAAAGCAGTACAAGAACTAAGTCCACATTGCGGAAATAATGAAATACCAGCTTTACCAGAACTACCAGAGACATTAGATGTATTAGATAATTTGGATGACAAAGGAAAGTCCGCGTTAGTATTGTTTTATGTGATATCGTGTTTCAAAATAATGACTTGATGATTTGGACGCTGATTTGGACGCTTAGTTTACCTTTATTCGATTGCCTTTAAACTACATGTACTCACAAAAGTTATGATCGCCTCTCTTTCACCATCGTAAATCGTTACAACGCGCATCTTCCAGTATTTGCAAATCTCTATAGAGTATTATTTGATGTTTATTTAGTTGAAGGGTATCTGATTTGTCCGGATACTGGAAGGAAATTCCCAGTGAAAGATGGCATACCTAATATGATTTTGCATGAAGATGAGATATGACACATGTATCTGCAATACTCATTTATAATGTGAGCATTCTATACGGATTTGGGTGGTATCCTATCAGTTAAAAGATAAGAAGTAGATAATGTATTGATGCAACAAACACTTATATGAAATATTAATATACCATGTCATTAGCGTCTCTGGTTTGTCACATTCACACACACAGTGACCAGCCAACACCAAATCAATGCTTTAGCAAAATGCACACACAACCCACTAAACATCCAGTGACGTGCACAAAAAGCTACCCTCAAAAGTACAATCTCAAACCCCTAAACTATTAGCAACAAAAACACCCCATCATTGTCTCTTCTTACTTGTCATATGATATCCCTGCTGCATCCAGCTTACCCTCCAAGTATCTAATTCTTGCATCAGACTTGGCAAGTTTTGCTGTTAATGATCCAACACTTTGGAATTTCTTCTTGGCAACACCATTCGTTCCATTGGCACTGCCATTAGTGGCAGGATTGAGTGATTCCAAAATAGGACCCTTGCTCGATCCACCCCACCATTCCTCAGCAGTATGTGCCGGATTGGCACCTGCCGTGTTAGGGAAGATATCAGGTTGGAAGGCATCTGACTTTCGAGGAACGTAAAATGAAAGTGGCTGAACACCCGCTTCATTGGTAACCTTGAGAATTCGTGCATTTTCACATTTCATAATATTAAGTCCTCGCTTGGGTACCATGCAAGCTCCCTTGAGTGCAGTGGTGGATCGGAATCCATCATTCAATCTGTGGAAGTAGGGTGCCTTATCCTCAAACTCACATGTTCGAATATTTCCATCACCCTTACCACATAGATAGATGACATTCGTATCAACATCATACATTGGCATTAATACACCGGCAGCAGTGTCTATCTTCTCAGTATGAATTGGTGCATCCAAATTCTTTAAATCCCAAATCTTAACCTCACGTCCACTTGCCCTTGAATGTCCGGTAGTCAATACCTTACCAGACTCACCCATGTAAACAACCTTAACACCCTTAACTCCATCATGTGCCTGTGTAATCTTTCCCATAACCTTTGATGCTCGTGCATCAACAAATCGGACAGCCTTATCCTTACATGACGTGGCATAATTATCACCCTTATAATCCCAAACAATATCCTGACATAAATCCTGCATATCATCAAACGTGGCCAATTCCTGTCCAGCTTCAACATCCCACAATTTAACAGTATAATCACTACTCGTACTTGCCAAGACATTACTAGCAGTGGGATGGAATCGTAATAAGTTAACCTTCTTTGCATGACCAACTAAATCCACCATACTTTCTGTTATATCATTACCAGGCTTTGACACACCCTTGGCATCAATTGGTTCCCATTCCTCGGGGATACTCCAAATTTTAATTGTAGTATCCTCAGACGCAGTTGCTAACATACTATCATCGAATGGACTCCATTCAAAATCTAATATAGATCCCATGTGTCCATGCAATGTTGGTGTTGAACCAGAAACGAAACGACCTGGACGGTCATGTCGACCGACGTATACTAATCCACCACCACCGTATAATGCAATTGCAAAGTATTTATTCGATGCTTTGATATATTGTTGATCTCCGGTTACTGTGGATAGTTTAAAGCCAGTGTGGCATATCTATATATTTTGAAGAAAGAATATAAAGATTAGATATTGTGAGTATAAATTTTAGTACATATGATATGCACAAAGTTATTTTGGTATCCCCGTAGTATATAGCTTGGATATATTGTATATAACATACTAACATATCACATTAAATCACAACAAAGATATATCCATTTGCATAGTTTAGCCATTCTACAATAGCTGTCATTGGGAATCAGCCCCCAATATGTGTGTTTATTATTGCAGTAAAAACTTACCTCTTGCTTTGGGGCATCGCAAAATACATGCCGATATTTACTTGTACGGATTTTAAACATACTTGGTCTCCTCTCTGTCATTGAGTTTGATTAATACCTTGGCTATATTGCCGTCTAAGACGTCTATTAGTTGCTACTAGCACAACACCACACAAAATAATTATGAGCAGTAGATACAAATCTAAACAACTGCCCCTTTCCGTTTAAAAAGTAATACCCGTGGTGGTATCTTTATGCACAAAACTAAACAATGCCGCCGACCTGCTTGCAAGCTCTTTAGATGATCAATGAGCTTATTACAATTATTGTTCTTCATATCGACGACGACAACATATCAATATAGAGTATTATGGACACTATAACCAAATTCAAGCTTAGAGGGCTCAAGAAAGAGTTCTTAACTGCAACAACAAACGATGGTAAGCTTATGTCGTGATATACATGTGTTTATTTTTTTGCAATGCAGATAATATATACGGTATGCTAACAAACACAACCTTACTTCCATACTCTTCCATGTATCTGGATACAAACAATCCTCCAGAGGTTCATGGATCCATTGAACTTTGCCCGTGAGTACATGTTCATCTACTTTATCATATCACATCATGTACTTACACATACTAACTCATCACAATCTATACATATCTTTACTTCCTATACTCATCATGTACTTAATCATCTAACTCATCATATGTTATAATCGATTATCGTTACATCTACTTCCTATACTCACAACTCACAGCCTTACCAAGGAGCTCATGAACACTCCACAAGTACAAAGATTACGTCAACTAAAGCAATTAGGAACAAGTGACTTTACCTACATTAACACGACACATACACGGTTTGAACATTCCCTTGGAGTGATGTCGTTTGCAGGCACTTATCTCGAAGCTATTGCCAAGCGTCAACCTCGATTAAACATTACAACAAAAGATATAGTTTGTGTAAAGATTGCTGGTTTACTTCACGATTTAGGACATGGACCATACTCACACGTTTATGACGGCACATTTCGTAAACAATTAAAGTTGGCAAAAGAGAAGGGCGAATGGCTTGGACAAAAGTTTGATACTAAAAATGATTGCAAATGTCCAGATCCAATGGACGGATGGGCTCACGAGGATGGCTCGCTTATGATGATTGATGCCATGTTGAAACATTTGGGATTAGAGATTGACGAATCCAATCTCGATGAACCATTGAAACAAGTTGGTAATGGTATCAATGCTAAACAGTTTTGTATATGGAATAGAGAAGACTCCAACGATGAAGTAGGATACATGCCAAATGAGTTAGTATTAACATCAAGGGACTGGATTTTCATTAAGGAGTGCATTGCTGGCGGTCCTCTACCCCCACTAGGAGTATCGCTGGAGAAGTTCAAAGACTCAAGTTCTACGGCAAAAATGATTGGTAGGCCTGATGTTCATAAAGAGTTTCTATATGATATCGTCTCGAACAGGCATAGTGGTTTAGATGTAGACAAGATGGATTATCTGGCCCGAGATACAATTCGAGCTCATGGCTCCAACTGTATTGCCGACTTGATGTCAAAGCTTACAGAGAAGAGTTTTGTATGTTGGGGTAACATGTCATCAGATGAAGATGAGCCTGATGATATGCATATGATTATAGCATATGATTCAAAAATGGTTCAGAACCTTATGAGTTTCTTTGAGCAACGATATAAAGAACATCAACGTCTCTATACCCATCCAAAGACTCAAAAGACAAACTATGAGATCTGTGATATCTTTCTTCTTGCCGAGCCATACTTTCGTATCATATCAATGAATGACGAGGACGATGATGATGAGCCAGCGGATAGTATCATCAAACTTAGCATTAGTAGGGCAATGTGCAATCCCGACACTTATCTAGAACTGACAGACACTGTTCTTGATAAGATCATTAACACTGAAACCATTGAGTTGAAACCTGCAAGGCGTTTGATCAAGAAGTTGAGATCTCATGAGAAGTATGTGAAATGTGGAGACATTATCATCACTAGTGAGATAGAAAATTTATGGGATATGACAGAAGATGAGATAGTTGCCGAGATATTGAAACTGAGTGATGAAGATATGACTGATAATGATAGTACCAACCTCTCCTCCGATGACATTATAGTCGACAAAGGTAAAATCCACCACGGGATGAAGGATAAGAACCCAGTGGACTTCATGAGATTCCTGCCCAAACAACATCACATGAAGCTTCTTAATCACCCAGAGGATCTGCCAATTGCGATTCCGATACAAGGAGACAGATATAGAAAACCGGACAAGTTCATACAAAAATCTGTAAGGGTTTACTGTCGAAGTACTAGTGTCGAGAAGCAGAATCAATTGACAAAATGCTATAAAGAGTTCACTGACAACCTAAGAAGTCAACAGACCCAAGACAGTCAATTTGGTTTGTTTGAAGTTGAAGAGGAATATGCACGCCCGCCACCATCGCCCAACACCGCAACACTGCCCAGCGTTAGCCAAACACCAGAGAAATATGGTACTCCAAAGCCTGATAACAGGAATAATGGAGGTAAACGACGATACGACGATTCACTGTCCTTGTTTTCGAACGTGAAGAAGATGTCGAAAGCAGTCAGTACTAATAGATAAAAAATAGAAGTTTGATGTTGATTGTGACCATCTCCTGTCATTCCAACACAAGATTTGAAGTACAAGTTTTGTGAATAACTTCCTTGATCAATGGTATCCTAATCTAACTATACTTCTTCTCGTCTCTACTTTATTCACTATACATGTTATGATGGTTTCTAATCCAAATTATCAATAAAAGCTGATATTTCATACTGTTTCATTGTGTCCTCATACTCTGTTGTTAGTGTCTCCAAATAATCATCATATACATTGGTTGGAGGCTCTAAACTATCATCTAAAGGTACACAGTCTTCATCTTCATCATCATCTTGCCCCAAAATACAATCCTCATCAACCTGATCATCAATCCCCGGAACAAAATCCGCTCCAGGCGGCGCTGACATGATCGCTTGAGTCTCTTCAAATTCATCTTGATATGTTTGCTGTTCAGCTTCGACGGTATCATCTTCTGATATAATGACACTAGTCGAAGGACCGACAACTACCTGCTCAGAAAATTCCATATCCGTAGAATCCCTTTCTGCCTCTTCTATTGCTTTATCCATCTCAGAAACTTCCTCGACAGATATTCCTTCATCAGGAAGTACAAATGGATCAAGTTTATCACCGCCCTGCATTCTATTATTCCCTTGCATGATAGTCAAAGGTATTGGTGATTTATCAAGGCATAACATCCACCTCAGGCTTCCTGCATTTGTCTCAGCTATGATTGTGTCAACTCTGATAGGATCAAAGCCAGACCAAAAGCTCTCATTGTGAAATGGATCTAGAAATCTTTTTGCCAAATCAAACAAGCCTTGATATGTCATAGTCAGGAATATAACACCCAGTACTCCGATTTGAAAAGATAATTTGGACGTAATTGCCATTATTGGATACAGCCATGTGACTAAATCAACTAACACTTGAACTATGTGTACATAACTGAAAGGTAATCTTGCCCTAAGAATACACTCCATGTAATTGCCTTCGGCTCTAATCTCCTCGACCCTCAAAAGTAAGTTTTGCTCAAAACCAAAGCCGCCATCGAAATGGCCAGCTTTTCTTGAGTCTATCGCCGTCCTGAATATCCACATTAATACAACGTTATGACGCACTGTTGCAGGAACCTGTGAGTTGGTTAGAAGTGAGTGCTCTTTTTCAGTCAGCAACCCTCTTTTTACCATCCGTCTCATACCCTGTGGAGTTAACAATGGGCGATGACTTCGAGTAAAACTTGCATACATGAGTATATTGAATACTCGGATATATCTTGCAATTATTAGCAAGAGCTTTCTCGATGGTTCTGTAAATGTTGATGTTGTGTCCAATAAACTCGGATCCATATCATCTTGTGGCTCAATTCTTCGAGCACAGCCGGCTAACGCCATGCCTAGATCATTTAACCTTCCCTGGACGTTATAGCAAATATCTAAACACTTTCTCCAACAAGAATAGGCTTCATTCACAAAGAATGTTAATGTGAAAGTTGTCACAGCTAATAGTTCTCCCCAAATCGTATTGATTTAAACCACTTTGTAATAAATGGATACTTCTGCAATACTACGTATACAGCTACCGCCCATAGTGCATGCCAAGCAGCGCTCTTCCAAGTTTCTGCAATAACCGTCCCTCGCCAATGCCTCCAAATCGATTTTGCCTCCGGATCGAATTGTACCATAATTGGTCTTCGTGCTGAATATCGTGTACATTCATCTAATATATTGTCAATAATCTGTTGTGTTCCAGCCGATCGAGAAGATGATTGTTCTATATCAAATCGTTGGTCTAATGTTGATGATGGTACATCAAATACAAAAAGTCTACTGCTGCTAGTATCTCTAATATATCTACTTTGAACAATACCCCGAGTAGTAGAAAAGGCATCGGATGAACTATGCAACAGGATCATAGTAATGAGGAATATCATAGTAACCATCAATATCTTAGGATCTTATGTTTATGCAGAATGAAATTACTTATCTGTTGAGCGATACCAATAGTTGCAACTGACGATAAGTATTGCTACCAAACTAGCGCAACAGTGACCTATCCGATATTGAGATCAAAGCGTATTTACATTGCTTACGATCTTAGAAGATGATCACAAATGAGTAATTCCGGGCATTGGGCAATGATCCATGATCAAAGTAAAGAGGATCGGAAAGATTAAAGATACGTCTTCACTCGTGACTGCTATGAGTCACTAATGAGTTGATGTCTACATGACGATTCGATTTTTATCTTATCGGCTTCCTCATTCTTCCTCTCCATCCATCCAATTAGTCAATCCATCAGCAACCCAATCATCTGCTCAATAGGCTTGTTTATTGCTTGATATCTATTACAAATTGCAATTCGGCGGTCGGATATAAATCGAGAAATAGAAACTAACAATTTAACAATTTCCACAGTCCTTCATCATTCCACTACACACACACATACAATTATTGTAAAGATTCAATGATGAAACAAATACTATCCATCACATATCTACTACTCGTGGCACTATTGCTAAATGTAGTATCAAGTTTCTCACCTAGCGGTTTACAATCGAAGCATATCATATGTCCATCGTCGGTATCTTCTGCTTTCACTTCCACTTCATCAGTATCGCAATGTAGTAGCAACAGTATTATCAACGACATTAGTAAGAGTACTAGTCGGTTGTATATGTCAGACGGAGAAGCGGCAGC
>Ga0075437_11675_pt1 | contig 12284 bp, 5 predicted proteins | sample MintriMetagenome_FD_74266 | JGI IMG/M metagenome (GOLD analysis project Ga0075437, IMG submission 74266) | Marine eukaryotic communities from Monterey Bay, USA to study complex ecological interactions - Minidiscus trioculatus and... | ecosystem: Environmental > Aquatic > Marine > Unclassified...
TGAGGTTCAAAAGGGAATAGTATAGATCATGTAATATAAAAATATTGTTTGAATAAGAAACTCGAACTTGACATACTTATGATATGTAGCTTTTCTTCAATTGGAGTCTCGAACTTGACATAAGTATAAGTACAAGCATGAGTATCTTTCTCGAGTAACTTTGTTGTTTCATCAATAATATGATTCTATGTTCATCAATAACACAATGAGCTGATATATAAACTCAATTCGATGTATATGTAATTGCAATTATTTATACACGCGTTTGTGGTCTGATAATAATCTATTGACGTTCTTAAATTTTTGATATATTATGATATCCAGGATGTGTATATGTTTATGTGTATGTGATATGATAATATACCAAATATGAAGACAGTGGATATGTCAGGTAGTAGTAATGGTATCTGTGTATATTTAGAAGTTATGGTATACAATATCAACAAACACGATGCTATACCCTCTTTTGTATAGAGAAAAATATCTTTGTTGTTATGTGAGTTGTGTTGTTGTTGCAATGTGATTCTGATATAAATCTAGACCATCTCATTAAACTAACAGCGGAATGTATCAGAGGTATGAACAGCATATATATTGGTTCTGTGTATCATCGAGACAATGATCAAACATGGCAGCTTGATGATATGAAGTTCAGAGAGCAATCTAAAGACGAATAAAAATGGCAGTTATTTTTGTCATTTTTAACTGGTTGGTGGTAGAGATTAGCGCCGCCTATTGCAATAGATAATCCCGCTACACTCATCTAATAGGACGGAATTATACGCATATATCTACCTGGTTCTGTGACACACGGTCTAGAGATACTACTTAATCTCTAATCCCCCTTCTCCCCCATAATAAAATTGAACACATCTTATGCTCAACCTTCTCAACCTAAGTATCTAAACACCAACAATATAACAATTGATATCCTCAGCTGTGTGCTGTAATATGAAATTGAAACTATAACGGGAGAATAATATAAAGCAGTTTAAGGCTAGCATACAAAAAGAGTTCCGTCAGAGACTCTATAAGGTATATATATCATATATCAACTGAAGTTGTGATAAGTGTATAGAGATTTGATATCATTGTCAATTACAAAATGTTATCAGCTGCAAATAATAACACTGCAGCTACGCCTAAGAGACGGGGTAGCTCTAGCAACTCATTGCAAAGAGGTGTTGAATTGAGGAGTGAGCATTCGAGTAGTATCAACTTAAACACATCCGAACGTCTTGGGCGATCACATTTACTTCATTCTTGTTTGGTATACTGTCTTGTGCTGCTCCATCTTAAAACAACCATAAAAAGTAAAACCATCATACATTTGAATACTAATATGCCATATACGACCATGACAGTTTTCCATTATACGATATGTGTGCTCATCATTGTACTGTACTTGTTCATATCACGGTCAATTGATACTCCAAATACAAACTATCACTGTCCTCTTGATAGCCTCAAGCACTGGTCGGAGAACTGCTATTGGAGTTCTAGTTACATTGAAGCGCGTGAGAAGTTTCTCGCACTTGGAAAAGCCATTACAGCACAGTCAAAGTCGGACTGCCAAGCCTCGAATATAATTAGAGTCCAGCAAGCTTCATATAACATCACAAATGAATCAAACACAATGGATGTGATTCTTCTAACTCTGCGTTCATCTGACATGAGAAACACTGAAGATATGCCTCACATCATACATAGTAGTGGTGTGCATGGAGTAGAAGGATACCTCGGTTCTGCAATCCAAATACGTTTTTTACATGAGCTGTATCTCCAAGATGGCTCTTGTTCATCATCAGGCAATGAGCGGAAGGTTCTGCTAATCCATGCAGTTAATCCAGTGGGCATGCGTCATCACCGTAGAACAAACGAGAATAATGTCGATCTCAACAGGAATGTGCTAACCCCTACCATGTGGGAGGTTGTACAGAATAGGCAACCAAACTTTGTAGGATATGACGATCTCGATCCAGTACTCAACCCCATTGCTCTGACCACCCGTGGTACCGAGTGGCTTGAAGAGATAAGAGATGTAACTCAAGTCTTTTGGAATGTCCTTGGCTCAGCTGTAAGATTCGGTGCAACAAATGTCAAACGAACTATGGTTGCGTCTCAGTATCACAAGCAATCTGGGGTCTTTTACGGCGGAAATGGAAGACCCGAGCAGTCTATTCTTGCATTACAACATGCTATATATTCATTCGCAAACTTTTTCAACGCCACAACTGACAAGGCTGTCTGGATAGACGTGCACACAGGTCTTGGAAAGTTTGCAGAGTATTCATTGCTAGTGAAAGGTGACACTTCCCAAAGACCACTTTGGGCGAAGGAAATACTTTCAATATTAGCAAACTCGCAGATGGGTTATGGTGTATCGAGAGATGCCGATGTAAGCGAGGGTTACGATCAAACGAAAGGGTTCGTGTACGGTGAACTTCTCTGTCCATTGTCGAAATGTCTAGCATTACCACAAGAGTTCGGTACTCATCCAACTTTTGCTGTGGCAACCGCCCTCATCCTCGAGAACAGCAATCGAGAGAGGTACAATCATCTAACAAATGCCGCTTTCAACCCTCTCAGTTTGAGCTGGAGACATAAATCAATTGTTGGTGGGATGGAAGTGCTAAAGAAGGTACTGGAGTAGGATTGAGGAATGAGTGATGCTTTAGAATAAAGTTATTGCATGGTGCAACTTGCTCTCACCTTGTGTTCTCTCGCTTGAAATATATAAACTAATACAAACTAAATCTGCTTTGTTAGAAGTTACACCAACTCTATTGTCTAAAATAATACACTTGAGGTTGACCATGATTCATAGATTGCTGGTGATACATGGGTGGTGGATAATATTGAGGTCCTGGGCAGTAGGACTGATGAATAGGTGGTGGCCCTCCCGTGTAGATAGGAAGTTGATCAGGACGAGGTGGCTGTCCATAGTTTATCAAGTAGGGCATCATATTCTGAATCAATTTAGCATGATCAATCTTTTGTCGTCTTGATTGTTGTGGCTGTGGTGGAGCTTGAGGTTTAACGCTAACCACTGTCGTTGTACTTGCATTTGTGCTAGCAGGAAGAGGCGGGTATCGCGCAGAAGGAATACCAGCAGTACTCTCGCTTGTTTCATCAGGAGGAGGAGCGGAGGGTTGGCTCGATGCAGCTCGACTTTTAACTTTCCCGGATTCATTCGACAACGGTTTAGCACTTTGACGACTTGCTGTTGGAGTGGCTCTACTTCTCGTACCACTAGCTGCTGTCTTACTTCTTCCAACAGCATGCGAAGGCACGTTAGCTCCTTCTGAGATCTTTTCACCACTGTTCTTTCGATAGACTTCTTCTCCATTGGAGTCTTCGTCTTCATCCTTCGAGTGTACTGCAGCTGCTATTCCTCCTGTAACCACACCGACACCGAGTGCTGTTGCAACCCGGCGTCTGAACTTCTTCTTCTTCTTATCTTCGTTTGAGTTAGAACCCTTGCCATTAGTACTGTTCTTATTAGCACTTGTTGACTTGCTATTACTCCTATCTGCATTATTGGCAGCACCCAAGGCCGCAGCACCCAATACAACTCCACCATTTGGACGATGCTTCTCCTCTTCCAAGCTTGGTTCATTGCTTGCTTCCACACGCGGCTTATTGGTGTCATCACAGTCTTCAACTGCATTAGCAAAGTGCTGATCAAAGCTTTTCGTATTCATATTATTGATCTCATACTCTTCTTCAGAGAGGGAAAGAGAACTACCGAATGATGAATAATGAGCTTTAAGATCTTCATCATGATTAGTACTACTTGGGCTCAGTACTGAAATGTGCTTTGGGAACTGTCTTGTAGATTTACAGGCTTCATTAGGTACCCATACGGATGCTAAGTTTGCACATGATAGTCTACTGGTATTGTTGCTTCTAGAACTTGCCCTAGCACCTTGTTGTCGAGGTAGTTTACTCTTATTCGCAGTAGACGACATTGTTTTAGCCTCTTCGGCAGCAGCCAAGGCAGCATATGCCTCATGATGAAAGGGGGATTCACTACGGCTTCTTTGTGGTAGGCTTCTATTCCCACGTCCATCTTTAGTTGACGGATTGAATGATACACTACGACTACCTGAACCATTGATTGGTACAGGTCTTCCAGTTTTGGCTGCTAATAACGCAGCCTCTGCCTCCTTCTGATATGTTCGATTGCTGTTGGCTGGTTCATCTCTTTCATCATTCTCCAATTCATGGCTCCCATCGTATGGTTGAGTAATGATTGTTGTATTAGCTCTACTGCCTCCTCTACTTTTAGATACAGATCGAGCAATACTCTTTGACACTCTACTACTTATACTCTTAGTAGGTTTCTCAGAGGCTTGTTTACCCCACGAAGCTCTACTAATACTACTTGCAGTGTTATTATTCCTTCTCATCTCCTTCTTACTTGTTTCTTCACTGTCACCGAATTCAATGTATACAGAACCATTTTGTGGAGGAGGATACCTCTTACTGATATTAGTCTTACTCATAATACTTGCTAAACTTCCCCTTTTCTTCTTGCATGGAGTATGTGATGGCTTCCCTCGAATTTGAGATGTTATGCTACTATTCTCCTTGTCTGTATCATCACTATCGATACTTCCCTTGTTGCTCTTATTCATTATACTTTTAACAGATGTCATTATAGATAAAGTCGAAGCGCGTGATGAAGGTCTGTTTCTCTGTTGTGAGTTCAACTTCATTGGACTTTTATTCTCCTTGTCACTATTCTCATCGTTAACTTGTTGTTGATAGCTCCATTCTGGCTTACTGCTACCTTGTCCAGATTCCTCATCAGGTTGGAAACACTGTTCAGCCGCAGATTCTAACGTCTCTGCCAACGCCAGGTTCATAAACTCTTCATACGAATGTTCCTGAGGAGGATTCTTCTCATCGGTGGGTACCCTTTCAATAGTTGGTACTCGTTCAATCTCTAGGCCTTCATCCTGATCTCCTATATTGGATACTCCCGACAATCGTACCGATTTGGAACTTGCCTTACTGACATTGTTGAAGGATGCAATCTCTTCTTCGAGCTGTGCATCCATATCCTCTACAAAATCATGTAATGTTGAGTGTTCTTTTGGCAGTTGATGAGAAGTTTCTTTTACAGATTGAAGTCCGTGGGTATTATTATTGCTACCTCGACTATGTCTTCGTAGTGGAATAGGCTGTGAATGATATTGCTGCTGCTGTGTAGTAATCGTTGAAGCATCATATGTACTTGTTGAAGCATCATACATTTGTGTTGTCAATTCCTGCTCAGCCACCTCTCGTTCTTCTTTTGTAAGGATACAACTGTCTATTGATGTTCGATCTGATTTATATCGACCAGATACACCTATACTGCTACCTCTACTATTCTTTTTTGTTGAAGTATGTACTCTTTCGAGATCTTTCAATATACTAACAGAATCTTGTGATGTATCTTGCCGTAATGCATGATCATACGATGTATTGTCATTTGGGTTTATACTTTTATCTTGATTATTTAATACCACAGATCCTTCTGACTTGATGTTATTCATACTGCTCCATTGTTGTACATAACTATCATACGATGCCTTCATCTGCAATTCCATATTATCCTCTTTACCCTCTTCTTCAGACTCGGTAATGCTATCAAGTACCAATCCTCGAGTTTTCTGACCAACATTACTAGTAGTATCATTAGCAGCCGTACATTCTATACTCTCTATACTACCCATAGAATATTGACCAGCATCTACAAAGTAATCTACTGATATCGATTCATGTTGTTCATCACCATCTCCTACTTGTTTGTTGTATTTATTAGAGCGAGGGAATTTCGGAAGGGGGAAAGCTGGCTTTATCTTTGGAAACTTCATGATTGATATATTACAATTGCAATGTCTTTTCCTATCTCTCTATAAATATGTAGACACCTCTCAATTGCATTGCAATAAGTTGTGGTGGCAAGCAGGTTATTGCCACCATTGCGGGGATGATAAACTATTTGTAACTAACGAACTAGATATCGTAACCTGGTGGCAAGTTTACTTTAAGTTTCATTTTCGGGGGTATCTCCTTTCTCACGTTGGGTTCCTTTTGACCCTATCCAGCATAGCAACTTCAGCCATGGGAAAAAACTTCAGCTAACTAGTAGAGTTGGCATAGTAGTAAAGCAGAGCTCATTCTATAGATACATTCAGTTTAGGAGTAGGATATAACCATTTTATAAACATCTACGGCAAAGGATACCCCTACCTCATGTGTTAAAAAGATAGTAGCCTCTCCCTTTCTCCCCTTCCTTTCTACAGAGTTGCTCTGCTCTTCACACTTGCTTACAATACAGACAAGCTTGGACCAGCAACATGTAAAGCGTTGGCATCATCATCTTCACGTAAGCACTTTACCAAGCTTCGAATGTGACTCATTGTTGGCCTACCATGAGCACAATTCCAAGGGAACTGACACTGGTCAAGCTTTTTCAAAATGTTCGACTGCTCCTTATGTGATAGCACAGTACCAATCATAATACTTGATCGGCATGCCCGACTCGCAAACATTGCAATAGCCTTTGGTAGGCGAATGATTGACGAGCCAACAATACCATCAGCAGAAGAACCTCCTGACATACCCGCATATCTTCGTACGGCATTCACGCCTGCAATTCTTCCTCCATCAGTACCTGTATCAAAGCCAGCAATATAACCCTGTGAGCTTGAGGTACCGTCGGCACCGAGCATGGCACACAGTGCGCCTACATCTTCCTTCCCAAACTGGACAGCCTTCTTACCATCAGCGCCACTTCCACTATGAGGTAGGGCGGTTAGCGAAAGACGATGACGAGGCTCCTTGTCGGGATCATAGGAAAAGCGAAATCCATTACGCTCAAATACATCCATATGTTCTAGTACGGTGTGTTCCTCGGACGGAGACAGTTCAAGTGCAAGAGGTGCAATGAGCTTTTGTTCATGAATAACAGTCTCCTTGCAAAGACGTTCAAAGTTATACTTCTCATCACAGGCGTGTTGATCAAGTATCCACAAGTTGTTATTACGACACCGGGCTAGGATGAATCCAAGATTAAATTGTCCAATGATTGACATGTGAAGGAAATCCTCCTTGCACAGGTTTACTGTAGTCTCTTCATCAGTATTGTTCGAATCATCATTATCAATACTTGTCCTCTTTCGTTTGGAAGATTGAAGGATCTTGCGATTCTTTTTCATCATGAGCCTTGCATCTTTATATTGAGAGATGACACTTTGAGTGCTAGAGAACGATCCCCACTCGGCTTCAACAGGAATAACTCGTTTGGTTTCAGACCCATCAGTACTATCATCAGACTGGATATCATCATCGTCCTCTTCGTCTGACGAAAGCATTGGTTGAGGGGCTTTTGTACCTGTCCGACGCCCCTCTGAATGCATTTTCCGTCCTGCGACCATCCTTGCAGCATTTCCTCTACCAGTGTTGGTATTGGCATCACTGCTTCCTCTTTCTTGCTGTCGAGAAGATGACCGCCTAGAATTATTTATAATCTCGCGCACATTGATAGTTGCTGATTCTTCATTATCACTTTGATGCTCATCACTTTCAGACCCAATATCTTCTTCACTATTAGCGGCGGCAGCAGCAACAGACGGCTTTGTCGTACCAAATGCAAAATCATCTAAAAAGGAGGCATCATAGCGCTTTTGACGCTTTGGCTGTCTTGTACGAGAGGTAGATTTATCACTCGTTGAGACGTTGTTTGTACTTGAAGATGGCTTGTTGGAAATTGTTGGCGGCTGTTTCGAGACCTTTGGCCTTGGATTGTCCTCCATATCATCGTCGTCATCTGATGAAAGCACACGATTCATATCCTGCTGAAGTTGCGTCTTTTCAACACGCTGAAAGTTCAACTGCATTTGTTCCCATCCTCTCCGATCTTGCTCCCTTGCTCGTTCAGGTAACTTCATTTGACTCCACGTTCTTTGAGATCGCTCTTGATAATCACGGGGTGTTAATTCTTCTTCAAGCTGCTGAGATTGAGATATGGTTGTGTTTTCTCCCTCCTGCGTTCTCATCGATGTCTTCTCCTTTGTCTGTTGAGCACCCTCCTCTGGCTGAGAGACAGAAGGAAGGCCACTATTGTTATTGTTATTTGCCTCTTTAGGCCTTTTCGGATTAGAGTGTGTAACCAACGAGCCTTCATCTGCATTTCTTCTCCTTAGTTTTGGTGTTATATTGTCAATTTCATCATCATCTTTGGTAGTATTTGCACCCTTTCCACTATTACTACTACTCTTTGATTTCATATTACTACGACTTTCTACTTCATTGGCATTGAATTTCCCTTCACTCTGACTAGACCATAATTCCATCAATCCATTTCTAATCAAATCTGACATTGCAGTTTCTTCTGTAAATAATACCTCACGCTTATCTGGTGATAAGTTTACATCATACATGTTATTTGGCAAAGCAAAGGCTAAGACACAAGCACATCGTTTGCGCCCTGCCGATGATGAGGATGCACCTCCACCTTTAGTCTCGGCAGTGGGATCAAATAATCTCCATACATCTCCCAATACACGAGATACTGATGGTAAATCGACAGGACGGCCATTGATACTAAAGAATTGTAAATCACGTGCATTTGCTGGATGTGGAGAGGATGGTGCATGTGAGATTAAACCTTGTACCTTCCATTTACTATTATTTGTTGATTCTTCAGAAGACTTCACAGCACTTGATAAATCAATATCCATCCTTGTTAGACCAGCAAGGAACTTGGTCCCAAGAATAGATGCAGTACGTGCCTCTAATGTCTTACTTGATTCACTTGTTGCAATTTTACTCTTTGACTTGTCCTTGCCATTCGAGGTTGATGATTGAACATCTGTTAGATTAAATTGTGTACCAAGACATAATATTGCATATCCCTGCATCATTTTCATTAATTTCATCCGTTGTGGTTTAATTCTTTTACATAAATCAACTCTTCTTACTGGTAAACTTTCAAATAATCCCTTAACCGTAACAGTAGTACCAATACTTCGTGGTAATTTTGTAATAGAATTGGATATTAACTGTCCCTCGGTATTGAATGAAAACTGTTCACCTAAATTTTGTTCATTTGATGTACGGGTTGATACTGTTAATGATCTTGAGATGTTTGCTAAACAGAAGAGTGCCTCTCCTCGAAATCCCAATGTTGGTGCACATGTAGTATCACATGCACCGTCACTATTTTTATCATTGCAACTACTATCACCATCTGATGCAGTGGCAGAACTAGTCTGACTATATAAATCATCAAAGTTGCGTAATTTACTAGTAGCATGTTTCATAGCCATCATTGGTCGTGATGTCGATGGTACACCACTACCATTATCACTAACTTCAATACCCTCTAATCCTTGATCATATAATTTTATATGTATACGAGTAGCGCCAGCATCAATGGCATTATCAACTAATTCTTTTACAGCTGATGATAGGTCTGTTATTGCCTGTCCGGCTACTAGACGTTGAACTGAGGATGGTGCTATTTGTTGAATAGCTGGTGATTCATCCTCATCATTGTGGGTGTTGTCATTATTATTGTTGACACTCATTATATACCTCTCTTTTGCAACTTATATAAATTTAATACCCCAATTCTTTTGCAACTCTTTATTGGATGATACAATACTACCACGGCGTATAGGTCCTAATCTAATAGTTTAATTAGTTAGCGAGAGCTGCACCTTCAAAATGAAAAATGAAAGTGGTACGTTTAATTGCTGGGTTTCATCCTAAAATATATAGTTGGAACCATCTGATAGCAGCAGGCCCTTTAAATGCTGCATGCAGTATTGATACTAACTTGAACCTTGGATATGTCTTTTCCATCTCACATCTCACTCAATATCTCCGTCTATGCCCATGCAGTATTTAAAAGCTCGAGACACCATAATTTGTCGAAGGAGGTATTCACAATTCATTAGCAGTGTCCTGAAGTTGAAGGGCAGTGCGGTCGTAACTCAAGTTGCATCAACTTAAGGCTCTTTTTGGTAAGGCCAGTTTCATTGTAGCCATATGTATGTATGTATCAACAACTCATAATCTTCATAACAGTATCAGAACAACATATCGTACTTCGACCATATCTCCTAATTCATTATATCATCTATCATGACTACATCCACTTCCTCCTCTTTCTCAACATCATCGTCGCTCTCCTCCTATCAAGTGAAAACAAAGCTCGGAGATGCTAAAACCAACGAACAATATTATGATATCACTGACATCTCAGCTGATGAACTTCATTTGATCAAAGAACAAGATCCATTCTTATATTATTCTATCCCGACCAAGGTTCACCAAGATCCTCCTCGTGACAGGAAGAGAGGTAGTTGTACATCATTGTCATCATCATCGAGTGATTCATCATCGTCGTCGTCATCATTGTCATCAACAGAAGACAGGCCCTTTATGCAGCAGCAACCTACTCGTAGAGTGTCAAGAAAGAGTTGTATATCAGTGGAATGCCATCCTGACTTACTCATGTGTGGTATCTTCAATTACGACAACGTTGACCTAGACGATGATATTGAAATGGACATTGCAAGAGATGTAGACGTAGAAGACCCAACGTTGGCTATGTTGTTGAGCTTAGAAGATTTCGACGATCGATTGACTTCTTCATATCCTAATAGAATACAATGATATACTCGTTGGTACCTGTAGACATAGAAATAAAGAACTAAAGTTTGATTAGATAATATTGATGGTTGTAATTGTAAAAGACCTATTAGAGTTTCATTAGCATTGATAGACTTCATCCAGCTACTTGATGCTTCTCCTACATAGTATACTTCTCGAGGATACCCCTGTCTAATGCACTACATAATGTAAAGGTATATATATACACTGTTATCAATCTATACAAAGTTAGTACTACTCAAGGCTTGCCCTTATCTCTCTTATACCGTTGATAATGTTGATACAGCGAATCACACTCCATAAGCGAACATAATATATGTCATTCTATATACTCTCAGTCGATCTTGGATCTATTCTCACGCCTCTTCTTGACTTGTAAACGACACCATGTGACGCAAGGCATGCCCACAATCTTACGGAATACCAAGGCCAGTAATGAACTAAGAATGAACAGTGTCAATATCAGAGGTCCGATGAAGGCAGAATAACTTTGCCACTTTACAGCTCTAGCCGAATTACTTTTGGGGAATGGAACGTCATTTGTACTTGGACATTCTCCCTTTGGTATCTGTAAGAACTTACATAAAGGATCCCATCCCTGTCGTACATTGTATTCTAATAATTGTGATTCAGGTATACTATCTCTAACCAATTGATTGTGCTTTTCATATGATGAGATTGCATTTTGTTTGTTTTGTGGTGGAAGAGGAAATGGATGGGAGAGGAATGTCTTGTCCGAGTTGACTACCGAGAATAGCCACCTAATTGCAACATAGATGGAAGACAATTGAAGTTAGCTTGTGATAATATACATCATATAGAACATACATACACCCCGAATATCTCTCACCTCATATAATACTCCAACTTCTTAACATGAGTGAATATAAATGAAGTATATTGCGCAGGTTGTGTAATACTATTTGTCAATACCTCCCAACTTCGAAACCAGTCCTCTGACGGTCTCACTGTCAAGATGAATTTGCAATCCGGATACTTTTCTATAATCTGATTAAAGTAAAGCGCAAATGGAAGATCCATAGTTGCTGTGTAGCCAGCATTCAAAAGTAAATCAAAGTTTGGCTCTCCCATAATCACTTCATCATTTTGAATAGATTTATAAAATATGTTATTTGTCAAGTGATCAAATATCTCTCCATTTTCATATAAATGTTGTGTATGCTAGTGGTTATTAAATGTGGTATATATTATTAGAATACCCCAACAAAACATATTAGATAACCTCAAACAATAGTAATATACTCACCAGTGTAGGAAATCCAAGTTCAGTTAATGCCAATGCCAATGAATATGTCCCTGTTCGTCCATACCCTACACCAACTACCTTGAGTCCACCTTGATTCATGGATGAATCTTTATCTGTAGTATCATCGTGATTAGTACTACTACTACCACTCAATGCTATAATTGCCTTCCATCCCTTATCAATTGTATTCTCTATAAACCATTTCGGATGACCTATACCCACGGCAATACCCGAGCTATGTTATATATAGATACATATACATCAGAGAACACAGTAGAAAAAAATGACACATGATGTGTACTCATATAAAAATTAATAATACTCACTAGATATCGACGAT
>Ga0075437_14261_pt1 | contig 12268 bp, 7 predicted proteins | sample MintriMetagenome_FD_74266 | JGI IMG/M metagenome (GOLD analysis project Ga0075437, IMG submission 74266) | Marine eukaryotic communities from Monterey Bay, USA to study complex ecological interactions - Minidiscus trioculatus and... | ecosystem: Environmental > Aquatic > Marine > Unclassified...
TGGAGATGCCTGGATGGGGGTCACAAACTTGTTTGAGGCATGTCCTGATGATCATACTAAACGGGTTGCACAATTTGCAATGGAGGCTGTCCAAGTAGCCAGCGAAACATTGATAGACGTTGATGATCCGTCAAAAGGATATGTTGAGATTAGGGCAGGCTTTCATTCCGGTAGTATCCTTGCCAGTGTCGTGGGTAGTCGCCTACCCAAGTATACAGTGTTTGGAGACACGGTCAATACGGCGTCCAGGATGGAAAGTACCAGCAAGCCTGGTAAGGTCCATTGCAGTGAACGTTCTGCAAAACTGTTACAATCTCAAGCACCCGAGATCGTAACACAATGTAGAGGAGAGATCCAAGTTAAGGGGAAAGGAGATATGATAACTTACTGGGTGGACAGTATACCTGAAGGGAATGATGATCGGCAGATAAGTGAAAGTACTGTAAAGGTATCAAATAAGTAACAACAGCATAAGATAAGAATAGTATTGAAGTATCTGGCAAGTTAGTGCATATCATGTGTCACTTTTTAGGATACCACTTAATATACCAATTCAAAAAAGGAAGTGTAGCATCAAGGATAGGATGATGAGGTTTCCCTACTTTAGTATCTACAATCTTGATAGGACAGCAGGAGGCGTCACGTTCTTCTCTATACCAATCTTCTTCTGATCTTCTTCTCTAACTTGCAATAAGGCTTCTATGAAATCAGCAACGGCAACGTCACTCCAGCTGCCACTTCCCTTATTCTTATCACCATTCTTTGACTGAGGTGGACTCTCCTGCCAACCTAAATGACCACCACACTTTGTCTTGACAACTATAACATTTGGATTCTCCATACAGTAATTCAACTTCTTACGAAATTGACCAAATACGAGGAAATCATCTTGTGCTGATATCTTCAATAACGGTACCGATACATGAGCAACATACCGATGACTTGAAGAGTCCCACCAGTACTCTTCACCAATAATAATCAAACTGAAACGTTATAGCTGATTAATTACTATCTAAGTAATCCGCGGTTGGGTATAGTTAAGTCTCAGGGTACTGGCCGAGGCCGTGCGAAGCACGCCTTGCTGCTAAGCAGCATTGGATCTCACTGCTCCACTTTTCAACTCTTTGACTGTAGGTTTGCAAATACGTACCTACACAACTTTCAATCTCTCCCAAATGCCTATTTGGTCCAATACGACCACCTCGTAACGATGGTATAATGCAGGGTGTCCTGCATCTTTTTCCTAGATTCAGCTGGCCGGGGGTGATCCACGAAGATATCAAGGATACCTTCATGGTAAACCTGTTATACAGCTCTATCCATGACGGAACATGTAGCGTCGATTCTGACTACCTGCATCGTCTGTATCCGGCCTATCCGACTAGTCCGAGTAATTCTGACTAGTCCGATGGGTGTCACTATTTCGGGCCTATTAACCACCCTGTTCTATAACTAATTTACTAATGTACAACTGGTTCATCTAATAATGTGTAAACAAATATTGCTCTGCGTCGTTTGCCAACAGAGAGTATAACGATATGGCCTTGTTCGTCACTGGGTGGCAGTCAGTGAAAGACAGTTGGCCGTCATACTCTAGCATGTGCGGGACATACTGAACGGAGCATTTACATTGACGCAGAGTATTGGTTGGAGCTGCTGGAACTCGACCCGGAAGGGGTCATGATGTTAGTTGAATGTGGACGACATGGAGTGGTCACTGCTATGCCACTCATATTCACTGTCGTCGCTTGATATTATATTTTCATCTGCCATTGGGGACAGATTGTTGACGCCTGTGTTGACCATTCGGCCACTTCGGAGGCGCGTGAATTGGTTTAGCCAGTTAAAGATTGTAGTCTGGCCTTGTGCACGTTGAGTGCATTCGGTTCTGTAATATTGGGAAGCATTGTTGAGCGATTCAAGTTTCGCTCTTCTGGTTGCTCTTGACCAGCGACTCACGTCTTCAGGGTTGTATTGCGCCAGGAATCGATGACGGTAGTCCAATACTTCCTCTCGGTGACGGAGGTACCAAAGTAATTTATCTTGTAATTGTTGTAATTCATGAGGGGTTGCTTTATTATTAGGCGAGTGCTTAATGTTGCATCTCGTTTTCCACATTTGTTCGCACATGTTATCCCATAGGGATGATAGGACATCTTCCATCCGCGATTGTGGTTGTTCTACATTCATAATTGCCAATACTTCAGTCCACTCGTTAGCCAGTAATCCTACTGCCATGTTGTAGTATCCGATTCTCTCTTGGGCCGCATAGGCAGCAGTTATGGAGGGGATGTTGGAGGTAGGTATTGGCGAGTTGTAGAGTGTGACTTTTAGTGCACGGATGAATGCTAAAGAGAAGGCTGGAGGGAGCTTAAGTTTCTTGAAATCTTCCTGTAGACGGTGGATGGAGTCCTGACGTTCCGTATTCATATCAGGATGTGGGCAAGCTAGGAGGTGTTCGAAAGTCTCATCTTGCACACCACACCAGTACTCTTCACCATCCTTAAATCCTATACGATGTGTATACGGTGGATAGGGATCATTCCGTGCTAGGTATGGAGCAGCAGCATCATCTAATTTGCCAATAGTAGGTGCTAACATTGCCTTCTTCATGGCATGTTGAAATCCTGGATCATTATGTGACTTGATTGCGTGGAAGTTTTGTAATACACTACGTTTCACGCCTGCTCCCAAGATTATATTCCACGGGAAGCGAATCGTACCAGAGTGTATATGTAACGGATTGCCCATGGCAGCTCCACCACCAATACATGTGGGTAATGTTCCATGTAATGATTCCTCTCCGAGGTATTTGGTAACAACATTTGCACCTAGTGAGTATCCTAATATAAAAATAGGTCCGCCTATATAGTCGTCTTCACTGCCTCTTCTGCCATTACTATTAATCTTCTTCTTTAATCGATGTTCCAACTGCTGAACAACACCTCGTAAATCACCAGTAAAACCAGCATTATACCCTCGTGGTGTATTATTCTTAATTTGATGATCACCATCCTGTCCACGAAAGTTCATACAAACTGCAATCCATCCACGATCGGTGGCAGTTCTCATCATTGATCGTATATATCCAAATGTTGAATCATTATTCATCCCGTGTAATAGTAGTATGATTGGTTTTGTTATTGAATTTGGTTGTTTGATATCTATATCCTCGTCTATTGTTGAGGTGTGTGAGGAGTTTGAGAGAGGAATCTCCCAATCCAAAACGATCAAAGCGCCATCAGCACCCAGGGTCATTACCTCTCGTTCTCTCCTATTCTTATGTATATCATCTTTCTTGTTGGAACCTAATGCATACGCTGCTGTACTTGACATTAATCCACGTGTGCCGAGGAACATTTGTGGTTTTATCTTTCGTGTTAGTATCCCTTCCTCTTCGTCACCTGTCTTTCTATCTCTATGCAGTCCAATTCCAATATTACTTCTACCTTTCTTTCCGCTAAGCTTGGCATAGATACGATCCATCTTATCATTCAATACACTCCCTCCTTTCTTATCTGACCCATCTCCATCGTTTCCTATTTGACAATAAACTAATGGAGGAGAAGTCAATTCCTTCTGTATATGTAATTCATATTGCAAACCCACTGATGCGGCACCTAATACTGCTAATGCCCATCCGCTTGGTGAGGTTGGTAGATTGTTATTAATTCCTTCGAATATTGTTGATGATTGACGTTTAATTGCTCTGTGTTAGGATATATATATAAGGTTTAGATTGGATATACAAAGTTGAGCACATCTTATGCACAAAATTGAGCATATCAAGCATATCATATGCACAAAGTACAACATAACTTACCGAAAACTTTGTGAAGATGAATGTTGCAACGTAGAACGAAGATTCCGTATCGATTGATTGAATGACGAATTAGATCTTTGCAATGATGGACGTTGTTTATGTGATGGGCGTTTGTTACTTGATGCTTTGAGAAGTGATGGGCGTTTGGTATAACTTGATCTTCTATTGCTCTCTAGTGTAGAGTACTTCATATCATCGTCATTATCATTTGAACTGATTAATTTGGTCAAGTTGGTATAGCTGGTATTACCAGCTGCCTCATCTGCAGCATCTAGATCAATACCATCATCATCAATCAATGATGAACCATCTTCATCTTTGGACTTTACTTTTTTGCTCATATCTTTATTAGTTTATTCCACCAATATAGAACTTGATACAATCGTGTAGATAATAAAGACGACTATAATATGAGTAAACGGGATGTATTCAATATTCTTCCAATCAACAGCAGAGACGAGACGAAGGCAAGCAGCATCAACAACAATATTATTGAGATAACACTGGCGGCATGCAGTAGGGTAAGATACCAATTACCTGAACCTTCTGAATTAATACCAAAAAGGATACCATATCTTTTATAATTTATACACTCGGACTTACACATTATAAGCAACCTACTTAGTGCTTCTACGGCACCAGCATGGCGTCATCTCTCTAGCGTGTACAACACTCTATTATTGAAGGTATAGGTACTTGCATTTGTATTCGTATTAGCATCGGCGGTATCAGGCATCGATCAGAGTTGATCACAAAACAATTGCTCTTGCAAAGCAAATTCTATAATAACCATCAACATCACATACGATATCTGGTATATTGATATATCATATTATACAGTCTTCTTGGTAGTGTTTCATCATTAGATTACTTTTGTATTAAACTATACGCTCTGAAGCATAATGACAACATTAGATTTGGAGGCACGGCTTGACAACTTACTTGCCACTGCTCAAGAAGAGACAAAGGATATCGACCTATTTGCACCTATCGTAGTTTCAGAACGAGAAGAGTGCCCGATATGTCTCATGCCACTTCCTATAAAACAGAGTGAAACAGTATTCAAGTTGTGCTGTGGAAAGACTATATGCATTGGATGTGGCTACAAACATATGATGACAGACATATACACAAAAAAGGTCCATCTCAATTTCGGAATGACTATAAGTGCCCCTTCTGTCAACAGGCATTAATATCAACTAAGAATAGCATCAAAGCAACGAAAAAGTTAATTAAGAAGAAGAATCCTAAAGCATATATGAAGATGGCTGATGTTTATAGAACAGGGGAAGAAGGGGTATTTCAAAGTGACACTAAATCACTTGAAATGTTCATTCTTGCAGCTGAACTTGGAGACGCTGAGGCATTTGAAAACTTAGGAATATACTATAAAGATGGTATTGCAGTTGAACAAGATAGGTCGAAAGCACTGGCATTTTATGAGGTATCCGCAAAAAGAGGATCTATCACAGGTCACCAAGAACTGGTTAGATTTCATTTGAGACATATGAATGTTAACGAGAGTATCAAACATTGTAAAGTAGCAGCAAGTGCTGGTGATCAAGAATCAATGGATTATTTGATGAAAGCATACAAAGACAAATTACTAACAAAACAGGAACTGACACAAATGCTCCGCACATTCCAAACTTCAAAGAATGCAATGAAGAGTAAGGACCGAGAAAATGCCCTTGATATGATTACTCGGTTTGATGATCGGCATCGCTAGGTTTTAAACATAATAGAACAAATTGAATTGGTACTATCTCCACTTGATGTTGTGTACAAAAAGGATACCTCGCTCAAATGACGAGTTTTTACATTTTGTATTTTGTACAGTTTTGTACTTATATTATACGTACAATAGTCGCATTAGAACGTACTAGCCGCCTTCGGCGGGCTAGCGCGTTGCGAGTCAGAATAACCTGAGCTGTGCAATTAGGTACGTATACGAAATCAGCGGTCGGGGGGATCAACACTGGCCCTCTTCTTGACCGAACCTTACTTTATCCCTCAAGTATCCCAGAGTCTCCAGATGGGGGTTAATTGCTGTGACCGGAGTACCGATTTATCGCCAAATATGCATTTTCTGTCTTAGTGTTTACCCCTTTAATTTTACTTAGCAAAAATAACCTGAATAATGCTTACCCCCATTATTTATCCCTCGAGTGTCCCAGAATTACCAGATGGGGGTTAATTGTTACGGACAATGTGACCGGAGTGCCGCTTTCTCGAAAAATCGCTCTGCTTTTATATAGGATAATTATTTGGAGTTGCACCTCATATACTGTATGATTAAATGAAGATCATATCGTAGTTTGTCTTCTTCTTCTTTAGTAGTGGGTAGTTGAATATCCAGTGGCGGTGAAGTTGGCTGTGCTTTGAAACCATATAATATAACAACATTGAGTTGTTTTGTTTGGTGTACCTATAAATGTATCATTGGTTTGCTTTGGTATAATATTGTGTTAGTATCAAATAAGCGGACGGCATATCCTCATTTACACATCAAGAGGGACGTTCAGGCACATACGACGATATAGTGTATACAATACTCTGTAGGCATACCACATCAAACAAGTTTATTATTAATAGAAAGTTTGAGGTTTGTGGTCGGTGCACCTATGATAAGACCTAAATTGGATAGTGGTTATCAGTGATAATAATATGGCATCATTGGAATTGGAGGCACGGCTTGACAATTTACTTGCCACTGCTCAAACAGAGACGGCAGCCATTGACCTCTATGCACCTATACCAGAAAGAGAAGAATGCCCGATATGTCTCATCCCACTTCCTCGAGAAGATAGACAAGTCATATTTATGCGATGTTGTGGGAAAAGCATATGTGCTGGTTGCAGATACAAACAAAATATGACAGACAAAGACAAAAAAGGTGTGCACTCATTGAAAGACAGTAAGTGTGCATTTTGTCAACAGCAAAGTGCCAAGATGAAAGAGATTAAATCCTTAAGAAGACTAATGAAGAAGAAGAATCCACAAGCATTTATGCAAATGGCCACTGAGTATAAAACAGCAGGTGATAAGGGAGTGTTGCAAAGTGATACCAAATCACTTGAAATGCGTATATGTGCGGCTGAACTTGGAGACGCTGAGGCGTTTGTTAACATTGGATGCCATTATGACGAAGGTGTAGTAGTGGAACAAGATAAATCAAAAACATTGGAATTTTATGAAGTAGCTGCAAAGAAAGGTTCTGTTCAAGCACACGAGTTTCTTGCATTGTTTCATGGGATGAATGGAGACATTCAAACAAGTATTAAACATTGTCGAGTAGCCGCAAGTGCAGGTGATCAAGAATCAATGGATAATTTCATGAAAGCGTTTAGAGATGAATTAGTATCAAAAGAAGACCTGGCACAAACTCTCCGTGCATTCCAGACTTCAAAAGATCTAGTGAAAAGTAAGGATAGAGAGGATGTCCGTGTTTTGATTGCTCGATATAATAATGGGGATATCATCCATGATTTGTTTGCTCGAGGTTAAACATAAGAACAAATCCAAGTAATATAGCAAGGTATAATATCTAAGCTTAATATACTACATTAGACTGTGTGCCTTACTACCAACATTCTCCCAGAATGAGGATGCCACACCAGTTAGTCCTGCATTCTGTTCCACTGAATTTATAGCCTGGGTCTGTTCCTCAGGAGTTAGACACAACACGGTAGCAACAACCGGTACCAACTTTCGTCGATCAGCCAAAGTATTGGCAGTTAAGAAGCTAAGCATGACATTCTTCAAGTATTCAAGGTTGACCTGACTATTGCTACCCGAGGGCAAGGATGGTGTATCATTAAGAACAGACGAACCAGACCGGAAGGGACTGTAAGTCGATTGTGTCATCTGTGGCTGAGCAGACTTCATCCCCAGCCTTTCATATCGTTCTAACCTTGAGTTTGCCTCCTCCATTTTGTGTCTCATTTCTTCCATTGAATCATATGCCTCTTGTTTGGAAGTTTCAGCATCACCAAGCATACAGGCGAGACGATTGATTTCATCTCGTGCCGTTTTCAACTCATTCTGTTTCTCAATAGCAAAGAATAGGGGCGTACTTTCATTCTCGTGAACCTTGGATTCGCCACCCTCAACACCATCAATCGACTGTTCATGCCACTGAGAGTCAATGGTATTCACCGAGGCTCTATCGTGGGTATGGGCATAATCATTATCAGCCTTCTCTAACAAAGCAGTCCGAAGAGCCATCTTTAACTCGGCAATTGCCTCATTCGCTCCTTGTAGTTCTTGTTGAAGCATGATTATGGTACCGTCTGATTCTTCTCGATTGCTATTGCCAGTGGCAGCTTCGTCTGCCGCAGATGAAAAGGCGGAGCCACCTCTTTCGGGATTATCACCACTCGACCCTTCTTCCTTGGCACGCTTAAATGCGGCAGCGGAACTTCTCTGTACTTCATCATTTAGATCATTGACTTCTCTCTGCAGTGACTCACATAGAGTATTAGACTCGATGAGCTTTTGTTTAAGGTCGGAGTTCTTCTCCGTCTGCTCGGCTAGATTTGAGTTGAGCTGCTCTAGTTCAGCAACAAGCTTCTTTCTAGTACCCGTGGCTTCTTCGACTTCGGACTGCAATGAACTAACTGTATCCTTTAGATCGTCCACGGTATTCTTCAACTCTTCAATTTCATTAGATGATGACACCCGTTGAGATTCGAGCTGACTATTCGACTTGCTCAGCTCTTGTTCAGCTTCGGACCGTTTCATTTCTGCCACTCTTGCTCGTTCAACTGCATCATCTGAGGCTGCCCTTGCATTCTTGGCATCACTCTCTGCCTCTTCTCTTGCTTGGTTGGCAGCAGCTAACCGTGCATTGGCAGCGGCTAATGCCTCCTGTGCCTTGCGTTTATAATTGGAGATGGCCTTCTCACCAACACTCTTATCTTGCACGGACTTGTCCTTTCCTCGAGCAAGTTGCTTATTCAGCTCCTTGATCTTCTCGTTCAGATCTTCCATATCATTATCCTTGTATGTAATTGTAAGCTCGTGTTGATTCACAGAAGCACGGAGATTACTAACTTGCATCTCCAGAGATGTGTTGGATGATGTTAGCTCTTCATTATCGGCTGTCAAGTTTCTAACTTCTACTCTACGATCCTTTAATTCCGTTGCCACGGACTTGGCTCTTGCTTTTAATGTATTGTATGCCTCGGTTGTGTTATCCAAGTCTGCTTGTAACGATTGGACAGTACTCTAATAAGGATTTAGAAGATGATATGTAAGTATACATTGGCAGAACACGAGACACAAATAGGCTACATCAGCATCATAGAACTCACCCTCAACTCTCCTATCTCGCCATCTCTTCTAGATAACTCTTCTTTACTCATCTTGACTTTACCCTCCACTTGCATCATAGTATTTCCATGGCCTTGCTTCAGCCGAGCAATCTCCTCATCTCTTTCATCTACAATCTTAGTTAGACCGTCAACTTCTCTCTTGAGAGTATTCATCTTTAAGGTCAAGCCTTCATTACGTTCCGATAAGTCACTAATCTGATCTTCTTGTTCTCTAATGGTGCCGCTAAACTTCTTCTCTAGCTCTCTCATCTGTTTAAGGAACTTATCTTGAGATGCAACCTCATTCCTAGCCTTGGCATTCTTCTTTGATTCACGTTCGGCAGTTAGTTCCTCTTGTAATTGATTTAGTTCCATCTTATGTGTCCGTTGGAGTTCATCCATCTCTAGTTGATGACTTTCTGTCATACGTTCAAGCTGTCCCATGAAATGTTCCAGTTGCCTATCGGCATCATTACCCTGTGCAACATTGTCTTGGCCAGTAGATGGGGTTGGCTTATCATTATCTGCCTCACCTTGTGGAGTGCCATTATCATTGACTTGATCATTAGAGGAGTCTTCTGCCACATTTGCACTCTCCTTGATTGGTTCGACAGCCTGCGTCTCAGCTGCTGTAGATGTACCTTCTGTGGCCGGAGCTTCACTACTACCATTATAACCCCAACCCGAGAACATTGATGATGTATTCTTTGATGCCGCGTCTAATAATCCTGACGTATCAAATGTAGATTGTAAAGAAGTGACTGCTGCTGCGGCATCAAAGTAACCAGCTTCATCTGGGGCCCGCGGTTGAGGAGTCTGATCAGCTACCTTTGGTGGTGATTCTTCTGTGGGGATATTATCATTAGAACTCGTAGCAGCTTCCGTAGATGTTTGACCCTCCTCAGACACTACAACCTGTTGCTCGGCGGGAGTACTTTCCCCTTCCTTATTCTCTTCATCGTCCTCGTCATCTGAATCATCATCGTCATACATGTCATCTAATTCATCATCATCATATAAATCTCCCATATCATCATCTTCTTCTACTTCCCCAATATCCTTCTCCTTATCAGTCTCCTCCACAAAATCAGCCTGATAATGCTGCTTATGTTCTTCCAACATTTCTTTTACATGATGTTCCTGTTCTTCAATTTCAGACTTTCTAAACTCATTTTCATGTGCTGCTATTGATTTCACACGTGATTGTTCATCTTGTACTTCCTTTCTTGCTACTTTCTCGGCAGCAAAATGTTTAGTTTCTAATGCTAGCCGCTCTTGTTGTAACTGTTCCTCTTGTATTCGTTTGGCTTGTATTGCTTCCTCTTCTTTGTGTTTTAGTTCCACTTGAATACGTTCATTTTCTAATCGTTGAGTTTCTAATCTAGCTTCTTCTGCCAATCGTTTCTCTTCCTCAGCTTGTCGTGCTGCTTCTTGTTCGGCTGCTAATAATTCAGCTTGTAATAACCTTGCCTTTTCTTCTTCGGCATGTTTTATTGCTTCTTCAGCGGCTAATCGTTCTTGTTCTATTCGTTCTGCCTTGGCTAACTCCTCGGCGGCTAATTTCTCAGCGGCTATTCGTTCTTGTTCAATCCGTAATGCCTCCGCTTCGGCAGCTAATCGTTCTTGTTCTAACCGTCTTTCCTTTTCAATACGTTCCCTATCTTCTTTTTCAGCTGCCAGTCGTTCCTTTTCAATACGTTCCTTTTCAATACGTTGTAACCTTTCCCTCTCTACATTTGCCAATCGTTCTTGTTCTAATCTTTCTGCCTCCGCCGCTTCTTCCTTTGCTAATCTTTCCTTCTCTATTTGGGCAGCAGCTAATTGTGTTTGTTCTTTCAATCTTTGTGCTTCTTCATCTGAGTTATCCACCTTCTTCACTACTTCTGCTGCTGCTGTTGCTGCTGTTGATGCTGTTGATGATGTATTAGTAGCAGACTGAATACCACCGGTATTATCATCAGAAGGAGGCTGTACAATATCAACATCATCAACATTTATATCATCATCATCATTCCATGAATCAAAGTTAAAATCTTCCACTTCCTCATTGTCCTCTGTAGGTAATTTGGTAACTGTTGGTTTATCATTATTTGCCACTGTTGTTGAAGTACGGGAAGGTGAAGAAGTAGTACGGGCAGGTGACGATGTATTACGGGATGGTGACGAAGTAGTTGTGTTTGATACTAATGTGTTCATATAATCTGTACTGCCATCACCGCCAATATTATTGTTATTGTTGTTGTTATTATTGGCAGGAGGTTCAGTATTGTAACCACGCTGTTCAACCTGTGTTGTATTTGATGAGGGAGCTGAGGGTGTTAGGAAACCATTATTTGTAATACCTCCCTCAGTTGTTGATGGAGCTGTTGTTTCATGTTCATTTAATGTATCTAGGCTAAATGCTGCTGCTGATTCTGCTGCTTGCTCCTGTTGGAATTGTATATGGCATAGTGTGTTTGTGATTGATATTAATATGAGCATATCATATGCACAGATTTTATATTTGGGTATCCGATACATATAGCCAAGTATAGATGCAAAGATTGATATTGGTAAAAAGATATAGATAATGAGAAATGAAATATAAGGTCAGAATGTGTTTTGTCAAGCTTATATAATATACATATATCAATAGGCAACATCTTTTGTATCAGCCCCATTACTGTATTGCAGGAAAGTTTTATACCACGAGACCTTATACATATCACGTTACCCCGAAAACCCCAACTCTTTGCAAATCATTCAAGTAAATCTCCATCGAACATACACCATTACCATACGCATATATCAAACACTGTGGTTGCAATATACAAATGACCACAAAGTCATGACACATTCCACAAAACATAAAAAATTGATATTAACTTACAGCCAACTTGGCAGCCTCCTCGGAGGCAATTTTTGCCATTTCTTCGAATGAATATCCCCACATTTGTCTTCTTTACTTATGTATTGTATATGAAGAATGGGAGATATAGATTAATAGACGAGCAGATCAAAGTAAGTAAGAGTTGATATGATGAAATTTTAGAGATAAAAAGATACATGTCTCAGTATGGAGATACATCCAACTCTCTGTAATAACGTGCACTGTCATGCGTGCAATGCAGGAGAGCTCAGCGTGCATGAA